>Ga0102962_1000887_pt1 | contig 12595 bp, 13 predicted proteins | sample SalPonF2_C_D2_MG_FD_84519 | JGI IMG/M metagenome (GOLD analysis project Ga0102962, IMG submission 84519) | Salt pond soil microbial communities from South San Francisco under conditions of wetland restoration - Salt Pond MetaG SF2_C_D2_MG ...
CCAACGGCCGTGCCTATAAGGAGTGTTGCGGCAAATCCGTTAATCATAAGGAACACATCGTAGGTTTTCTTCCCGAGGAAATTATCGGGCTTCGATCTGAACTCGTATGCTATGGCCTGTATAATGAAACAGAAAAGTATGGCCATCCACACCCAGTATGCTCCGCCGAAACTAGTGGCATAGAACAGGGGGAACGATGCGAAGAAGGCCCCGCCGAAGGTGACCAGGGTCGTAAAGGTAAATTCCCATTTGCGTCCGAGGGCATTGACGAGCATTTTTTTCTCGAGATCGGTTTTACCAAGGACATATATCAGTGTTTGCCCGCCCTGAACGAACATCAGGAAAACGAGCAGACTGGCGAGAAGCGAGATAATGATCCACCAGTATTGTTGCAGTTCAAAATAGGATATATTTTCGAGCATATTAATGTCCTCCTTCTTCTTTAGGTCCGAGTTTTATCTGTCGGGTCATGATTTTTACTTCGGCAATGGCCAGGGCTGTGAAGACGGCTGCAAACAGCCAGAACGTAACCTGTACAGCGCTGGCATCGATGTTTGATACTGCAGCCATAGTAGGCATCAGGTCCTGGATAACCCAGGGCTGCCGGCCCACTTCCGCCACCAGCCATCCGGCCTGGCTTGCAATGTAAGGCAACGGTATGGTGAAGAGGGCTACCTTCAGGAACCAGCGTCTGTGCTCAATGGTGTTCCTGTACAGAAAGATGAGTGTTAGCACGAAGAAGAGAACGAAATAAAAACCGAGAAGGACCATGACATGGAAACTGTAAAACGTCAAAGGCACATTGGGAATGAGACGCATCTCATCGTCGAGGTATCCGTAACCGAAATAGCTGAAATACTGGTCCTTGTATTCATCGTCGTAAAACCTGGCTTTGAGCGTTTCGTAAGTAGTAATGTCGCTGCGTTTTTTAGCCTCTTTAAGAGCACGAAGGTCCTCAATGACGATTCGTCCGCGGCGCATTTTTTCCCTGGCCGACATGATACCCTGCTCGGGGTTACCATTAACCAGGTCCACCACCCCGGGCACAAAAGCATTCCAGTTGCCGTAAGCCATGTACGACAAAAGGTTTGGAAACTCTATCCTCAGGGCGAAATCCTTGATGTTTTCATTCTCCGGATCACTGCCGGTTGTCGACATCACACCAATGGCTACTAGTCCGGCGCCTTCCTGACCATGGTAAAGGCCTTCGAGCGAAGCAAACTTCATGGGTTGGGAATGGACGATTTCCCGCGTGGAACTGTCACCGGTAAATACCAGGTATATCGACGCGAGGAGTCCGAACACGGCGCCTACCAGTATACTGCGTTTGGCAAAAAGAATGTCCCGTTTCTTCAGCAGGAACCAGGCCGCGATACCAATAACGAAAATAGATCCGAGAACGAAGCCGGAGGAAATGGTATGAAGAAACTTATTCACGGCCGTGGGTGAGAACAGCACTTCCCAGAAGTTCGCCATCTCGTTCCTGGCCGTTTCAGGGTTGAACTGCATGCCCAGGGGCGATTGCATCCAGCCATTCGCCACAAGGATCCACAATGCGGAAAGGTTAGCGCCCAGGGCTACCAGCCATGTCGACAACAGATGAAACCGTTTGCTGACCTTGTTCCAGCCAAAGAACATCACCGCGATAAACGTCGACTCCATGAAAAAGGCCATGATCCCTTCAACAGCCAGCGGGGCCCCGAAAATATCGCCTACGAACCAGGAATACTGCGACCAGTTGGTCCCGAATTCAAATTCAAGGATAATACCGGTCGCCACGCCAATGGCAAAATTTATCCCGAAGAGCGTCATCCAGAAATGCGTGATTTTCTTCCATACCGGGTCCCCGGTTTTTACGTAGATGGTCTCCATGAAGGCAACGATGAAGGACAACCCAAGCGTCAGTGGCACAAAAAACCAGTGGTAAATCGCTGTGAGTGCAAACTGCCCCCTCGACCAGTTCACAAGGGATAGATCGATGTTTTCAAGCATAATCTCAGGTTTATTTAGTTAGTTGTTCCAGTACGTAGTCACTACGTTGTGCATCCGTATTAAAATTTTTCTTCAACAGATCGGGAAAAAAGAATAGCTTCAAAATAGCAAACATGATAAACAGTTTGACCAGGATAACGATCCAGACCTGTTTACCCCAGGAAGACATATTCCGGAATCCGTAACGGTAAAAATTGAAAATGCGGATGAAAAGGTTCTTTTGCATAAATAGGTACCGGATTTATTGATCAAATATATGAAACGTTTATGAATTATGGGTTCTGGCAACGTTGCAATAACCCTCACGCAGTTATGGCATTAGCCTTTGGCTTGCCGTTCGTGCACCAGCCGATGATTGTGATTCTATGAACAATCTTATGCCGCAGGTGGTTCAACAGAAATATTGCCAGGCTTCAAACTCATACAATCTCAGCCATTTATCCATGAATTTCACATTATTTATAACGAGTCTAAAAAATAGTTGTATCATGGAAGCGGCAGGGTTATGGCTGGGCAGAAATTAAAATTATTATATATTTATATTCTGAAAATGAAGGAATAAAACTATGAAACCATTTATCCTCACCGCATTTCTCACATGTCTGTTTTCACTAACTGCCGGTATTTCCCAGACCCCGGTAACTACGCCCAAAATTGATGTCGGATTTGAAGAGAGGCAGGGTGAATATGTTGCACTCGACACCAGGCTTATTAATGAGAACGGAGACACTGTTCTCCTGGGCAGCCTTATCGACAAACCCACCATCCTGTCGCTTGTTTACTACCGCTGCCCCGGAACCTGCAGTCCGCTGATGTGGGGTATTGCCAAAGTACTCGACCAGGTAGACCTCGAGTTCGGGAAAGACTACCAGGTACTCACTGTAAGCTTCGACCCAACAGAGACCATAGACCTGGGGATACAGAAAAAAGGGAATTACCTTAAAAATATGAGTAACAAATCGCTGGGTAAAGACTGGTTGTTCTTTGTCGGTGATAGTGCAAACATTGCAAAACTGACCAACTCAGTCGGTTTTCATTACAAATGGATTGCCGGCCAGTATACTCATCCCACAGGACTGATTGCACTCGCCTCCGACGGGAAGATCACCAGGTACCTGCGCGGGATAGAATTTCTGCCTTTCGACATTAAAATAACCATGGTGGAGGCTGCCGACGGGAAGATAGGACCATCTATCAATCGTCTGCTTGCTTTCTGCTATTCTTATGATACCGAAGGAAATGAATTCGTTTTCAACATCACCAAAGTAGCCGGAATATTAATCACTTTTATTTCGCTGGTGATATTTCTGATTCTTGTATTTTCCAGAAGAAAAACAAAAAAAACCTGAAATGAGCGCTACCTCTACTCTGACTACTAACGCAGAACCCAGCTACCTGGATTACGACAATCACCGTAAAGGCATCTTCGCCTGGATATTGTCGACCGATCATAAGCGGATCGGCCTGTTGTATATGTTCACCATCATGTCGTTCTTTTTTATTGGGGCAACGCTGGGTTTATTGATGAAATTTGAACTGATAGCCCCGGGTAAGACGATCATGAATGCCCAGACATACAATGCCTTTTTCACCCTTCACGGTGTCATCATGATATTCGTGATTGTCATTCCAGGCCTGCCGGCCGTGTTCGGCAACTTTTTCCTGCCGTTAATGATCGGGGCCCGCGACGTTGCTTTTCCCCGGTTGAATCTTTTTTCGTGGTATGTTTACCTTACTGGCATCGCACTGGTGTTGTATTCACTTTTTGCCGGTGGGGGTGCTCCCGACACCGGGTGGACGTTTTATGCGCCTTATAGTTTCAAGACCTCCACCAATATGCTTCCGGCCGTTCTCGGGGCTTTTGTGCTGGGATTTTCTTCTATCCTCACCGGGCTGAACTTCCTGGTGACCATACACCGCATGAGGGCCCCGGGCATGACCTGGCTGAAAATGCCCCTTTTTCCGTGGACGCTTTACGGCACAGCCTGGATACAGATCCTGGCCACACCTATAATTGGCATCACCCTTTTGATGATTGTAGCAGAACGGACACTGCATATCGGCTTTTTCGATCCTACCCTTGGCGGCGATCCCATCCTGTATCAACACCTCTTTTGGATTTACAGCCACCCGGCCGTATATATCATGATCCTCCCGGCCATGGGGGTCATCTCGGAGATCATTCCCACCTTCTCGCAAAAATCCATCTTCGGGTACCGCTTCATTGTCGGCTCAACACTGGCCATCGCTTTTGTCGGCTATTTCGTATGGGGCCATCACATGTTCGTGTCGGGCATGAGCGGTGTAGCACTGTTCACCTTTTCCTTCCTGACTTTCCTGGTGGCCATACCCAGTGCCATCAAAGTGTTTAACTGGATAGCTACCATGCATAAGGGCTCGATATTACTCGATACACCATTCTACTGGGCGGTTTCCTTTATTTTCGTGTTTATGATCGGTGGTCTCTCCGGTCTGGTGCTGGGTTCACTGGCTACCAACGTCCACCTTCACGATACCCATTTTGTACTGGCTCACTTTCACTTCATCGTTTTCGGCGGCACCGGCTTCGCTTTTTTTGCCGCCCTTCATTACTGGTACCCCAAAATGTTCGGCAGGATGTACGATGCCAAATGGGCCAATACCGGTTGGCTGATCTTCTTTATCGGCTTCCTGACCTTGTATTCACCTATGTTCTACCTCGGAATTAAGGGTATGCCCAGGCGGTATTACGATTACGACGAGATGTTCCACAGCGGTAATATCGTCTCCACTATGGGGTCCTGGATCATGATCGCAGGTATTATCATCATCGTCATCAACCTGTTCAGGGCTGCTAAATCGGGACCTAAAGGCGAGCAGGACCCCTGGAAAGGTCGCACACTGGAATGGACCGTACCTTCACCCCCTCCGGTGGAAAACTTCGATAAAATACCGGTCATTGAAAAAGGACCTTACGATTACAGTTAATGTCTTAAACCTCTATTATGGAAGAACACCGAGATGATCTAGCCTCAAAAACCGGAATGTGGCTTTTCCTGTTCACCGAAATGCTTCTTTTTGCAGGATTATTCGTGGTATATTCCGTGTACCGCTTTAAACACCCGGAAGCGTTTCACCTGGCTGCCGAAGAACTCAACGTATTCATCGGGACTGTCAATACAATCATACTTCTTACCAGCAGTATGACCATTGCCATGTCCATTACGGCTATGCAAAAAGGATCGACAAAACTGTCGCTCATCCTGTTAACCGTTACAGTAGTTTTAGGTTTGGCCTTCCTGGTGAACAAGTATTTCGAATGGAACACTAAAATCCATCACCATATCTATCCGGGGTCCGAAATTATGGCCAGCTGGGGCCAGGGCGACATTTTGTTCTTTGGCCTTTACTATTTCATGACCGGGCTGCATGCCTTTCATATCATCATAGGCCTGACCTTCATCGGGTTTGTCATGGTATATATCCGGAAAGGCAGGATCACACCCGACAGGTATGTCTTACTCGAAAACAGTGGTTTATACTGGCATCTCGTCGATATGATCTGGATTTTCCTTTTCCCCCTGTTCTACCTAGTAACCTGAAAAATGTACCACTATGTCTGACGAAAAAACACATATTATTCCCTACCGGACCCTGGCCATGATTCTTGTCGCCCTGGTTATCCTGACACTCATATCGGTGGCTGTTACCCGGATCCAGCTTGGCCCCTACACCGTGGCAGCAGCCCTGCTGATAGCCGTTGTCAAATCATCGCTTGTACTGACCATTTTCATGCATCTCAGATTTGAGAACCGCTTTTTCGCCTTCATGGTCACTGGAGTGATCCTTCTTATCGGGATTGTTATTTTCATTACCTTAATCGATTATATATACAGATAAACCTTATGTATTCAACCACAGGAATAGAAGCATCAAATTTTGCCGAGAAAGTCGACATGACCTTCATCATCATCCTGGGTATCTGTTTCCTGTTTCTGATAGGGCTCACGGCCATCATGATCTATTTTATCATCAGGTACAACCGGAAAAGGAATCCGAAGGCCACACCTAATGAAGGAAGCACGAAACTGGAGATTATCTGGACCATTATCCCCACCCTCCTTGCCATGCTGATGTTTTATTTTGGCTGGGCCGGATGGATACCCATGAAACGGCCGCCTGCCGATGCCAGGCAGATTATTGCCACAGCACGGATGTGGAATTTCTCCTTCATCTATGATAATGGGAAGACCTCCGACAAACTTTATGTACCGATAAACGAACCCGTAACCCTGAAATTACAGTCGGTCGATGTAATCCACAGTTTTTACATCCCGGCCTTCAGGTTGAAGGAAGATATGGTACCCGGACGTGAGAAGGTGATGTGGTTCATCCCCCAGAATGAAGGATCCTATCACATTTTCTGCGCCGAATATTGTGGTTTGCGCCATTCATATATGTCGTCGAGTGTGGAGGTACTCCCCAAGGATGAATTTGAAAAGTGGATGGCCGACACTACGAGTGCTGCAACAGCTGAAGAAGCAGGCGAACCCGAAGCCGCAGGCCTGGCCATCCTGAAGAAGAACGGTTGCACCGCATGCCATTCATCGGACGGCTCACGCCTTGTCGGGCCTTCATACCAGGGAATATGGGGCGAGCAACAGGTGATTGTGGAAAACGGGCAGGAAAAAACCGTTACAGTCGATTCGGCATACATCAGGCAATCTATCTATGATCCAAATTCACAGGTAGTGAAAGGCTTCCAGAAAGGGCTCATGCAACCCTATGAAGGAGTGGTTACCGAAGACGACCTCAGTAAGATCATTGAATACCTTAAATCGTTGAATGAATAGCAGGGAGGAGATGAACCTTGAAGGATTTTTATAGGCTTGGGAAATTTTCAATCATCTTTCCGGTGAGCTTTACGGCTTTCACCGGCTATTTCCTATACAGACCGATTATTGATATCAACCTTATCATGGTGGTGGCAGGGGTCTTTCTGCTGGGCAGCGCCGCTTCCGCCCTAAACCAGATCCAGGAACGTGATATCGATGCCCTGATGGAGCGCACCCGAAAACGGCCTCTGGCTGTCCGGTCAATGACCCGCGGTGCAGCAACCCTCTTTTTCTTTATCACCCTGCTTTCCGGTTCTGTATTACTGTACATCTTCGGATCAGGCCTTTCCATGTCGATTGGCCTGTTCACCATTGTGTGGTACAACGGCCTGTACACTTACCTCAAACGCCTTACCGCCTTTGCCGCTGTCCCCGGAGCCCTTACCGGTGCCATGCCCCCACTCATAGGCTGGACTGCGGCCGGCGGACAACTCACCGACTATACCGCCCTGCTCCTGTCCTTCCTGCTGTTCATCGGCCAGGTTCCCCATTTCTGGCTGCTCATCCTCATTTATGGTAACCAGTATAAAAAAGCCGGACTGCCCAATCTCACCAATGTATTTACTCTGAAGCAGATCACCAGGGTGACCTGGGCATGGATAATGGCATCATTCATGGCTGCATTGCTTTTAGCCTGGTTCGGAATCATGCAGAATGAGACGGTAAGACTTGTATTGCTCCTCATCACTTTGTCTTCAATGATTGTATTTACGGGCCTCCTCGCCAGGAAACTTACCCCGTATAAAATCAGGATATATTTCATCCTCCTGAATTCGTATTTCATGCTGGTGATGCTCCTGCTTGTCATCGATAAAATAGCAGCCTGAAAATGAGAGACCGCATAAAAGACCAAACCGGATATGTACTTGACCTGCTCTATATCCTGCTCCTGTTTACCCTGTTGGTTTTTTTCCTGAAGATGGTGTGGTACATGACCTATACACCGGTATATTACGACACCGCAGCGTCGGTAGGATTGGCGGGATTCAACATCATTGCCAGGCTGATATTCTCTGTGCTCATCCTGGTTACCCGCATCTTCCTGGTGTTCTATTTTGTAAGATGGTCGTACCTGGCCTATAGTTACCTCAGCAAACGCGACGAACTGTATTACCTCACACACGCGCCTTCCACCGCTGTATGGTCGTGGTTTGTTCCGGTTTTAAACCTTTTCATGCCCTTTTTGATTGTCCGTGAGATTTACGAGGCAATGCACGACATTGTAAAGGATGGAGAGATGCGTATTTCCTCCTGGCTCCTGCCCCTTTGGTGGGGACTGTTCCTGGCATCGGTTTTTTCCGGTTTCTTCCTGGCCTCATCGTCTGTGGCTTCTCTCATAACCGATCCGGTAAATATGACCGGAGGGTGGCTGAGCTACATAGTGATTATGAGTATTAAGATCGGTTCTCTGATCACTTCGGTCGTCCTGTTCCGGCGTCTGAAAAAGCTCGCTCAGCTGTTAAGTGTCATGTAGAAGAACTGGCCGATACCTACCGTAAAAATAAAATCACCATAAAGGGTGTGTTCAACAAACACCGTCATCAGTGACCGGCTCTTAGTATACGTCAAGGCGAATACCAATCCCCCGGCAAATGTAAGTACAAGCGCCAGCCAGTTTCTGAAAATGATGTGCGAAAAAGAAAACAAAAAGGCATTGGTTGCTATGAAAAGCCATTCCCGTTTAAATAAATCGCGGTAGCGATTAAAAAACCATGACCTGTAAATCAACTCCTGGGGGAAGGCTGACCATAAGGGATAAAAAACCATGATCATCAACCACAGGCCCGTATTTTTCAAGGGCATAATGAATAATTTCGCCGGTGCAATCAGCCATACTGCAATTGTCGTAAACACACTGAAAACAGCAAATCGTAACAGCACCGGTCGCCAGCTCCTGAACCCATTAAAACCAAGTTGCCTGCGGTTGAAGGATTTATCGCGAAGCAGGAAGAAAAGACATATCGTGAAAACCAGCAGTAAGGGAATTGACTTATGAAAAGGGATGAGATTAAGATAATAAAGTAATGGCAAGCCGACATAAACGAGGATAAGTTCCGCCACTTTAAAGAACGGGCGGTTATATATTCTGGTCATGATATCATTTAATTTCACGTAAAACACCAAAAAACTCCACCGGAATTTATCGCCATACCCCCGTATATCAAGGCATAAACATGCCTTTCAATTACCTTTATTAAACATCCATGCTAACGACAAGGTTTACTTTCAATTTCATTAATTTTGTTGTTTCTTTGCATGTTTATGGAAAATTTATTCTCAGATTATCTCCTTCCCGTCACCCTGGGTATCATTATCCTCGGCACAGGTTTATCCATAGAGTTCAGGGATTTCAGGAATATTTTCCTCTATCCGAAAGCTGTACTGGTCGGATTGTGTTGCCAGATGGTATTCCTGCCCTTGATTGCTTTTGGCATTGACCTTATCCTTCCCCTCGATCCGGTTTACAAGGTGGGGCTCATCCTTATTGCGGCATGCCCAGGCGGAGCCACTTCCAACCTGGTAAATTTTCTTCTTTCCGGCAATGTTGCGCTGTCTATTTCCATCACGGTCCTGAACAGCCTTATCACCCTTCTCACCATACCCCTTATTGTGAGCACCGCACTGTGGTTCTTCATGAGCCAGCAGACCGCCATTCAGCTGCCTCTCGGGAATACCATTCTTAACATCTTCCTGGTGACAGCCATACCGGCCACTATTGGCGTTCTCATCAGGCATTACATGCCCCGTTTTGCCATGTCGCTGGAAAAACCACTCAGGATAATTCTGCCCTTGCTCCTCCTGGGCGTATTTTCGGGCGTTATTTTTATCGATCAGAGTGAAGAGTCCGCCCACCTCATGGATTATATAGAACTCTTCCCCCCAGCCTTAATGTTGAATTTTATTTCCATGCTGGCAGGTTGGTTTGTCGCCAGGTCGATGCGACTGAGTACACGGAACCAGTTTACTATTTCAATAGAAGTGGGCCTGCAGAACAGTGCTCTTGCCATTTTCGTGGCCACCACCCTTCTGGAAAGTCCTTCCATGGCCATCGTACCTGTCATTTATGGATCCTTCTCGTTTTTCACCACCACTCTTATCGGTTATGGTATAAAGAGAGTAACCCTCAGACAAGTGAGAGAAAAGGCAGCAGAAACAAGGCGTCAGCGAAAATCCCGTAAGACTCAGAATCCTTAAACCAACGGGGGATGCTTACCAGCGAAACCAGCCCGGCAGTCATAAGACCAAGAATAATGCTTTCCACCGGGTCGGGTTTACCAAAGATTACCAGGTTGATGATCAACAGGGTGAACGATAGTACCAGGGCTGCTACTATCACAATGCGTGCAACCGAAGTGCCAAAATCAACGGCAAAGGTATGCTCCCGGTCAGCCATATCCTTATCGTATTCAAAATAACTGTACAACAACACATTGGCAAGAACCAATAACCCGTAACTTATCATAACGGCAACCTGCCATGTCTGGGTGGTATTACCCCCGTAAATGACCGGGCCTCCCCAGATGGCGATGGTATAAATGAGTGTGATCCACAATTCTTTTACGAAAAGGATCTTCACATCGCCGGCCAGGATAATGGTGAACATAAGATACAGCAGCGTTGCCCCACCGGTAATAAGTCCCAGTTGAAGAATCTCGGCAGGAAGGGTATAAAGAACCAGCCTGAAATCGAAGATCCCTGCAACAAGGATGAACAGTATGACCGGTGTCTTGTAACGGTAGAATAAACGATGGACCTCGTACCTTGTATCTTCACCTTTCCTTAGTCCGTCAATAAGGTGGTCGGTCAGATATACAAGCCACGAGGTAAGAGCAATCACTACAAGATAGGTCCATGGCAACCGGGCATTCATGATGTGAGCAGCAAAGAAAGAACCGGCAACCACTCCGGCTACAATATCCAGCGAAAGTATTCTCACCAGCCGGTATATATTTCGGATTCTCACAATATATTCGGGGTTATCAGAACTGATGTTCAACACTCTCACCCAGGTACGGATGGTTTACAGGAACAATTTTAGCCCGTGCCATCGCACTGAAGACAATAAAAACAAACAGCCCGGCAAAGCCAATGAAACTGCCGGCCTCCAGCAGGCCAAACTTCATCTCCCCGGTAACACCGGGCACAATCTGAAGGTATTGTTCAACGTATTGTCCCACGATGAGAAAAACGATCACCAACAACATAAGGGCCTTATTACGGCTGGCCTTCACAGGCAGGAGGACAAAGAAAGGAATGGCCCAGTTCAGAAGTATTTCAGCGAAGAACAATACTTTCCAGCCATCCTGCCACCGGTAGTAATAGTAAACCGTTTCCTCGGGCAGGTTCCCGTACCAGATAAGCATGAACTGGACAAACCACAGATATCCCCAAATGATGCTCAACATGAACAGGTATCTCGAAAAATCGTGAAGGTGATACTTATTCAGGAAGCCAAAATAATTATCACGGTTAAGGATGAAGATGATAAGTACGATTATGGCCACTGCATGCAGGAAAGCCGAAACCATGTTTTTGAGTGCGAACACCGTCGAGTACCAGTGAACATCAATCGACATAATCCAGTCGAAGGCCGCGAAGACAAACGTTATGGCCAGTATAAAGACATATATGCGGGAATAATATTCACTCTTAGAAAACCATTCGATGCCGCCGGCTGCATCTTCTCTGAGAGAGAAACGCCTGATGATGCGTGCGAAAATTATCCAGAGGGCAAAGAATACTATCATCCGCACATAGAAAAACGGGATGTTCAGGTATATTTGTTTGTGGCTGACAGCTTCATCTGCAGCAGCAATGCCATCGCGGCTCCAGTAGTAAAGGGCGTGCATACCGAAGTAGATAAGAATAAAGAACAAGGCAGCAACCGGGAGGTAGGCCATCATGGCTTCGGGCACGCGTTTAAATCCCGATGACCAGCCTGATTGCGAAATATATTGGATGACGATAAAAAACACCCCGCCGAGGGAGAGTGAAAGGAAGTAAAAATTATTCAACAGGTAGACGGCCCATCCTCGTTGCGGGTCGGTGATCAGTCCATAGACCATCACCGCCAGGCCCAGGAGAGCGAGCACAGCTGAGATCACTCTGAGAGACATCGACATTTTGTATTCTTCCTTCATGTGTGTTAAGCTTTAATTAGTTCTGATTTTGGCCGGCGACCCCGGCTGAACCGGTTCCGGTCGTGTCATTGTGTTCCCCGGCCTGTAAAACATGCCTGATGTAAGCTATGATATTCCACCTGTCTTCAGGCCTTATCTGGGATCCATGAGCACCCATAGAACCGAAGCCGAGTGTAATGGTATGGTAAATCTCACCATCCTTGAGATTAATGGCGGTTTCACTAATGAGCGAACGGGGTACTACGATATAAAGTCCACTGGAATGAAGGTAGCCGTTGCCGTCTCCTTTGTCGCCATGGCAGCCCGAACAGAACGTAGTGAACTCATGTTTGCCACGTTCCAGCACTTCCAGGTCAGCCACCAGCGGGCTATGAAGCTCTTCCCCTGCCCGGATCCTGTCATCCGGATCCTTCGAATACCCGAAAGGTGTAAAATCCCTGGGTATTGTGCCTTCCACCGGCACCCTCATCGTGGAGCTGTCTGCGAAGTTCGGATTGGGATCGTAAGTCTCATACGCTTTAGAATAAAACATATCGGGAAAATAGTCCCAACCCGGATTGTTCCTGTTCCTGTCACAGCCGGCAAACA
>Ga0102962_1000888_pt1 | contig 12592 bp, 9 predicted proteins | sample SalPonF2_C_D2_MG_FD_84519 | JGI IMG/M metagenome (GOLD analysis project Ga0102962, IMG submission 84519) | Salt pond soil microbial communities from South San Francisco under conditions of wetland restoration - Salt Pond MetaG SF2_C_D2_MG ...
ACCAGAATTACTCAGGTAGATGTAAACCACCGGCCCCGCCAGTTTGGGTCATCAAAATATAACCTTAGCCGGACTACACGTGTAATGAGCGACTTGATACTGATGGTCTTTTTTAAAAAATATCTGCAGCGGCCCATGCATTTTTTTGGGACGATGGGTTTTCTGTTGATTGTTGTCGGTGGGCTGATCAATCTCTATCTGACGATTGACAAGATATTTTATGGAGAGAACCTGGGGAATCGTCCATTGCTACTTTTGGGAGTCATGTTGATGGTATTGGGAGCCCAAATCTTTTCTATTGGCTTTCTTGGAGAACTCTTCCAAAAAAAGAATGAAAAACAACAAAAACCGAACATTAAGGACATACTATAGCTATTCAATGAGTCGCATTGCCTACGATCCCATAAAAGACCGGTTTGCAAATATTATTCGCCGTTTTCGTGTTTTAAGAACGCTCTTCTATAAATTGCTTGATCTTTTTTTTCTGCGTAGCTGGTATATAAGAGATATTCTCCGGGAATATGGTTCTGAAATTGATTCCGAAGGACCGTGGACGCTATTAGATGCCGGATCAGGATTTGGACAGTACGACCGGTTTATCTTGAAAGAATTTGCCAACGTGGAGGTAAAAGCTATAGACGTGAAGGCAAATTACCTTGAAGATTCCCGCCATTATTTTGCCGGTGAAGTTGAAAAGGGACGAATCGATTTTAAACAAGAAGATCTTTTGGAGCTGGATTATCCGGATTCCTATGACTTTGCAATCTGTGTCGATGTTCTGGAACATATTGAAGATGATCGTCGGGTAATGTCAAATATCTGTGATGCTCTGCATAAGGGGGGATATTTTTTGATGCATTCGCCCTCAATCTATTCCGAAGAAGACGCCGGTGATGAGGATTCCTTTGTGGATGAGCATGCAAGAGTCGGATATTCCAAGCAGGACATCCGCGAAAAGTTGCAGTCGGCTGGTTTTGATCCGGTTAAAATTGCTTATACCTATGGTGGAAATGGGCATTTTGCGTGGGAAATGCTTATCAAATACCCAATGCTATGGCTTACCAAAATAAAACTTTGGGCCCTGCCGATCATGTTCCTTTATTACATTTTTACGCTACCCATAGGATTAATATTGATGTCGCTGGATGTGAAAGGGGAAAATGAACGTGGAACAGGTATTTACGCTCTTGCAACAAAGCCCGGCAAGTAATTTTTGTATCCGGTATTCAGCCGCCGTTAAACCGATGGGAGATATTGTTTTTTTTCGGGTAACCCACTTCTGTCATTATGAGGCTTGCTGGGGAATCAGCCAGTTGGCGGACAGACGTCTCAAATGTGCAAAAGGGCTTTCTTAAAAATTCAGCTTATCATCAACACTTGAGATCCCTCCTCATGTCCATTCGTCGGGATGACTTAGTTTTTTTTAATTATTGATACCGTCATTCCGAGGCTTGCCGAGGAATCCCAAGTGTATATCAAAGCACTTAGCTTTCTTAAAAATTCAGCTCGGTATTTGATTAAACGGCGAAGTAGTGATGAGTCGTGAGTTTTTATCACTTACCGCCGCTCTGCTGCGCAAGGCAATGATTTATCTCGTTTCCACTGCTCTGCGGTGGAAACCGTGCTTACGCTCTGCGTACACACCAGTCTTTAATTAGTTATAGGGCGCCTCTGGTGGTTGGCTGTCCGTAACCCGGCATTGAAGTACTGGCCTCATTATCTGGGGAAGCTGTCTGTAGACAGCTCCTGGTCTTGGGGGCAATAAATCTAGCTATCCGAAAAGGGGTTTGGAATTTTTTTGTGAAGAGGAATATACCCCAACAAGAATTGAGTTCGGGAGTAAAACTCCCTCACAACTTAACATTGGACGGCAGCTAGCTACTGGATAGAAATGTGATCCTTATCTGGAATTGAACCCGTATATGCTCTTTAGAAGAAGATAACTAAGAATTCCCCTGGCGCCTCCTTTGGTTTGCTGACCATTGGGCATTCAAGGCAACTTAATTTTTGCAATACGGCAAAAAGAATCCTTCGGCACTATTGCAATAATGCAATAATTCAGACAAGCTCATCTTTTAACTTCCCAAAAAAGCATATAGGAGAGAGTTATGGCAGGCTAAAAAGCTGGCACGGTACTTGTAACATCTCAAAATAAATAAGACAAGGTACTCTTAAATACTAAAACGAGGTTATTATGTGTGCAATAAATAATGAAAAGAGGTATTCCAGAAAACAGTTCATGAAAAATTTGGGTGGTGCCGTACTTTCAGGGGGATTGCTAGCTAGTGGCATGCCATTCAAGGCTGATGCAAAATCAGAATTAAAGGCGTCAGAGGCTTCTTCGTCAGCATTCTTCTCTCTTGCGGGAGTTCCACAAGTGAAAAGGGTGGCAGCAGATCCGCGTGATATTCCTGCTCCTATTCGAAGAAAATCCCCAAAAACTCACAAAATTACGCTGGAAACCAAAGAAGTGATTGCTGAAATAGAGGATGGTGTAAAGTTCAAGTACATGACATTCGGGGGACAGATTCCAGGTCCTATGATTCGGGTCAGACAGGGGGATACCATCATTTTAACTCTTAAGAATTCCTCTGAAAATACTACAATACATAATGTGGATATGCATGCCGTTTATGGAACGGGAGGCGGTGCGACTGATACTTTTTGTGCTCCCGGTCAATCCCGTACAATAAAATTCCAGGCCCTTTATCCCGGCGCTTTTATTTATCATTGCGCAGTTCCGAATATGGATATGCATATAAGTAGCGGTATGTTTGGTATGATTGTCGTAGAACCGCCGGAAGGTCTGCCAAAAGTAGATCATGAGTTTTATTTCGGGCAGCACGAAGTATACACCGATAAGGAGGCAGGAGAGAAGGGGATGCATAATTTTGACATGGCAACCATGGCTGCCGAAAATCCTACCTATGTGTTGCTCAACGGTGAAAAACACGCTATTACTGATAGCCGATACGGCAATGTAAAAGTAAAAAGGGGAGAGACGGCCCGCATCTTCATGGTAACCGGGGGACCTAATCTTACCAGCAGTTTTCATGCTATTGGCAATGTATTTACCAAAGCCTGGCGTGAAGGGGCGATAACCAGTGATGCCGAACGATATGTACAAACATGTCAGATAGCTCCTGGCAGTACTGGAGTATTTGAATTAGAGTTCCCTGTTCCGCAGACTGTAAAATTAGTGGATCACTCACTGAGCAGAGTCACCCGTAAGGGAATGCTGGGGCTTATTACCGTAGAAGGCGAAGAACAACCGGATATTTTTGCAACCAATCTTTAAAAAAATAATAAACAACAATTACATAAAAATGAGGTCATAATTATGAAAACGTTCAAGAAAATACTTCCCATATTAGTAATGCTGCCAATGCTTCTTATTCAGGTAGCGAAAGCGAATAGCGGAGATCCTAAAGTCGAAAAAATAACAGCCACCGACCAGATGAGGTTTTCGGTCACAAATATTGATGCTAAACCCGGTGAAACTATTAAGGTTGAGCTTACGGCTGTGAGCGACTTCCCCAAAATGGCTATGTCTCACAATTTTGTGTTGCTGAAGGCCGATGCTGATGCTATGGCTGTGGCTACGGCTGCCGCTAAGTATTCGGATAACGATTATATCCCTGCCAATATGAAGGACCAGATTATAGCATATACTGCTCTGGCCGGTGGCGGTGACACGGTGACGGTTACATTTACCGCACCGCAAAAGCCGGGTAAATACCAGTACATTTGTACTTTTCCCGGGCACTTTGTTTCTGGTATGAAGGGAACTTTGACAGTGTCTAACTAAGCTTCGCAAGTGTTATTTAAGAGCCGGCCTTGAGAAAAGCTCTCTATAAAATGGCAGGAGAGGTTAATCCGCATTTCTGGTAAGAGCTTGCGGGAAATGCGGATAAGCCTTCTGCTTTTATTTGTTAGCATCCCCCATTATTAGATCACGATAACATTCAGCACTGGCGGGGCAACGCAGCTTTTAACCCCTCGTGTTTTTGGATGATTCGTATTCCATCGAATGTAATATATACCCTTTCAGTGATGAGCAAGGAAGCCTGTCATTGGAGATCGTTCCTTGCTCATTCTTTTAATAAAGGATTTCCGTTCATTATGGGCACTCTTTTCTCATAATTTCTATCTAGATATAATTCAGTTGTAATTAAATTTAAGAGGAGGTACTAGAATGAGTAAAAAGGTGACATCTCAAAAGAAATCTCGTAAGACATCCGAATCCAAACGCAAAGAATATATCGAAAAGCTTACAGAGCAACTGAAAAAATGGGATCAAGAGCTGGCGGTATTCGAGAAAAAAAGTGATAAACGTATTGCTGAGCTTAAGACCAACCTAACTCAAAAGCTTGCAACTATAAAGCAGAAACAGAATGAATTGAAAGATAAAATAAATCGGGTCGGAGGAATTAGCGAAGACGCTTATCGAAAAGTCAAGGTTGATATTGAGAAGCTATGGAAAGATATAACAAAGAGTTTTAAGGGGTTAAGAAAAGAATTGAAAAAATAATTCTTATTGATATTTCTTAACACAAAAAAAGTGAATAGCCATGAATACGAAAGAATTTATCAAAAATGTACAACTTGTCAGCGGTGGAATTGCGCTTTTGTCGGCAGCTGGGTTGACCTACGCAATTACCAAGGGACTTAATAATCGAAAAACATATAAACGCCCATTTGACCCCGATAAAATAGTAGAATTAGAAGGTAAAGTACTTTTGCGGGATACGGCTGATGACAAAAAATCAGAAGCTCGCGGTGCTATTTTTGACCTGCAGACTAAGGATGAGGTTATTCCGGTTCATTTGGGGCCATCGTGGTATCTGGATCATCAGGGGCGGAGATTTAAAGTCGGTGACAAAGTTATGGTCAAAGGTTCCCGGGTTCAACACAACGGCAAAGACTTTATCGTCGCAATATCGGTAACCATGGGAAACGAAGTGCTAAGACTCCGAGAGGAAGATGGTACGCCTAGCTGGTATGGATGGAGCAAACTCGTCTAGACCGTATGTTCACTGGTATGTTGTGAAAAGTTAATTGAAAAGAAATAGTGAAAGTAGCCCTGCTAATACGGCTGATAGGAGAACCCATATCAATACTTTGCTTTTCCTGTAGCCTACCCAAAAGGTAAAAAGGGCTGCCTTGACTAAAGTATTTGTGATGACTGAAATTACAATACCTATTGTAGCAGTGGATGTTGTGAGTGTTGACTGAGCCATCCGTGATAAGGATAAAGTAATAGCATCTATATCCATGAGACCAGAGAATAGTGCCAGGACATAAACACCTTGTGTGCCATACCACTTTTCCAATGCTGTTGCCAGTAACAGGATAAAGGCAAGCAATAAACCGAATTGCAGGGCAGTAAAAAATTGTAATGGATTTTTCAGTTCTAAGGTCGGTTCCTTGGTTGCCGAATGATTGAATTGTTCCCAGATCCATACCCCGGTACCGCCTGCAACAACCAGCATCACGGATAGATGAATCCACAATGGATAGAGTAGATTCGGATTTACCACAGCCACTTCAATTAATACACGAATAAACATGATCGATGAAGCCGCTAAGACTCCGGCAATGAATATTGAGGAGGATGTCGATTTCTTACTCTTAGCAAATTGTGCTAAACTTAATGTTACAGCTGTTGATGAAGCAATAGCACCTGTTATGGCCGTTAAAATAGTTCCCAGCCGTTCTCCCAGGTTTTTCATTAGAAAATAACCGATGAAAGAAAGTCCAGAAATAAGGACAACCATCCACCAGATCCAATAGGGATTTAAAGCGTTCCAGGGGCCGTATCCTTGGTTAGGCAACAGGGGTAATAGAATAACAGAAATGACCAGTAGTTTTATACCGGCATAGATCTCTTTTATCTCAATTCTCTTAAGCCACTGATGAAATACCGGCTTGAGATTTAGCAGCGCAACTACTATAACCGCCGTCCCCAAAGCATACGTATAATACCCGAATGCAGACCATGATCCCAGGGAAAAAGTTATCAGCAAAGCTACTTCTGTAGTAATGCCAATATCCTTTTTTTGATGTGTATTTGCCTCAATAACATAAGAGGTTATAACGAGCGCACTAAAGGCTAAAAAAATAATAGCCAGTATCCAGTCACTCATTACATTGGCTATTTCTGTCCAAATACCTCCAAGCAATCCGGTTAGGCTAAATGTTCGGATACCTGCTACCCGATCCCCTTCATCCTCTTTGCGTCCACTCCATCCACGTTCGATGCCAATTAGAAGTCCAACGCCAAGAGCCGATAACAGATCCCAAAAAATATTCAACTGATGTTGATCCATCCCTGGGAATACTCTCTTGATTTTTAATTATTGTCCTATGTTCAACTTCGACAAAATATTGTCTAATTGCTATACAAAATTCTGTATTGATGAGAGATTGAATTGCCCATCGGTCGACTGATTTTTCGTTCGACGGATGGGAAATGGCTATAAATGGAATCCGGAATCTAACGTCCTCGAATATGAAGTTCTAGGTTACCGATCCGCTCGCCAGCACTCTCCTGAGTGCCAAACAGGAGATGTATTTTTTAGCTTCAACTCACGGTACCTCATTCTTAAAATTGGAAATAGTGAAGTTTTCATAATGACACAAAATTTTCAAACCACCTTCTATTTAATCTTTTTCCAGCGTTTTTCAAGGTCATTCAGGACCTTTGTGTAATGATCATAGACATCCCACTGGCCCTGGTTGGGCGCGGCATCTGCATCCTGCACCTTGCTGGACAGGCTTTCCAGCACACCGTTAATAGTGCCCAGATTATTCCCATTGCCATGTAACAAATCATTCAATGCATCAATCCGTTTTTGGGATGCATTATTTGCTTTTGCATTATTGAGTGCATCGTTCACTTTATGATACATACGGGCGGCTTCTTCCAGTTTGCTGTTCACTTTCAGCGCCATAGATAACTGATCGTTAAGTGCTTTATCAGTTACCTCGACTCTGGGGTCCAGCTTGATTGTCAACGGTTGAGAGTAGGTTTGCCCATCAACCGACAGCGTGACCGTATATTGGCCGGGTACTGCCAGCGGACCATTAGGCTTGACAGGCGTACCGTCGTGCCAGACAGCTGCAATGCTGTAGCTGTAATTGAGAGCACTGGGACGCGGGTATCGTAAATTCCAAACAAAACGATGCATACCGGCCTTAGCCGAAATGGATGAATCCGGTTTGATCCAGGTTTTGGGAAAATAGCGATTGGCCTTTAATTTTTTAAGTTGGTCATTGCTTGAGAATGAATTAATCACTTTGCCATTCGAATCTTTAATGGTGAGGGTTACCGGCCCATCGGCATCAGATTTAAGCCAGTAATCGATGACGGCCCCGGTTGGCGGATTCACGCCCAGCGCCGTTTCTTTGGGGGGAGGCGTGTCATGATTTTCACTTGCCCGCAAACGCCAGGCTGAATCGGGATTAAACAGTTGTGCCTTATTTGAAGAAATTTGTTTTGAAGCCAGTTCCCGAAGCGGTTCCACATCATCCAGTACCCAGATGCCATGTCCCTGGGTACCGGCGATTAAATCACTATTGTGCACTTTTAAATCACGTATCCAAGTTGTGGGTAGATTTTGTGTGAGTGGTTGCCAGTCGGCACCGTCATTGAATGAAACATAGACGCTGCGGTTGGTTCCGGCATACAGCAATCCTTTTTGTTTGGGATCACTTCGAATTACGGTGGTATATTCGTTTTTTGGGATTCCGTTTGAGATTTCCGTCCAGTGCTGACCGTCATCGGTCGTTTTGAGCAGCATGGGTTCGAAACGATCAATGCGGTGTAAATCTATATCGGCATAAGCGGTATGGGGATCCAAATGAGAGGGCGATATTGAGGTGACGCGTCCCCAGTCCGGAATTTGCGGAGGGGTTACATTAGTCCAGTTTTTGCCACCATCGGTAGTGAGTTGGATCAGCCCGTCATCGGTGCCCACCCAGAGGCGGTTTTCCCGGATCGGCGACGGCGCAATGGAGTAGATGACCCCAAATCCGAGCTGCTTGGCTTCTTTGTACGCTGGATGTTGCGGAGCCTCTCCATCTTTGCTTTTGCCCGACAAATCGGGACTGATAACATCCCAGTGATCACCATCGTCATTTGATTTGAACAAGACCTGCGATCCCATGTACATCGTGTGTTGGCCGATGGGGGAGAAGACCAGCGGTGCAATCCAGGTGTAGCGATATTTTACTTTTGTAGGATTGGCTCCATAGCTTGATACCGGCCATGGCGATACGCTGGCAGATTGGCGTGTATCTTCATCAAATCGAGAAACATGTCCACCAAGCCCACTGCCGAATACAATATTAGGGTTGCCGGGTTTTGGTACCATATAATCACGCTCGTCGCCCCCTACGGGATGCCAGTCGCGTTCTTCAATGACCCCGTACGGACCTCGATTCTTAATTTCTACTGTGCCATTATCCTGCTGACCGCTGTAAATGTGATAGGGGAATTGATCATCTACCGCGATGTGGTAAAACTGTCCCGTTGGCTGATTATACCAGCTCGACCACGTAGCGCCGCCATCCACGGAAACAGCCGCCCCCTGATCGGCGCCGGAAATCATATAGTTGGGATGCTTGGGATTAATCCAGAGGTAGTGGTAATCGTCGCCGCCGGGTGACCCCTTGACAATCTTGAAATGCTTGCCACCATCCGTTGAAACATGTAGCGAACGAGCCATAACCCAAACTTTTTCAGGATTATCCGGCGAAACGGTAACACGGCAGAAATAATCATTAGGCAGCTCGCCGTCGTCATTAACCAGCGTCCAGGAATCACCACCATCATCCGAGCGGTAAAATCCGCCCTGATCATCGGATGTAGCCACGACAGCATAAACAGTATTGCCGTGACTTCCCGATGGAACGCCCAGCCCGATACGTCCGACATTGGCTCCTGAAGGGAATCCCTTGCCTGGTACTCGCGTCCAGTGAGAACCACCATCCGTACTTTTAAAGATGCCCGATCCCGTTCCGACGTGAGGCTGAAAATAATCGAGCCAGGGATGCAGCTGCATTTGCCACATAGCTGCATAAATAATATTCGGGTTTTGGGGATCGGCCGAAATGTCGATGGCGCCTGTATTATTATTTTCGAACAAAGTCTTTTTCCAATGTCGGCCGCCATCCTTTGTTTCAAAAACACCCCGTTCCGGATTGGGCCCGAACATGTGTCCCAATGCCGCTACCAGTACATGATCGGCATCATTGGGATCCACCCAAACCTTGCCAATACTATGAGTTTCTTTCAAACCTACATTGGTCCATGTTTGTCCACCGTCGGTAGATTTATAGACTCCGTCTCCGGCCATATCATCATAACGAATAGTCACTTGACCGGTACCGGCATAGATGATGTCCGGATTGGAAGGGGCTACCGCCAAGCCACCGATAGCGGCGGATTGTTTGTGCTGCATGAGCGCCTGCCATGTTCTTCCGGCGTTGGTGGTTTTCCAGACACCGCCGCCCGCTCCTCCGAAATAGAATGTATTAGGTTTGTCAGGCACGCCACTGCTTACCGTCGCCCATCCCGCACGAAATGGACCAACAACCCGCCATTTCATGCCTGTATAGGCAGATTGAGGCACCGTTTGTGCCGGAGATTGCAAAGGGGTTGACAGTAGCAAAAGGAATGGACAAACAAGAAGGGTGACTAATAATTTTTGATATCCTTGATCTGAACGAGAGGTTACGGATTGCATAGTTTTGATAATTTTTGAGTTCTTGTCCGCAATGAATCCGGGCAATGATGTACCAAATTTTTTAAATGAACAGACGAAAGGTGGGAATTCGATTTGTAAAAAGAAAGGGAGTAATTATTTGTGGTATCGAAGAAGCCAGGAACTGGTCCATAACCAATAAATCCGCAAAGTTTTTAAAAACTCTGCGGATTTGATATTCAGGATTGGCACTAAACGGTTATTTCCTTCTCATAGTTTTTAATGGTCTTGCGGATGATACCTACACAATCATGAAGCTGCTCTTCATCCATAACAAGAGGTGGGGCGAATCGGATGATATTGCCATGCGTTGGTTTAGCCAGCAATCCATTCTCTTTGAGTTTCAGGCATATATTCCAAGCGGTATTGCTGTCTTCAGAATCATTGATGACAATCGCATTTAGCAATCCTTTACCACGCACAAGTTTTACTAAATCGTTTTCTTCAATTAGTTTTTCCATTTCATCGCGGAAGATTTTTCCCAGGTGATCCGCATTTTCAGCCAGTTTTTCATCCTTGATTACTTCAAGGGCTTCCATAGCTACGGCACAAGCGAGCGGATTTCCTCCGTATGTTGATCCATGCTCACCGGGACGGAGGCATTCCATAATTTCGTCATCTGCCAGCACTGCCGAAACAGGATAAGCCCCCCCGGACAATGCTTTGCCCAGGATCACAATATCAGGTCGCACATCCTCATGATCTACGCACAGCATTTTGCCCGTTCGTGCGATGCCGGTCTGGATCTCATCTGCAATTAAGAGCGTATCGTGCTGCTCACAAAGATCTGCTGCTTTTTTAAGATAACCGTCGCTTGGCACTTTGACACCGGCTTCACCCTGAATAGGTTCAACCAGGAATCCGGCTACATTTTTTTTCTTAAGTGCATTTTCGAGGGCATTCAGATCATCGTACGGGATTGAGACAAACCCGGGGGTATAGGGACCGAAGTTTTTTCGGGCAACGGGATCATTGGAAAAAGAAATGATACTTGTTGTTCTTCCATGAAAATTACCTTTAGCAACGATGATAGTGGCCTTTTCGGGAGTGAGCCCTTTTTTTTCGTACGACCATTTCCGGCAAAGTTTGATTGCTGTTTCTACGCCTTCTGCTCCCGTATTCATGGGTAAAAGCTTATCATATCCAAAAAGATCGTGCATGAATTTTTCATAAATTCCAAGCTGATCACTGTAGAAAGCGCGAGAGACCAACGTAAGCTTTTCTGCCTGTTCTTTAAGCTTGTTCATAATTCGCGGATGGCAATGTCCCTGGTTGACTGCAGAGTATGCTGATAGAAAATCGTAATACCTGTTTCCTTCCGGGTCCCAAACAAAAACACCTTCGCCTTTTGACAGTACTACGGGCAGGGGATGATAATTGTGAGCTCCAAACTTATCTTCAAGTTTAATGGATTCTTTCGTGGTAATCATAAAGTCTTACATTAAAGTAGTTAGTTAACTTGGGTCTAAAGATAAAATCTGAGAAGGCCAAGAGAAATTAAATTCGTATATATTTTATGACAAAAATATTCATCGATACATAAAATTTGTATAAATGTAAATTATAATAGTAATCTCAAAAAAATATTTTTATAATAATCGAAATGTTACGTTGAATTGGGTACAATAAATCAAATTCAAAGAGAATTATGGATATTTCAGTTTTTCCGAGTGTGTTTGAAACAACAAGATCTGAGCTTAATGGGGTCAGTAATGATTTGTTGAACGGGTTGAAAATAGAATTTAATGAGGAATCTTATATTGTAGGTGATCTTGCCTTAAAAGAAGGAATTTCTCCACATCGCCTTATTAATTGTGCGCCGGGAGAACTGGATTTTGATGTATTGTTCAGAGCCGCTCTTTTATTGGCCCAGGAACAAGCGGGTAATGATTTTGCCATTACGCTGGGATTTCCTTTTGAAATGTATCAGTTACATAATTCAACGGCCAAACAGCGATTGACCAAATCGTATGATATTCTGTATGATGGCTCAACATTTTCGGTGAATGGCAATTCGGGTCGGCAAGCCGCGACAATAAATTTGCAGAATGTGGATGTTATTCCGGAAGTTGCAGGAGGAGTTATTGCCTTACGATATGGGGAGGTAGCCGAAGATGAGGATTTCTTTATTCTTAGTTTGGGATATGGTTCCATGGAAGGGGTTGTGAGTACACAAAATGGCATCATCCGTCGAACGGCAACAAGTGCTCGGGGAATCCGTTATGCTATCAATATGCTAAAAGAAGAACTCCAAAAAGATTACTATCTGAATTTTAAAACAGAACACCAGCTGAATGTCGCCTTTCAGAACGGCAAAATTAATATAAATAAAAGAACGGTTGATTTAACAGCGCTTAGAAGAAAAGTCTTAAAATCATATTTCGAGAATATTTTGCGTCCGGCATTGGCTAATGCTTTTCAGGATACTGATTTTGAAACGTGTTCTAAGTTATATTTAGTTGGTGGAGGAGCTTATTTTAGTGAATTGACAAATCAGATATCTAAAGAGTTTGAGGGAATTTTAAATGTGGAAATACCTGACGAACCGGAAAAAATGGCTGTTAAGGGGTATAGTATTAATACAGCCAAACAGGCTTCGGATGGAGCTTCTGTAGGTATTGATATGGGGAATGCAAATACTTTGGTGGCTGTTATGAACCAAGAGGGGCAGGTAGAGAACAGTTAAGCATTTAATTTTTGGTTTGGAGTGACAGGTAAATTCGTTTTAGTTGATAAAAATACATTTTTTAAGGGTACGATAATAGCAGAAAAAGTTATCGTAGAGGGGAGAGTTGAAGGTGAAATTAACGCTTCGCGACATGTTC
>Ga0102962_1000889_pt1 | contig 12591 bp, 10 predicted proteins | sample SalPonF2_C_D2_MG_FD_84519 | JGI IMG/M metagenome (GOLD analysis project Ga0102962, IMG submission 84519) | Salt pond soil microbial communities from South San Francisco under conditions of wetland restoration - Salt Pond MetaG SF2_C_D2_MG ...
CGCCCGGGCGACAACCTGATGGTGCACAAGGCACTGGACATGGCCGGCGACGGCGATGTGGTGGTCGTCGATGCGGGCGGCGATCTCAGCAACGCCATCGTGGGCGAGCTCATGTGCGCCTATGCCGAGCGCCGCGGCATCGCCGGGCTGGTGATCCACGGCGCGGTGCGCGACTCCGACACGCTGCGCCGCGGCGGCTTTCCGGTCTTCGCCGCCGGGGTCACGCACCGCGGCCCGTACAAGAACGGTCCCGGTGAGATCAACGTGGCGGTGGCGATCGCCGGCATGGTGATCCAGCCCGGCGACCTGATCGCCGGCGACGGCGATGGGGTGATCTGCGTGCCTTACGACCAGGCCGAGCAGGTGCTCGCCGACGCTTTGGCCAAACACCAGGCCGAGGCCAAGCAGATGGCCGCCATCGAGGCCGGCACCGCCGACCGCACCTGGGTCGATCGCACGCTGAGCGAGCTGGGCTGCGAGATGCCCGGGAGTTGAGCCCGCGCCGGCCCGCCTCCCATGGGAGTTTACAAAGGATAGGTTTGCCATGATTGTCGATGTCCACGGTCACTTCACCCAGGCGCCGCTCAAGCTGCATGCCTTCCGCGCGGCCCAGATCGCGCGCCAGAACCGGCCCAGCAAGCCGGACCCGCAGATCAGCGACGACGAGATCCGCGAGGCGCTCGAGGCCAACATGGCGCAGATGGACGCGCGCGGCATCGACAAGGTGATGTTCTCGCCGCAGGCCTCCGCCATGGGCCACCACTTCGGCAGCGAGCTCATCAGCCGCTACTGGACCGAAGTCAACAACGACCTGATCAAGCGCGCCTGTGCCATGTACCCGGACCGCCTCATCCCGGTCTGCCAGTTGCCGCAGACGCCGGGCGTGGGCCCGGAAAACTGCCTGCCCGAGCTGGAGCGCTGCGCGGCCATGGGCTTTGTGGGCTGCAACGTCAACCCGGACGTCTCCGGCGGCGTGGCGCCGCTCACGCCATCGCTCGGCGACCGCTGGTGGTACCCGCTGTGGGAAAAGCTGGTGGAGCTGGACATGCCGGCCATGATCCACGCCAGCGCCACGCTCAACCCGGCGCTGCACGTCAACGGCACGCACTACATCAACCAGGACACGGCCGCGGTGTTCGAGCTGTGCGACGCCCGCGTGTTCCAGGATTTCCCCGCGCTCAAGCTCATCATTCCCCACGGGGGCGGCGCGGTGGCGTTCCAGTACAACCGCTACCGGGCGCTGAACGTGCTGCGCGGCAAACCGCGCTTCGAGGAAGTGGTCAGCCACCTGTACTTCGACCTCGCCGTCTACGACGTCGACGCCATCGATTTCATGCTGCGCAAGTTCGGCGTGGACAACGTGCTCTATGCGGCCGAAATGTTCGGCACGGGCAAGGCGATCGACCCGGAAACGGGCAGGGCGTTCGACGATACCATCGGGATGATCAACGCCATCGACTGGCTGAGCGAGGCCGACAGGGCCAAGATCTTCGAGGGCAACGCCCGGCGCCTGTTTTCGCGGGTGGACTGGTGAGGCCGACAGCAGGCGCCCGTTGTGCGCCGCCTCCCGTGATGCATTCGCGCTAGGGGCAGGCGACGACCATGCTGGAAGGCCTTCTGCACGCGCTCTCGCCGACGAGCCTGCTGTTCGAGGTCGTGGGCGTGCTCATCGGCATCGTCTTCGGCGCCATCCCCGGGCTCACGGCGACGCTCGCCATCGCCCTGTTCGTGCCGGTCACCTTCCTCATGCGCCCGGACCAGGGCATGATCATGCTGGGCGGCATCTACGCCGGCGCGATCTTCGGCGGCAGCATCTCCGCCATCCTGCTCAACATCCCCGGCACCCCGGCCTCCATCGTGACCGGCTGGGAGGGCTATGCGCTGGCGCGCCAGGGCAAGGCGCCGCTGGCGCTGGGCCTCGCTGCGATGAGCTCCGGCATCGGCGGGCTGATCTCGGCGGTGGCTGTGATCCTGCTCACGCCGCTGCTCTCGGACATCGCGCTCAGGTTCGGCTCGCCCGAGTACACGGGCCTGCTGCTGTTCAGCTTCGCCATCGTCATCGTGATGATGGACACCCCGTTGAAGCGCAACGTGTTGAGCTGTGCCGTGGGGCTGGTGCTCGCCACCATCGGCATAAGCCCGATCACCGGGGGCGCGCGTTTCACCTTCGGCTACGTGGACCTCATGTCCGGCTTCAATCTGGTGGCCGCGCTGATCGGCTTTTTCTGTATGACGCAAGCCGTCTTTCTGGCCAAGGAGAGCCTGACCAAAAGCACCGGGCGCGACGTGGAGTTCGGCGCCCACAACGACTATATGGCCGTGGCGCGTACCGTGGTCACGCGCTTCGGCACCTATCTGCGCGCGCCGGCGGTCGGGGTGTTTTTGGGCATATTGCCGGCGATCGGGCCGGTGACCACGCCGTTCGTCGCCCACGCCCTGGAGCGGCGTTTCGCCAAAGACAAAAAGCTGTTCGGCAAGGGCTCGGTGACCGGGCTGATCGCCTCGGAATCGTCCATCAGCGCCAATGTGGGCGGCTCGCTGATCCCGCTCATCTCGCTGGGCATCCCGGGCAGCGGGGCGGCGGCGGTGTTCATCGCCGCGCTCACCCTGCACGGCCTGCAGCCGGGGCCGATGCTGATCACCAATCAGCCCACGCTCATCTACAGCTTCTTCTGGGGGTTTTTCGCGGTCAACGTCTTCATGATGCTGTTCGGGCTGTTCGGCGCGCGCTATTTCGCAGTGGTGCTGAAAGTGCCCAAGGGCGTGATCGCCACGTTCGTCGCCTTTTTCTCCGTGCTCGGCTCGTACGCCATCAACAACAGCATGTTCGACGTGTGGACCATGTTCGGCGCCACGTTTCTGGCGCTGCTGTTCCGCGCTCTGGAAATCCCCATCCTGCCGGTGGTGCTCGCCCTTATCCTGGGGCCGCTGTTCGAGCAGAACCTGGATGTGCTGGTCACCACCTACAGCGGGCCGGTGGCGGTGCTCGAGCGCCCGTTCGCCGATTTCTTCTTCCTGCTCACGGTGCTCACGGTGGCGTGGTCGCTCTACACGCGCCGCAAAAAGCAGCCCGAGCCGGGTTGACGCCCGGCGCGGCGCCGCGCATACCCGCAGCGGCGCCGTTCGGCGGGTCCATGTGGCACTTTTGTGACAAGTGGGCTATGCGTTTGAGGGTGGGCGGCGCCGACCATCGCCATCTTTAACCCGGTGCTCAGCGCAAACGTTGATCGGTGCCGCCCACGCCCGAAACGCCTCCCCGGAACCTTTCTTCGCAAGCCGCGTTATTGAGTTCGCAGGCCTAGTCCCTGCCCTGTCGCCCGGTGCCCCCATCTTAGCGGGCGACAGGCTGCAAAGGCGTGTACTTTGGCCCCTGCGCGCCCCCCGCCAGGGGCCTTTTTGCTCATCGTGCCACCCCCGCCGCCGGTGGCCCTGGATTCCCGCCTGCGCGGGAATGACGGGAGTAGGTGGAACGGCTTTGCCATCCCCGTCGAGGCGGGGACCTTGAGACGGCAATGGCATGTGGATTCCCGCCTGCGCGGGAATGACAGCAATGACTTCAAATAGAGCGTCATTCCTGCCCCAATTCACCCCTCCGTCATCCCCGCCCCAATTTACTCCTCCGTCATCCCTGCCCCAATTTACCCTTCCGTCATCCCCGCGAAGGCGGGGATCCAGAAGGTAAGGGGACCCGCGTCCCGTGAGTGCCGGCGCAATATTTATCAGATTCCCGCCTGCGCGGGAATGACGGGGTAGGGGGGGAATGGATTCCCGCCTGCGCGGGAATGACGGGTCGTCGGCGAGGGATGCGTCGTTCCCGCGAAAGCGGGAACCCATGTGTCGGAATGGCAACGCAGCACCCGAACAACACCGTCATCCCCGCGAAAGCGGGGATCCATCGTCCACGATCCGCAAGGCATGCATTACAATCCCGGCATGAAAATTCTGGTCACAGGCGGGGCGGGATTCATTGGGTCGGCGGTAGTACGCCACCTCATTCGCGAGACTCCGCACACGGTCATCAATGTGGACGCGCTGACTTACGCGGGCGACCCGAGCACGGTCAGCGAGGTCGCGGGCGACAGCCGCTACGCTTTCCACAAAGCCGATATCCGCGACGGCGCGGCCATGCGGCGGCTGTTCGCGGACCACCAGCCGGATGCGGTGATGAATCTGGCGGCGGAGACCCACGTCGACCGCTCCATCGACGGCCCCGCCGCGTTCATCGACACCAACATCAACGGCGCCCACACCCTGCTCGAAACCGCGCTCCAGTACTGGCGCAGCCTGCCGTCCGGCAAGCGCGAGCGCTTCCGCTTTCACCACATCTCGACCGACGAGGTCTTCGGTACGCTCGGCGATGACGGCCGCTTCACCGAGCAAAGCCCGTACCGGCCCAATTCCCCCTACGCCGCCAGCAAGGCCGCCTCGGACCACCTGGTGCGCGCCTGGCACCGCACCTACGGCCTGCCCGTAGTGCTCAGCAACTGCTCCAACAATTACGGCCCCTACCAGTTCCCTGAAAAGCTCATTCCGCTGACGATTACCCGCGCCGTCGCCGGCCGACGGCTGCCCGTCTACGGGCGCGGCAGCAACGTGCGCGACTGGCTCTACGTCGGCGATCACGCCCGCGCATTGCTTGCGGTGCTCACGCGCGGCCGCGTGGGTGAGAGCTACAACATCGGCGGCGACAGCGAGCGCACCAACCTGCAAGTCGTACAGACCTTGTGCGAGCTGCTGGACGAAGCCCGCCCCGGGTGTGCGCCACACGACGGCCTCATCGAATTCGTCGCTGACCGTCCCGGCCACGACTTCCGCTACGCCATCGATGCCGCCAAGGCGCAACGAGAGCTTGGCTGGTCGCCCGCCGAGAGTTTCGAGAACGGCCTGAAAAAGACCTTGCAGTGGTATTTTAACCACCTTGACTGGTGTGCGCGTATCGGCGAGCGTTACGACGGACAGCGTCTCGGCCTGACCTTATCGGACCGCGCAACCACTGGCGCCGGAAAACCGTAGGACATAACCGTTACACGTTTGCGGATCGGGGCCGAGCCATCGCATCGGCCGGCCGCTTTTGTAAGCATTTTCCCAAGGGCGACGGGCGCCCGCACGAAGCGGATAAGTGGCGCGCCGCATACGCATTTGAAATACTAGAATACCCTCGCCGATTCATAAGGCAACAACTGATCGCGAAAGACCGGAATGATCTGAAACAATTCAGGCGTTTCAAGGGATTCGTGTGCCTAAATAATCCGTTTTTGTAAACGCCGTTTTAATAACGGCTGGGGGCAGCAATGAAAACACTCTGTGGGAGAGCTGCACGCACTGTGGCTCTTGCGGCCTTTATGGGTGCCGCATTCACGTCTTTGCACTCGCCGCGCGCGGCCGCGGCGCAGGCGAGTTCTCGTCTTCCCCGCGCCAATGCGACCTGGGCTTACGATCCGAGGGATTCGAGCGGCAATCGGCAAGCCGGCGCATTTGTGGATGACATTAACCAGTACAACCTGGTCGCTGGCCCGGATCACGTCATACGCGAAATCTACAGTTATGGCGGCGACATGGAGATGTATTGCCCGAATGACGATCCCAGCCAGTGCACCGGTGGCGATCTCTATGTTTTCTACTCACGCACGCAGCCGGTTAGCGGACAGAAGAACAGTAACGTTTCCACTTATGCGTATCATCAGGGGCTGCAGGCAGATTTGCTCAGCGCACCGCCGGTGATCGTGCCCATCATCGACGGCGTGGTGACCGGTTCCGGGCCGTTGGGCGGATTCAACGACCTGTCACGCAGGAATGCGCGCCACTTCGCGGACAAGGTCGCCCACCGGGTGTGTAACGATCCGTACGCCGCCGGCGTGCAGTTCGACCTGGAGCCCTTCAACGTTCAGATTAACAATGCCCAGTATTACTTCTACCGGCGCATCGCCCGGGATTTCGCTTCATCCAGTACCGGTTGCGTCGATGGCAATTATCCCGACGGACGGATTTTCGCAATCTTCGCCGGGGCGACTGCCATCAACCCGGGCACGGCCGGCGCCAGCCGGGTAAGCGAGATTCTCAACCGCTACCACAATGGCTACATGATCGACCCGCTCTATGACCTTGCCTCCACGGCGCCCGGTTACCGCACCTCGCTGAGCGACTATCAGCATCTGGTGAACGCACAGACCTACAACATGAGCCACTGGGCCGAGCAACTGGGTATTGCGTATCAGTTCGCGATCCCGGGTTCGGCAGCCTTTCACGAGTACGAGACCTGCACGGGCAGCGCCTGCAGCGGTGCTTCGGAGCCCGCGGACAGGCAGGTGAGCTACCTCCAGGCCGACGAAAGCGCCATCAACGCAACCTCGGCGCGCACGGACGGGCTGTATCTGGGCGCCGCGGTGTTCAGCTTTACCGCCGGCATTCATTACGGGGACAGCGCATTCGCCCCGCAAGTCCCCACCGACGCCGAGGACAGTTATTTGGGCGGTGCGCTTTAGCCGCGGCAGGATGGGTGGCATGGCGGCATTCCCGCGGGACAGCGCAGAAGTTGTGCCGGCGTGTTCTGTGCAATGAATGGCGGGAAACGCGCACTCCGGGAGTTTACGGCGGTCGCGTAAGCCCGGGGCGGAAGCGGGCGAACAGGGGGCGGTCAGGGTCGTGCTTGCGGGTTTTGTGCGAGTACAGCGCCAGGTCGGCGCAGCGGATGAGCGCTTCGGGCTGGCAGGTGTCTTCCGGATACAGGGCGAGGCCGCAACTGCTGCCCACGGCAAACTCGCGCGCTTCAATCAGCGTCGGACGGGATATTGCGTCCAGCAGGTTTTCCAGCGGCCGGCGGGCGTCGTCGACGGTGTGCAGATTCTCGAGGATGCAGAGGAACTCGTCGCCGCCCCAGCGCACCAGAGTGTCGGTGCCGCGCAGGCTGGCGAGGGCGCGCTGGGCGACCTGCTTTAGCAGCTCGTCGCCGAAGCGGTGGCCGTGCGAGTCGTTGACGTGCTTAAAGCCGTCCAGGTCCAGATAGGCGACGGCCATCATGGAGCCCGCACGGCGCGCACGGGCGACGGCTCGAGGCAGAACGGCGTCGACCACGCTGCGGTTGCCGATGCCGGTGAGGGCGTCGTGGGTGGCGAGCCAGCGCTCGCGCTCACGTGTCTGCTGGCGCGCCCAGCGCTCGTCGATCTCGGTCAATCCGTCGCCCAGTAGCTGCGCCACCCGGGCAAAGAGTGCCGCGGTCTCTTCGCGTAGCTCGAGACCCTCCGGGAAGCCCACGGCAAGTACGCCCCATAGCTGGCCGCCGCGATAGACAGGGCGTGCCGCGTAGGCGTTGCCGTCGCCCGTCACCTCGCCGGCTCGATATCGTTCCAGGGAGGGATCCGCGGGCACGTTGGCGCAGAAGGTGAGCCGGGCCTCGTGCCATGCGATGTCCGCTATCCGGGAGGCAGGTGCGCGCAGGGTCAGCCCGCCCGCCTGCAGGCATTGCACGTGGGAGCCGCTGACGCCGCGCACCTCGACGGCGCCTTGGGCGCCGGGCACCGCTGCGGCCGCGCAGTTGAACAGGGTGCCGTCGGTGATGGCCGCACAGAATCCTTCGAGCAGCCGCTCCTCGTCACGCTGCTGAACGTGACGGCGCACGGCGTCGTGGGCATTGGCGAGGGCGGCGTAGAAGGCGCGCGATTCGCTGAGCGCCGCCACGCCGTCGCGGTAATCCAAGGCGTGGCCGATCCCGCGCGCCAGCCGCTCGAGAAGCTTGCCGCTGGTTGGCGTGAAGGTGCCGGGCGGTGCCGTGACGACGATGAGCACGCCCCATTGGCGCCCGTGGCGCGAAATGGGCGCAGCGGCGGCGCTGCCCCAGCCGAGCGCCGCCAGATTCTCGCGCCATGGCTTGAGCCAGTCCTCCAGCGCCGGCTCGTCCAGGTAGTCGTTCGACCAGACGCAGGCGCCGGTGTGCCAGGCGCGCGCGCCGACCAGCGAGGAATTGCTGTCCGGACCGAAGCTCGCCTCTCGCGCCAGATCCGCTCCCGGGCCGAAGGCCGCGCGCACATGGAACAGGCGGTCTTCGCCGAGCTCCGAGATCCAGGCCACCTGGAACAGTTCGGTGGCTAGGAGCGCTTCGCAGACGCCGTCGAGGAGGGCTGCCTCGCGGCTGAGGTCGGCAGAGTGGGCCAACTCGCCCACGCGCGCGAGCGATTGGTAGAAGGCCGAGTGCAACTGCGCTCTGGCGTCGGCCTCGCGCCAGTCCAGCTCGCGACCGAGCATGTCGGCGGTAAGCTGGCCCAGCGTCGCGGTGCGCTCGTCGAAGGCACCGCGTGGGCGTGCGTAGATGGTCCATATGCCCCAGATGCGGCCGTTGCGCCGCACCGGGAACGCTGCGGCGGACTGCCAGCCTCCCGTGTACTCGGCGGCCTCCCGCCAGGGCTGCATACCGGGATCCTGAGTCCAGTCCGAGACCACGACCGGCTGGCCGGAGCGCCAGGCGCGACCCACCGGGCCGCTTCCTTCGGGGGTGTCGTCCACCCGGATGCGGGCCTGCTGGAGGTAAGCCGGCATCTGTTCGCCGGCGATCGCCAGGTAGTCCAGGCCCTGGTCGGCCCGGGGCGCGCCGATCCACGAGCCCTGAAACACCTCGCCATCCACGAGTTCGTCGCAGGCGGTACGCAGAAGGCCCTGATCGGAGGCACGCGGATCCAGCGCGTGCACCGCCTTGCTGACACGATAAAAATGATCCAGAGGCAGCGCAGAGCCCGGCCGCCCAGGTTCTTCTTCCACTGTCACAGCCCCGTTCCGTGTCCCGGGAACCTGGCAAAACTGTCTTCCTGACCGTTTTGCGAGCCGGCGAATCCGGCCCATAGCCGGACTCGCCTCCGCTAATCAGGCACTTACGTGCTTGATCGCGGGCGCCACATCCCTGCGCCGCAGGGCGCCTCGAGTTTTTGAGGTGCCCTGCCGTCGGTGCTTGGCTTGTCAGCCCTGCACAGTAAAAAGTATCAAAATAGGGCGCGGCCGGCATCTGCCGGTCGACGGGTGCGGGGGTTGCCCTCTCGCGCTTCAGTTGGCGCCGCTCGCGGGCAAGCGCGCATCGCACGAACGGCCCTCAACGGCTCTGGCGAGGACTGTACGGCTTGGGGATGGCGGCGCGTCGCCGGCTTGTTAGCGGCTAGGGGGTCACGCCCTCGACGATGAAAAGTTCGCCGTCCGCCGCTTGCCAGCGTAGCTTGGCGATCTCCTGGTATTCGGGTGATTGGTAGAACGTTTTGGCGCGCTCCATGTCCGGGAACTCGATGACAACGGTGCGGGTTGAGCGGGTATTCGGGCCTTCCAGCGGTTCCACGGCGCCGCCGCGCACCAAAAACCGCCCGCCGTGTTGGGCAATCACGTCAGGTGTGCGTGCCGCGTAGCGGGCATAGGTATCCGGGTCGTCCACCCGGATGCGTCCGATGAGATAAGCGGCCATGGCCGGACTCCCGGTTTTGATGGAGGAGGGTTGAGTTTAACCTCACCCTCGCGCTCGAGTATCACGAGGCTGGCGGTCATCTTGCGGCAGTCGCGGCCGCGGCGGATGGGAAGGCGTTTCCCGTGATGACGCGGGAGGGCCGCCGGGTGGCGCGAAGTACCACCCGGCGGCGCGGTTCAGGACGGTGAACGTGCGCGCCCGGTGATGATCAGCGGTCGTCGTGTTCGCGGTGACGCCAGTGGTGGTGGTAGCGGTCGTGGTGCTCGTGGCGCCAGCGGTGGTGCCATTCGCGGCGCGGCGGGCCGCGGCGCCAGTCGCGGTGGCCGTGATAATAGTAGTAAGCACGCGGCGGCGGCGCGTCGTAGTCCGGCGCTTCGTAGATGACCGGCGGCGGCTGGCGGTAGACCACCACCGGCGGTCCCGCGATGGCGCCGAGGGCGAAGCCCAGCATGCCGGCGCCCCAATCGTCGCCGTCGGCGTGGGCCTTGGGGATCATCGCCAAACCCAGCACGCCTACCAGCCCGATGACGAGAGCGAACTTCTTCATTGGCAGTACCCTCCTCGCCGGCAGGACCGACGATACTGATGAAAGCCGGAAAGGCTCTTTCCCTGAAATCAATGCAAACATAATGCCAGATGGGTTGCGCGTGCGCGGAGCGCTTATCCACCGGCGGTGACCGGATCACGCGGGTTGGCGGTGGACCGCTGGCCCCGTTGAGATGGCGCCAATCGGGGCCCCGATGACCCGGACTGGCCTCATCGCGACGCGGCGCCGCGGCGTGGCCGCGCAAGGCGGGCGCATTGTCGCTTTACGGAGACAAGTGCTTTGGAGCCGGCCCAATCCGGGTATCCCGTTGCGGCAGGGACGTGTTTGTCGCCATTGGGAGACAGACCAATTCTTCAATAACTCAATGGGTTAAGCATAAGTCCGTGGCGCGGTGTCGGGTAACGGCAACAATGGGACCTTCGCACGGCATCCCTGGTGCGAGGATTCGCCTGCGATGGGGCGCGGACGCTAGCCGTGGCGCGGCTGGGCGCACTGGCGCGCGCACGGGCGCGCTGATAGAATCGCGCCGCGTCAATCAGGGATGGAGCCGCCGCTGCTTCCGGTGCGAATCGGGGCGGCGCCTGGGCGGTCAGACGGTGCATGGCAGCGCAAAATGTCCTGCCGGTGCCCGGCCGCCGCCCTCCCTGCCACTGACCATCGTGTCGCCGGCCCGGGTGGCGGAATAGGTAGACGCAGCGGACTTAAAATCCGCAGGTATGGAAATACCGTGCCGGTTCGAGTCCGGCTCCGGGCACCACCGGGCTGCGGGCGCCGGCGATCGGCTTGACGGAACTCATCTAGGCTCTATTTGCGCATGACGGAAACGGCACACCAGGGGCGCGCCACGCCCTTGCTCAGCGCTAAATCCCTGGCGTGTCGGCGCGGTGACAGACTGCTGTTCAGCGACCTTGACGTCACCCTGCTCCCGGGCGAGCTGCTGCAGGTCATGGGCCCCAACGGCTGCGGCAAGACCTCGCTGCTGCGTATTCTGTGCGGCCTGCGCGCGCCGGACACGGGCGCGGTGCTGTGGCGCGGACAGGATATTGGCGAGCAGCGCGAGGATTTTCAGCAGGAACTGGCGCTGGTGGGTCACCGCCCCGGCATCAAGGACGACCTCACGCCGGCGGAGAACCTGCGCGTGTCAGGGGCGCTGGGCGGCGCCTCGACGGGCATGGGCATAGAGGACGCGCTGCGGCGCGTGGGTTTGCTGGCCCACACCTTCGACCCCTGTGGTCAGCTCTCCTCGGGGCAGCGGCGGCGCACCGCGCTGGCGCGCCTGCTGTTGACGCCGGCTTCGCTGTGGGTGCTCGACGAGCCGCTTACCGGCCTGGACCGCCAGGGCCAGGCGCTGGTGGAGTCGCTGATCTACGAGCAGGCCGAGCGCGGCGGGGCGTGCGTATTCACCACACATCAAACCCTGCCCGGCGGTGCCGGGCGGCTGCGCGTGCTGGAGTTGTCGCGGTGAGCTCCGTGCCGCGCGCGTTTGCGGCCATGGTGCGCCGCGACCTGCTGCTGACGCTGCGCAACCGCGGCGACGCCTACAATCCCGTCTTTTTCTTCGTGCTGGTGTGCGTGTTGTTCCCGCTGGGCACGGACCCGCGCAGCGACGTGCTGCAAAGCGTCGGACCCGCCATCATCTGGGTTGCCGCGCTGCTGGCGTGCCTGCTGTCGCTGGAGCGTATATTCCGGTCGGACTTCGACGACGGCAGCCTGGAGCAGATCGTGCTCAGCCCGCACCCGACCTCGGTGCTCGTCGCCGGCAAGGTTCTTGCGCACTGGCTTGGAAGCGGCCTGCTGGTGCTGGCGCTGTCGCCCGCGCTGGTCGTGGTGGTCGGCCTCAAGGCGAGCGTGATCCCGGTGCTGATGATGAGCCTGCTGTTGGGCACACCCGTTCTGAGCCTGGTCGGGGCCATCGGGGTTGCGCTCACGGTGGGGCTGCGCCGCGGCGGCGTGCTGCTGTCGTTGCTGGTGCTGCCGTTGTATACGCCGACGCTGATCTTCGGCGCCAATGCGGTCAGTGAGGCGGCGGTGGGCCATTCGGTGGCCGGGCAGCTCTATTTTCTGGCCGCCATGCTGGTGCTCGCGGTCACGTTGGCGCCGCTCGCGGCCGCGGCCGCCCTGCGGGTGACGCTGGAGTAGGCGTGTATCAAAGGCTGAATATGTCCGCGTCAAGCGCTTGAATGGGTTGCCGATGCTTGCCGGATGCACTGGCGCAAGGTCGCGAACATTAGGAAATTTCAGGGAAAAAGGATTATCATAGAGGCTCACGATGAGCATGATCGCGATAAAGCTGGAATGCCACAATCCTGTGCGCCTGCGATGCGCCGGCGAGCATGACGGATCAATGGCTGCTCGGCCCTGCGGGCAAAGCGGTGCATGAGCACCCGTGCAGGCAAAGGGTGACATAGCGATGCGCATACGCAAAGCCGTCTTCCCGGTCGCGGGTCTGGGCACGCGGTTTCTGCCGGCGACCAAGGCGAATGCCAAAGAGATGCTGCCGGTGGTGGACAAGCCGCTGATCCAGTACGCGGTCAACGAGGCGATCAGCGCCGGCGCCGAGGAGCTGGTGTTCATCACCGGGCGCAACAAAAACTCCATCCTGGACCACTTC
>Ga0102962_1000890_pt1 | contig 12590 bp, 7 predicted proteins | sample SalPonF2_C_D2_MG_FD_84519 | JGI IMG/M metagenome (GOLD analysis project Ga0102962, IMG submission 84519) | Salt pond soil microbial communities from South San Francisco under conditions of wetland restoration - Salt Pond MetaG SF2_C_D2_MG ...
ACGTGCCGTTCGCCATTGCCGTCCGCTTCGCGGGTAATCAGGCGTGTCGGGAACACGAACCGGGCGTCGCGCTCCAGCATGGCCCGCGCGATGTCGATAAGGCTGTCCTTGCCGGCGCCGCTCGGACCCACCACGAGAACCAGGTGTCCATTGTCCGGGCCGAACCGACAGGGAGAGGAGTTCGTCGCCATTTTAAAGCTACTTTCGAACCGGCCGGTCTCGTGCTATCCGGGCCAAACCGTTGAGACTGTATCTCTCGAGGATTTAGGCGAACGAAGTTAAGGCGGTCCTAACCATCACCAATGCCGGGCCGGGTGCTTGCGATGACCATGACAATTACACTTCTTCTGATCGGGGCCGCCGTCGCAGTGATGGTCGTTATGAACGTGTTGTCGCGTCGGCCCGGCGAGTTCGGCAAGGTCCGCATGTTCCCGTATCTCGGCGTTCAATTCATCGCGCTCGCCATGGCGATCTTTCTCGCCGCCCATGTTTTGACGCTCCTTTCGGGACGCTAACGGTTACTCTTTCGGACCAGTCGGGAGAATGTCCGGCTATCGCGGCTGCGACAGAGCGGCGCACCCGTTGCCATAAAAACTGTAACGTGCCTGAATAAGAGGCAAACAAATTTGACATGTCAAAATTTAGATCTATTATCTCAGGCGTCATGCGTATTCATTAAATTATTGCATGGAAAAGAATAATCCGCGCGTTACGGATTTTTGTTAACGGAGTGACGGTGCCAGACGAGTCGCCCAAAAGCTCGGAAACCAGCGACGCCGATCTCCTGCGTCGGCAGGCGGAAAAGATCCGCTCGAGCGGTGCGCTCGGCCGGTCGAAGCTCACGCGGCGGTTGTTCGACTTTCTGGTCGACTGCTCCGAGCGTAACGTTACACCACGCGAAATCGATATTGCCGTCGATGTCTTCGACCGTACCGACGAGGTGGATATCTCGCAGGACGCGTCGGTGCGCGTCTACGTACATCGTTTACGCCGGAAGCTCGACGAGTTTTACGAGGGCCAGGGGGCGACGGAAGAGGTCCGGCTCACCATTCCGAAGGGCGAGTATCGTCTCGACGTCGGCCCCATGGAATCGGTTCGTGAAGACAGCGACGACGAAATACTGCCGGAACAGCGTGCTCCTCGCCGAAATTGGTATCTAGCGATTGCGGCCGGGATCGCCTGTCTGATCGCGGTAAACGCCGGCATCTGGATGATCGCATGGCCGTCGCCGCCGACGGATCCCTTTTCACCTGTGCGCGCCAGCGCAATCTGGTCGGATGTTCTCAGTGATGACCGGCCGATCGTCGTTGCGGTGGGGGACTATTACATTTTCGGCGAGACCGATCAGACGATGAACGTTCATCGGTTGGTTCGCGAATTTTCGATCAATTCGCGCGAAGACCTCTACGAATATCTGATGAACAACCCGAGGCAGATGGACAACTACGTCGATGTCGTGTTGCGCTATCTGCCGATCTCCGTGGCCTATGCGCTCGATGATGTCCTGCCGGTTCTGAATGCGCCGGGCCAGCAGCGGTCGCGCATTCGTGTCATGCTGGCCTCGGAAGTAACGCCGGAGATGATGAAGGCCGATGATATAATCTATGTCGGTTATCTGAGCGGTCTCGATAATCTTCAAAACGTGGTCTTCGCCGGGTCGCGCTATTCGATCGGCGATTCATACGATGAAATTATCGACGACAAGACCAAGAAAAAATATTTCAGCCAGGTCAATTACTTCGAGGAAGGCAGCGGACCCAGCCGCGATTACGGTTATGCGTCGACCTTTCTCGGGCCGACCGGCAACCGCTTCATCATCATAGCGGGCACGCGCGATGTGGCCGTACGCCAGATCGCCGAGGAATTCACCGATCCCCAGGCCCTGGCCAGTCTCGCCAGGAAAACGTCGGACGCGCAGGCTTATGAAGCGCTCTACGTGGTCGATGCGATGAAGCAGCTCAATATGGAGGCGCGGCTCCTGCACGTCTCACCACTCGATTCCGACAAGATCTGGAACGCCCCCGAGCTGCAGACCTTCCCCGATAAATAGGCCGCGTCAGCGAGCCTCTCTCCCGGGCCGTCCCCGAATAAAGCTATAGGCCATGTAAACGCCGGTCAGGCAGACCGCGCTCACGCCGGTCATGAGCACAAGCATCAGGACGTCCCATATCCCGCGCTGCCGGATCGCGGCCGCGAAGTCCCAGCGATGCACCGCGTCAAAGAGCCAGCGGTAGAGCCGAGCATTGCGATCCGTCTTCTGAATCAGCCGTCCGTCCGCGGGGTCGAGATAGTAGCGGGTGTGCTGGGCGTCCGCGAGAATAACCCGGTAAACCGGAAAAGTCGGACGGTCATGATGGGCGAAGTAATAACTGTCGCCTTGGCGGATCAATTCCTGGCTTTCGATCCTCGTTCCCGGTTTCAGCAAGCTCGCAAGTTTCCGCAGGCCATGAGCCGTCAGTGGTGCAGGCTCCAGGGTCTCGCCGTCGATCCGGACCATACCGTTCGAGGTCCATTCCCGCAGATAGAGACGTCCCTCGAGCGGCGCGGACGAAATCCATTTTACCGATCCATCGATACCTTTCGCCGCGAGCCGGCGGGCCGCCGCCAGCGCGTCGTCCGAGGTCAGGTCATAGTCACGCAGGCGGTATGATTCGCCGCCGGCCCCGCCGCCCTCGAGCAGACCCCACGGGTTCATCGAGAGAAAGCCGCTGGCGACCCACGTCAGTGTGAGAACGCCGAAAGCAAGGCCGGCGACGTGATGCCAATATTTAAGGCCGCGATAGGGTGTCCACCGGACCCCCCCGCGCCATCGTATCTGGCTAATACCGAACCAGATGCCGATGACGGTCAGGAAGGCCCCGAGGAGCGACGCCCAGATAACGACCTGGCTCCAGACTGCCGGATCCCGCCGCAGATCGGTGAAATAGACCCAGTGGACGACCGACCCGACCCAGTTCCAGCCGCGCTGCCAGCGTGTCGTTTCCTGAACCACTTTTCCGCTGCTGCTGGCGATATAGATTTCCGTCCCGGCGGGGTCGCCGCGCGCGACCTTGAACAAGGGGCGGTCGGCATCGAATTCGCCGGATACCGTCCATTGATCGTGGCCGACAATCGCGACAGGCAAGGAAGATGCGGCGGTGGCGGGTAAAGAGAAGAAATCGGCCGCGATTTTTTTCGCGTCGTCGAGCGAGATTTCGGTCTTCCAGTCGCCGGTTTGCAGATTGACGATGGCCACCGGTCCGAAAGTGTCGACCAGACGCAAGACGGGATGGTCCTCCATCATCTCGATATCGAATGAGGAGAGCGGGATCCCGGCAAGGTCCGGCGCTCGCGCCGGCACGTTGCAACAGTGGTCGACCGATAGCCGTTCGAGCGCTGCAATCCTGTCTCGCTGGGCGAGCGCGGGATAGCCGACATACATCATCACCACGCCGGACAGGCACCAGGCCGCCATGATCAGGCACAGGGCGAGGCCCATATATCGGTGGACGAGAAACAGCGCTTTCTTCATGGCCGGTCATGTTATCGACGCTTCGAGGGAATCGCACCGGCCAATTCTCGCCAAATCGCCCTGTTTTGCAGCGAGACGAAACCATCTCGCAGGGCGACCGTTCCTCGGGCATCATAAAAGAGGAGAGTCACGGTTTCTCCTACCTCGCAAAGCGACGGCAGGGCGAAAAAGTCATGCTTTGCCATGACTTGAACAGAATTCTGTGATCGTGTGTTGTGCAACGGTAAAGAGAGTCAAACAGGTCGAGGCCACTATCGTCCGCCCGAAACGCATAAAGGGAAGCGTGTGTCGACTGCCGCGCATTGTCGGAATCTGCATGATTCTCGGCGCGTTCACGATTCCCGGCGTCAGGAACGCCAACGCAGCCGAAAATCCCGGCGCCTCAGTGCCGGAGATCAAGTATTCGGTGCGCTTCGAGGGCGTTAAGGGCGATCTGCACGACCTCATCGCGTCGGTTTCGCGCCTCAAGACGTTCGAGAACAAGCCGCCGCCGAGCTATGCCGGGCTCGAACGGCGTGCGCAGGGCGACGTCGGGCAGGTTAAGGAGGTCCTGCGCTCCGAAGGCTATTACGACGGGACTGTCAGCTACAGCATCGATCGCGACGAAAAACCGGCCCGGATAACCTTCAATATTCAAACCGGTCCGGCCTACACGCTGGCCAGTTACACCATCCAGTACGTTAACGACGACAAACAGCAACGCCTTGCGCCGGAAGGGGCGTCGACGCCCAAAATTCCGCTCGGCGACCGGGCCCGCGCACCAATGATCGTCAACGACGAGAACAGCATCATTCTGAGCCTTACCCGGCACGGCTATCCCTATGCCAAGGCGGTCGACCGCAAGGTCGTCGTCGATCATCGCACCCGGACCGTCAGCGTCACGGTCGAGATTAATCCCGGGCCGCTCGGGCGGTTCGGCGAGGTCAAGGTCACCGGGCTCAAGAAGCTCAAGACGAAGTTCGTCCTGCGCCGTGTGCCCTGGAAGCCCAACGCTATTTTCGATGCCGATCTGCTCGATCAGTTCCGCCGCAAGCTCGCGGCGGTCGGTCTGTTTCAATCGGTCAGTGTGGAAAAGGCCGAGGAACCGACTGCCGATGGCCACGTCCCCATCACCGTTCATGCGACCGAGAGCAAGCATCATTCGGTCGGCGGGTCGGTCGGCTATTCGACCAGCGAGCATTTCGGCGGAAACGTCTTCTGGGAGAACCGCGATCTGCTCGGCGGCGGCGAGCTCCTCCGGATCACGGGCGAGGCATCCGAGATTCGCCAGGGCGTTACCGGGAATTTTCAGATCCCCGATTTTCTTAAATTCGATCAGCAACTAAAGGTTACCGCCTCGGCTCTGCATGAAAATACGGATGCCTATGAAAGCACCGGCGCCTCCACGCTTGTGGCGATCGATCGCGCGCTGGCGACGAATTTGAGGGCGTCGGCCGGCGTGTCCGGCGAAATCTCCCAGATCAAGGACGATACCGGCAGCCGGCTGTTCCAGTTGCTCGGTACACCCCTGACGATCCGCTATGATTCCCGTGACGATATCCTCAATCCGACGAAAGGATTTCGCGCTGCTCTGGCGGTCACGCCCTATCTCAGTTTCGGAAACGGACACGATGGTTTTGTCGTGAGTGAGTTCAACGGATCAGTCTATTTTCCGTTCAGCCACGACAAATTCGTACTGGCCTTGCGCACGAGGCTGGGATCGATCGTCGGCTCGAGCACCGCGCGCATTCCCGCAAGCAAGCGGCTTTATGCCGGTGGTGGTGGCTCGATTCGCGGTTATGGCTATCAGAAAGTCGGCCCGCTTGACGCGAACGGTAATCCCCTGGGTGGCCGTTCAGTTGTCGAACTTGGGGCCGAGTTCCGGGTCCGTATCAGTAAGGTGATCGGCATCGTGCCCTTCGTCGACGGCGGCAATGTGTTCGACTCGTCCTATCCCGACTTTTCCCGGCAGTTGCGCTGGGCGGCCGGTCTGGGCCTGCGTTACCACACGTCTGCCGGTCCCCTGCGGCTGGATCTTGCTTTTCCGCTCAATCGCCGGCCCGGGATCGATAACGTCGTCCAGTTCTATATCAGCATCGGGCAGGCATTTTAGCATGGCGATGTCGCGGAATGTTCGTCGGTCACTTTGTGCTCTGGGCGGCTTTCTGGGCCTCCTCGTCGTGGCGTTCGCCGCGGCCTATGGCGTCCTCCAGACGTCCTGGGCGCACGCCCATGTCGCCGCCGCGCTGGAAAACGCGCTTGGCGGGAACGGCATGACCGTGAAGATCGGTGCGCTCGACGGGAGTCTGCCGAACCGGATTGTCCTGCACGACGTCACAGCGTCCGATGCTGATGGTGTCTGGGCGAAAATTGGCAGGGTGACCCTGGTCTGGGATCCTTGGCGGCTGTTGTTCAAGTCGGTCGATGTCGACAGCCTGACGGTCGCCGATGCAACGCTTGATCGGCTGCCTCGCGGTTCGGGACAAGAGAAACAGTCCACACCTCAATCCGGGTCGTTTTCAGCGCCGTTGAGCCTGCCGGACATTGGTCTCGAGATCGCCAAGGTTCAGATCGACATGATGCTCGGGCCGGCTCTGACGGACGGCAAGGAGGAGCGTCTGCGCGCCGAGGGCGCGGGTCGCTACGGCATGGGTGACGGGCTTCATGTCACGCTCGATGCGACGCAGGGTGCGGCCAACGGCTCCCATCTAACCGCCCGGATTCACGCAAATCCCGATGACGAGACGCTCGACCTCAATCTTCGTGCACATGAAGTGAAAGGCGGCCTGGTGTCCCGGCTCCTCGGAGTCGCGGACAAGGGACCGTTCGACATCGACGTGATCGGTGACGGAACGCTGATGAACTGGAACGGCACGGCCAAAGCATCGCTCGGAAAAGAGGGCAAGGTCGACGCCAAGATCAGAGCCTCGGGCCAGAATCAACCGCAATTCACTATTACGGGGACTGCGACCGGCCCGTCGCCTCTCGCCGGGCGTCTGGAACGCCTCGGTGAACCACCCTACGACTTTACGATCAACTTCCTGGTGCCGGACCGTTCCAACATCACGTTCAAGGATACGACCATCAAAACGGCCGGCGGAACCCTGACCGCCAGCGGCACGGTGGATCTCGCCAAAGGTTCGCTCAATATGGATCTCGGCCTGCATCCCGGGGCGGGTTTGCGCGATGAATTGACCAAGCCCCTGTCGGTTCCGCAACTCGACGTGACGGCTCATGTCCGTGGTTATCTCTCGGCGCCCTATGTCGAGTTGTCGGTTGCCGCGCCGTCGCTCGCCGGTGATGGCGTGTCGGCGGGCCGCACCAATATGATGGCCGAACTGGACTTCGATACCGGCGATCCCGGTACCCTTTTCACCTTCGATGCGTCCGGTAGCATCGCCAAACTCGCGTTCGATCAAGGGGAAACAGCGGGCGAAAAGCCGGCTCGGCCATCCGATGTCTTGTTGCGCACCAAAGGCGCCTATCGCGGCAAGATCGAACGGCTTTCCTTCGGCGATCTCATGGCGAGGTCGGACTGGGCGACTGTAAATTTCGCCGGCGGCATCAATCTCGCCCGCGATGCCAATACGATGCTGACCGGCCGGCTGACGGCCGAACTCCGCGGCCTGCCTATGGCGCGGGCCAAATTGGCTGACTTCCTCAAGCAACCGGCGCGCTTCAAGTCCTCGGTCGTGTATATGCCGGAAGGTGAGCGGATCAAATTCGCCAACCTGTCGCTCGATCACCCGAAACTGTCCGCGGAAGGCGATGTCGAAGTCGGATTGAAGCCGCAATCCCTGCGCGGGAGTCTCAAGGCGCATGTCGCCGATCCGGCGGCTTTTTCGGGTCTCGCCGGCATTGAACTGGCTGGTGGTCCGATCGATCTGACACTCATGACCGAGCCATCGGGGAGTGCGGTCAATTCGACCGTGACGGCCTCGGCCGATACGTTGTCGATATCGGGAACCCGGCTCCGGTCGATCAAGGCGTCACTGACGCTGAACGATGTCGGGACGCAATCCGGCAAGCTATCCGTCGCGTTTACCGGTCCGGCTGGCGCGGTAAAGGCCGATACCCGGATCGCGCGGTCGAGAAATCCCGATCGGATTTCTCTCGACGATCTGAAGGTGACGGCGGCGGGCGGCCGGATGAGCGGCAACCTGACCGTGCCTTTGAATGGCGGCCCCGCTGCCGGCAAACTCTCGGGACAATTCGAGTCTCTCGATGCGGTCGCGGCTCTGATCGGTCAGGACATTCGTGGAGCGGCGAGCTTCCAGATGGCCTTCAACGACAGTTCGGGGCAACAGGGCGTCACCGGCCATCTCGAAGGTGACGAACTTGCCGCGACCCTGTCACCGGGGCGCACCCTGATGATCAAGCATGTCACAGCTTCCACGAGCGGCGATGTCGCAAAGCTGGCTCAAGGCGTGCCGTTCTCGGTGGATGCGAGTGGCGTTTCCGGAGAAGGCCTGTCCCTCGACAGTTTGTCGGTCAGCGGCAACACCAACTTCCACGGCGTGGACTATAAGGTGAACGCCAAAGGGCATTATCACGGTGCGATGACGCTGCATGCGTCCGGCTCGGCTGACTGGGATAAGCCGGAAAAGCACTTCAGTCTTGCCAGTCTCGACGCGACCCACGCCAAAGCCCAAATCCATCTTGCGAAACCCGCGACGGTCGTTCTTTCCGATGGCGGGATGGAGCTGGGGCCGACGACGATCGAAATCGGCGATGGCAGCGTCGACTTGTCCTTGAAGCGTGGTTCGCAGAGCCTGCGGGGTCATGCCGATTTCACCGACTTTCCGCTTGAGCTTGTGCGGGATGTCACGAACGCGAGCCCGGCGATGGGCCAGCTGTCCGGCAAGCTCGATATTGACGCGACGTCGGCAAAGCAGACTGGTACGGCGACATTGCATCTTACCAATCTGGCGATGACGAGAGGGACCAGCGCGGCCAACCGCATGGACGGCTCGATCGACCTGCATTGGCGCAACGGCGAATTGAACCTGGACGGCACGTTAAGCGGGCGGGCCGACGCCAAGATCGCGGTCAAGGCGGCGGTGCCGCTTCAGTTCGATTCGGATTCGGCGTCGCTCTCGGTCCCCAAAGACGGGCCCTTGCGTGGCAACATCACATGGAATGCGGATATCGATCCGTTCTGGAATGCTTTCGGCCCGGATACGCAGATATTGCAGGGGCGGGCCGACGCCTCTCTCAAGCTTGCGGGCACGGTATCTGATCCGGCCGTGATGGGCGACATCAAGCTTCATGACGGGCGCTTTGTCGATTTGGAGATGGGCACGGTTCTCGAGAAACTGACGCTCAATCTCGAAGCCAGCCGCCATCAGATCAAACTGATCTCCGCGAGCGCGACCGACGGCGGCTCCGGCAAAGTGACGGCGAGCGGCAGTCTCGGTCTCGGCCGGGGCAAGGACTTTCCGGTGTCGGTGGATGTCAAGGCGGACAAGGCGAAGCTCGTGCGGCGCACCGATGTGACGGTCACGGCGAGTGGCGAGCTTAACTTCACCAAACAGGGAAAATCCTCGCTGCTGAAGGGGGACATCCACACCGACGAGGTCGATGCGATTCTGGTCGATCTGTCCAATCCGGACGTGGTCAATCTGAATGTCAAGGAGATCGGTCCCGACGGGAAGGTGATGGTGTCGCATAAGCCGTCCGAATCGGCCGACAATCCGGCAGCGACCAAAATCGATGTCGCCGTTCACGTTCCAGGTAAGGCTTTTATTCGCGGACGCGGGCTGGATTCGGAATGGAAAGGCGATCTCAAGGTCACCGGGACGGTGAAGGATCCGCGAATCGTGGGCCAGTTCAACGTCGTGCGTGGCAATTTCAAATTCGCCGGGCGGACGTTCGATCTGCAACGCGGCCAGGTTTCCTTCCAGGGCGGCAAGAAAATCGATCCCGAGCTCAATGTCCAAGCCGTCTATTCCGTGCAGGACCTGACAGCGACGGCTCAAATAACCGGGCCGAGTTCCTCGCCGGATGTCACCCTGTCCTCCATGCCGGCGCTGCCTCAGGACGAAATTCTCTCCCGGATCCTGTTCGGCTCCAGCGTCGCCGATTTGTCGCCGCTTCAGGCCATACAGCTCGCCGATGCGGTGCGGGGACTCGGCAAGCCGGGTGGCGGGCTCTTGGGATCGGCGCGCTCGGCGATCGGGCTCGACGTGTTGCAGATCGGCTCCGGACAGCCGGGCGGCGGCGTCGGGTCGACGACAATCACGGGCGGCAAATATATCGGCAAGAACGTCTATCTACAGGTCGAAACCGCGCCGGATGGCAGCCAGGAAAAGGTCGGCGTCGATGTCGGCGTGACTAAGAATCTTTCGGTGCAAAGCGACGTCAGCCAGAAACAGGGCAGCCGAATTGGGCTCAAGTGGAAGCACGACTACTAGGCGTCACCTCCGTGCTCCGGAAAGATTTCGATTGTACGAGTTATTTTAACATATTATAGTGTGAATTATATATATTCACAAATTTAAAATGTTAAAAAGATCCTGTCTCTGTGGCCACTCTGATCCTGAATACCCTCACCGATCCCCAGACGTGGCTGTTCTGCGTCGTAGGGTTGGTCGCGCAGATGTTCGATGGCGCGCTGGGCATGGGCTTCGGCGTCGTCTCCTCCACCGTGCTGATCGTTTTCGGCTATCCCCGTGCGGTGACGAGTGCGGCCGTCAACGGCGCCAAGATGTTTACCGGCGTCGCACTCGGCCTGTCTCATGCCTGGTATAGAAATGTCGATTGGCGCCTTTTCGTGATGCTCGGGGCCGGCGGCCTGATCGGCGGGGTGATCGGAGCGCTGCTGATCAGTCATAACGGCGCGACGATCGTCGGCCCCGTGGTGAGCATCTATCTTGTGGGCGTCGGCTTCTACATCATCTGGCGTGCACTGCGCGAACGATCGCGGCCGGTGAGTGATGCGCGGGTCATGGGGGTCGCGCTGGCGGGTGGCGCGCTGGAGGCGACGTCCGGCGTCTGGGGCCCGTTGGTGACGAGCAGCCTCGTCGCCATGGGTGAGGAGCCGCGTTATGCCGTCGGCACTGGAAATCTCGCGGAAACGGTGGTCGCCGTTACGGTGTTCGTGATGCTGGCGCACCAGACCGGACTGGAGGCGGTGTTGCATACGGTCGCCGGGCTCGTCTTGGGCGCTGTCGTCGCTTCGCCGATCGCCGCCCGGCTGACCCATAAGGTCCCGAAGCGCCGCCTGATGATCGCGGTCGGCCTGCTGGTTATTGCGTCGAGCCTGATCCGGCTCACGCAAGACGCCGGCTGGCTATCCTAGACACGGACAGTCCCGTGGCCGGTTCGCACAAGAATCGGATTTACGGGAGTATCAGGCCCGGCGTTTCAGAGTCGGCGCCGCCCGAGTCTCTTCCGCAGCCGCATCGTCCGAAATCCGGTGGGACGCGCGGTTGATCAGTCCGATCGCGGAAGCGGCCTGCTCGATCTTGCCGAAGCATTCGTACAGAACGCGCCGCTCACGCTTGGTCAGGACTGTCAGGAGACTGGCCTGATGGCGCCGCGCGATCGGTATGATCTCCGTGTAGAGCGCTTCGCCTTCCTCGGTGATCGAGAGGACGTGCCGGCGTCCGTGGCTCGGATCCGGCGTGCGTTTGATCAGGCCGCGCTTTTCCAGCGTATCGCAAACCCGGCTGATCTGGCCTTTGTCCATCCAGGACCGCTTGTTGACCTCGCGGAGCGATACGGTCCTCTTGCTGCCGACGAAGCATAGGACGCGCCATTCCGGCAGACCGAGCCCGTACGGCTCCAGATAGTAGCGAGTGAGTTTCTTCTGAACGAGACCCGAAAGACAGGTCAACCAAAAGGCGGGAAATTGATCGACATTCAGTGACTTTTCAACTGATGCAAGATCATCCCAAGGATACCGTTCGTCCGTTTCCATGGTCCGTTCTATCCAACTCAATAATGCTCTTCCCCCAAGACCCGTCGCTTCAAATGCCGGACAAGATCCGGAACCGGAAGCAATAGGGCGATAGGAAAACCGTAAAGAATTTCTACAAGGATTTGAAGCCTTTATTCGCTCGCGGCAGGGAGCGCTGAAACTGTTATTGCCGCTGCTAGGTTCAATTCCATGGCCCGTGTGATGCCATCTTGGGGCACTTTAGGCAAAGCCCCGGTACTTTGAAACATCAATCCTTACTGAGGCTTGTGACTGCGACAATTTAACCGGGCCAACAACAATGAAAACGCGGGATTCGCAATGTTTGTCCGTTGTCGATGTCAAAAAAACGAGCATAACATTTTCGTGATAGTCTTATCCTTCAAGGTCGACACGTCTTGTTGGCGCGGACGCGGTCGTGACGTAGCGCTCCAAAATAATTCTAATTGTTGAATCAACTTTCGAAATTACCGATTCGACATTTCCGGGAAGCTATGTCCGGGGCGTCAGGATTCGTCGACAACCGGATTTTCGAGCGTTCCGATCCGGTCGATTCGGATCTCGACGACATCTCCGTCATGAAGAAAGCGCGGCGGCTTGCGGGCGAAGCCGACGCCGGACGGCGTCCCGGTCACCAGAACATCGCCCGGATGCCAGGGCATGGCCTGGGAGACATAGTTGATCAGCAGGGGCACGTCGAAGGCGAGGTCTTTCAGATGGCCGACCTGAAGGCGTTCGCCGCTGACATAGGTCTCGAGCGTGAGCGCGCGGTAATCCGGAATTTCGTCGGCGGTCACCATCCACGGGCCGAAACCGCCCGTTCCCACGAAATTCTTGCCCATGCCGTATTGGTTGGTGTGGAACTGCCAGTCCCGGATGCTCGAATCGTTGAAGCAGGCATAGCCGGCAACATAGTCCAGCGCCCGCTCCTCGGGAATGTGCCGGCCCGTTTTTCCCATAATGACGGCCAGTTCGCCTTCATAATCGTGCTTATCCGATACTTTGGGCCGGATGAGCGGTTGTCTGTGGGCGGTCATGGATTCGGGATAGCGGTGAAAGATCACCGGATGCTCCCCGACCTTGATACTGGCTTCGGCGGCATGGTCCAGATAGTTCAGCCCGACGCAGATGATCTTGCTCGGGTTCGGAATAACGGGCAGGAAGCGGATTGCATCCAGCCCG
>Ga0102962_1000891_pt1 | contig 12589 bp, 9 predicted proteins | sample SalPonF2_C_D2_MG_FD_84519 | JGI IMG/M metagenome (GOLD analysis project Ga0102962, IMG submission 84519) | Salt pond soil microbial communities from South San Francisco under conditions of wetland restoration - Salt Pond MetaG SF2_C_D2_MG ...
AATGAAGATAATCAGGGACAAGCCACAAAATTTTAGCGTTATTTCCGGGGATGATTTATTGACCCTGCCATTACTGTCGATTGGTGCCACAGGGGTAATATCTGTAATTGCCAATGCATTCCCTGCTGAGTTCTCAGGCATGGTTAACGCTGCTCTGGATAAAAATCTGCAAAAAGCAAGAAATTATCATTATCTCTTAACTGAAATGATGGGGTTGCTCTTCGAAGAAGGAAATCCTGCCGGAGTTAAAGCTGCTTTGAAAGCAAAAAATATATGTGAACAGAATTTAAGATCTCCATTGCTCCCGGTAAGTGAAAAGCTTTTTCAGAAAATCAAAGCAGAAACAACAAGTATTGAGAAGGCAGATTTGAAATAACCATCGTATTATCTTTAATGAAAAAATCCGTTGATTGTTGATCAACGGATTTTTTCATTATTAACTTACCTTTATATGAGTATTGCATTATTGTCCTAAAAAATGAAAATTATTTTTCAGAGGTTATAATTGTCTAAAAAGGATTCTCCATGTTTGCTGATAATCTTATTTACCCCCAGTAGTTCAAGTTAACTTTATCCTTCTCTGGAAACAGAACATTGTAAAGTTCTGTAATCAAATACTATCATGTCCGGAAAATTTATGCAAACATAATAGTTACCTTGGTATTTTATAATTCCTCCCCCGGTTAAATGTCACTATTAACTTTTTTATCTTCAACGCTAATAATCGGAAATATTCATTAAATAAATGAAGAGCCGTATTGTAGTAATAACAGGAGATACAGAAGCAACATAATTGCCTGGCAATATTTTTTTCATCAAAAAAATTGATTTTGGTTTTCACTTTTCAGGTAAAACGGAACTATTAATAAAAACTTTTTAAAAATTCTGCGGAGGAGTTTAAAAAACGGGAAGGAACACAACTAAATCAAATTAAGTCCTAAACGCAATATTCTTAGCCACAAGGCAAGATATAGCGAATAGTTAACATAAACAAAAAGTGAAATGAAAACATAATAATTTTCCAATTTGATTAGAAAATATAGATTTTTATAATTAAGGGGAGTTTTTGATTATTATGTTTCCAAACGCAAAATAATAATTGATGTTTTTGCTATTAACCTAAAAAATAGATTATTATGTTTACAAACAAAATTCAATTCATATACCTATTTCTAGTTTTTATTACAAGTTCATTGTTCTTATCATGCAAAAATGATTTGATTATTTCTGACTTGAAAATTGAACAAGAGGATATTTCTGTTCAAGACGGTAAAATTAAATTTACGAATGTTCAGCAATTTTCGGATTTCATGAGTAAATCTGTTGGAACAGACTTATCCAAAACTTATCTTCCTAAAATACAGAAATTTGCAAAGAACGGATTTGTATCATTGGTTCCACTTTGCGATGCTGATGATGAAGTAAATGTAAACAACTATTATATAAATCGGACTAGCAAATTGAAGTCTGGTGGTTTGGATGATATTCCATTAGATTCACTTGAGTATGAAGATGAATTCATTTGTGATCCTTATTTTGCAGCATTATTGAATGAAAAAAGGGAACTCCAAATTTCTGATATGGTTTATAAATATACACAGTATGGCGTATTCTATACAAAGTATGACAATTTGGAAACCCTATATGCTTTTATTAACTCAAAAGATAGCGCTTTCTTTCAGCGTTATCAACCTGATGAGGAAATTGAAATTTCAGAAGGTATATATTTTTTCAGGTTCGATTATTCAGATTCATATTCTCTTGAAAAGGTGTGCATTGATTGCCAAGAGGCAAAATCATCTACCTTAAAATCAGCCACAAACACAAAACCAAACATTGAGGACTTAAAAGTCTGCAGTAGCCTGCGAAAAACATGGCTTACTAAAGTTGTAGGGCCTTCTGCTCACTGTTATGAAAATTTCACAAGTAAAGCAAGAATTCACGTTAAAGTCTGGAATCAAAATTATGGGATCTATTCGTCCTTGGGGATTAGTGTTGGTAACCAATATAAAAAGCTTGGAATCTGGTGGACCAATAAAACAGAAGAGTTAGAATTGGGTTATACTTTTGCAAGTTTCAAGTATCCAGGTGTGAAAATGAATTGGCCGCAAACAAATAGTATTTGGGTCAAATATGATGGCTATAAAATGGATCAATATGGCCGGCTTGTTTCAACCGAGAAGCATCCATCATCATTTTTTACAGATTTTCCAATTGCCGATAAAGATAAAACTGTTTTAGAAATATACGTATGGGATCCATTTAATGGCAAACGAGTAATCGATATTTCAGGTAAAGATGTCAATAATACTATTAAAGACCTAACAAAACGAGCTGGTATCGTGGTATGGAATTCTTTAAAAAAAAGCTTAGGTTCGCCTTCAACAATTGTTGTTAGTTCAAATCCTAGTAACGATATTGAGTTTACATATACAAACTGGAAAAGCCATAAAACCAATGAAAATAAGATTTCGGAGGTATTTGATTGGAATACCGGACAAATAGGTTTCAAGTATAATTTTGATGGTAGTGTTGGCTGGGATAATGTTGACTATACGAAGATAATGACAGCAAAGTCATACAAAGAGGCTCGAATTTTATGCTACGGTATGGGAAGAAGAGGCAGCACATGGAAAGGTGCACAAGTAGATTTTAAAGATATAAAGTAACTTTTTATTTATCATTTCAGGGATTGCGTTTTGTGCAATCCCTTATGTTTTAAAGATGCGAAAACTATGAAAAAGTTACTGATTAAGGTCGCAATTGTTTTTTTTTGTATTTCATGTACTGAAATAAGATATATCCAACAACCTATATATCCAATTCTTTCATTAATGAATGAAAAAATTCTTATTTGGCCATTTCAACATATCTCAAACTCTATTGCAGTAAGGAACAATAATGAATTATTAAATAAATTAAAAGGTCAATCATGTGCCTTGATTATACCATTTGATTCTGTTTCCAATATATGTTATAGAAATTTAATTGATTTTTCAGATTCAATGTCGGTTGATCAAATGTTCACATTTTATTCAATAACTAACATTAGGTATATATTAAAAGGAAAATTATTAAATAAATCAAATAAAAATGGATTGCTTGGCCCATTTCTTTACGAATATGAAAAAAAAATATACTATCCATTTTCAAGTGACGAAGGCAGATGGTTAACATACGAATTTGACTTATATGATTTAGCTTTAAAAGCTAAGATATATACTTTAAAAGTTGAAGCAGAAGCGGTTTCACAAGATTTTAAAAATTCATCAGGTGATATAGGTAGAGTTTATTCCCTTTCTTCAACCAATTTAAATGCTATTGCTTTAAAAAAAGGAATAAAAAAACTAAAAAAAACATTTAATTGCCATTAAAATGAAAAATATTATTCATATTTCCGTAATATTAGCCTTTATATCAATCAATTGTTTAGCAAATGATACCATTGTATTTACTTCAAAACAAAAGAAAATCTGTTTTATTAATCCGGGATTTGAATTGGAATTGCCATTACATAGAAAAACTTCATTGATAATTAATCCAGGAATAGGTTATAATATTTCTTATCCAAATACAAGTGATTTTACGTCATCAGGCTGGTTATACCTAATAGCACCTTTTGTTGATGTACAATACAGATTCTATTACAACCTGGACAAACGGTACACAAAAGGATTCACTAATCCTAATTCTGCAAATTTTATCTCTATAAGGGGTTTATATAGAGGCAAGGAAATTACTTCAAATTTTACCCGAACAACCAATAATGATTACTCAATAAGTCTTAATTGGGGCTTTCAAAGAGTAAAAAATAAAACCTATTACAATTTCGATATAGGGCCAATGTATTATATGGACTTTAAAGGAGATGGAGGAATATTTATAAATTTAGAGTTTAATATTGGTAGATTATTTTGAATATTACGTTATGTCCTGCAGATAACAATATAGTACATAGTGATTTTGTGGTTTTAAAGCATTTATGGCTAAATAGTGTCTGTCAATAAAGTCCAGGTGTCTGGATCAAAGTGTTGGGGAACAAAGCCTGTCCCGTTCTAAACGGGAGCGTGCAAGAATTTTAATCTGCAGTATACTATTTCAATTGGCAATGAGCAATGAGCAATGAGCAATGGGCAATTGAAACCCTACAGTGAAGTAGCCGATGCATAATTTGAACAACATGTTGGTAAAAGTTGTCGCATAAGCGCCTAATGCTTATGAGAAATTAAAATGTTTGCAACATTGCAGGTATCAGACATTCTCGACAGATACTAAACAGTGAATAATGCAAAATCGGTTTTACAGATAACAGTTTTTTTTGTACATTAGAAAAGATGTTCTGAAGTACACCATGCTTTCTATGAGAATGAATGTGAACAGATAGTAATGAAAACCTGTTCCGGCAAACAATGCTATGATTTCTTTTTGTGGTATAACAGAAACAAAAATAAATTGCATTTAAAATTTTAACTCATTGATATATAAAGCACAAACAACATAATGTCATGACTACACTAATTCTGATTTTCGGTATTTTATTCGGTGCAACACTGATTAGCGCCCGGTTAAATAAGTACAATGTTATAAGCGGACAGGCAATGCTGCAGAATTTTACTGTTCTGAAGGCCCTGCTCACTGCCATTGGCATTGGAGCCGTGCTGATATACATAGAAGTCTGGACAGGCGTAGCCGGTTTCCACATCAAACCATTTGTTGCAGGGGGAATCATTCTCGGTGGATTATTTTTTGGGGCCGGCATGGCTGTGTTGGGTTATTGTCCCGGGACAATGGCCGTATCGCTCGGCGAAGGATCATTGGATGCCCTAACGGGAATCATCGGGGGAATTGCCGGGGGCATATTTTACACATTAATTGAACCGGCTATCAAAAATATCGCCGGTCCGAATTTGGGAGATTTAACACTTTACTCTTTTGCCGGCAATTTCAATCATGTGTTTGTGTTAATCTTTGTATTGATATTTGGCTTTATTTGTGTATACATCGCTTTCCTGATCAACAAAAGAGAAAAAGACCACAAGAGATCCTGGTTTTTTGCAGGTATTGCACTGGCTCTTCTAAACAGCCTCGTTTTTCTCAAAAGCACTTCAAACCGACCTGTCGGAGCATCAACCAGCTATCCTTATGTTGGTGACTGGCTAACCGGACTAACCAACAATTCATATTTTTTGAAAATTGAAACACCAGGTCGGTGGGAGCTCATATTCCTGACCGGTGCATTCATTGCCGGACTGGTACTGGCACTGGTGAGAGGAGAATTTCGTTTCACGCTCATCCATTCAAACTGGAGAAAATATAAGGGATCCTCAAAGATTAAAAGGAGTATTTGGGCGTTTGCAGGTGGTTTTGTATTGATATTGGGTGCCAGGCTGGCAGGAGGATGCACCAGCGGACACATCTTATCAGGCGGTATGCAACTTGCTTTAAGCAGTCTCACTTTCGCTTTTGTTACATTTTTAAGTCTTATAATAACCGGTGCCGCATTTTACCGGCCTTTAAGAACAACAAAAACCTCAGATATAAATGATACAGGAATGGCTGAATAACTACAACCCCATCTTAATGGCATTATTTGCCACTCTGTTCACCTGGCTGGTAACTGCACTGGGAGCTGCAATGGTTTTCTTCTTCAGGACGATCAACCAACGAATTTTGAATGCCATGCTTGGTTTTGCTGCAGGAGTTATGATAGCAGCCAGTTTTTGGTCTTTGCTTAAACCTGCAATTGAGATGGCTGAAATGGACGGCGGAATATCATGGATTCCGGCAGTGGTAGGTTTTCTGTCCGGCGGAGCCTTCCTGCTACTTATCGATAAAATATTGCCACATCTTCATCTGGGAATGCCGGTAGATAAAGCTGAAGGAATCAAGACCTCCTGGGAACGCAGTGTGTTGCTTATCCTCGCCATAACCTTGCATAACATACCTGAAGGACTGGCTGTTGGTGTGGCGTTTGGTGCACTGGCCGAAGGCATTCCGTCGGCTACGTTGGGTGGTGCCATCGCGCTTGCTATTGGTATCGGGCTTCAGAACTTTCCCGAGGGAGCTTCAGTATCCATCCCGTTGCGAAGGGAGGGCTTTTCACGTAAAAAAAGCTTCTGGTACGGACAACTTTCCGGGTTTGTAGAACCCATTGCCGGAGTAGCAGGAGCAGCACTGGTTCTCCTGATACGTCCTATTCTGCCCTATGCACTTTCATTTGCTGCAGGAGCCATGATATTCGTGGTTATCGAGGAATTAATTCCGGAAGCCCAGTCAGACAGGGAAACCGACCTTTCCACCATCGGAGCCATGACCGGCTTTGCCGTAATGATGCTGCTGGATGTTGCACTGGGTTAACTTTTATCCGAAACTCTCCGACAATTTATCGAAAACCATATCCTGATAACTGCATTTTCCGAATTTCTCTTTTCCACTTATATACACGTATTTACAGCTGTAAAAATAACATTTTTATGGATGCATACTGTTTATATGCTTTTCAGTAAAAAATATAAAACAGCAATGCTACCGAGATGCTTGAAAAACTGCAGGCAATGAAATAATTTATCGTATTGGAAAAAAACAGATGAGAAACATTGGCGGGACTGAGATGACAATTTATCAGCCTCGCCAATTTTTTAAATTATTTATTTCCGGATGATGGCTTCACCAGTATTTTATTGATTCGCTTCAGGGCTTCTTCAATCGGTTCATCCGGTTTGATATAATTCAGATGTCCCCAAAATTCAGGGTCGTAACTGTTAATCTGGTCGAAAAAAACTTCATCGGTCCGGGTAAGTTCCCGGAAACGGAATTTCCTCACATCGGTAGTATCTATGTTGTTGATTGCAAGCTCTGTAAATGTATGAAAATCATTACTGAAAAGTTTTCCTTTGCGCCGTATCTTAAACCACGTCTCAAAGCGCACATGGTTGAGATAAAATTTATTCCCGACACTCCTGTAACGAACCATATAAGTAGCATCAACAGTTCTTACCTTCATACCACGTGATTTTTTCAATACCATGCTGCCGGAGGCATATTTTATTCTTGATGGACTAATGGAAAAATCGGCTCCTCTGATAGCCAGTGTATTGATATCAATATAAATTCTGCCTTTGAACAAAGCTTCATTATTACTTGCTTTGGGAGAAAACTCAACCACATAGGTCGGACTTTCATTGTAATACACAATATCTGCCATATTGTACCGGTATGCATGAAAATATTCCTCCCGCATAAATTCCGCCGGGTTCCTTGCCAGGTCCAGCAAAAGGCAGGTGTAGATCCCTCCTTTCAGTTTCAGAATTACAGTATCCAGCATGTTTGCATCAAACATTTTCCTGCTCTTGAATACCTTAACCAGGTTTTGCATATCAGGCCTGTCATAGGGATAACAATACATATTGAGAATTGCTTCTGACATGGCTGCATACTGGTCGTTCTTTTCAACTGCTTCCCTGTAAAATGAAGTATAAACCGACGGAATTTCGCTGTAATTTTGGGGTACAGCTTTCATAGCGGCCCTCAGAATCCCGATCGGATCAGCTTTTCGAATTATAACCTCCTGGATAGGAATAAATTCCATGAAAAGTGGATAAACTTTATATGTAGTATCTGCCTGTATTACAGGTATCTGGAAAGTTCTGTAACCCATACTGGAAATGCCAATCGTATCCGAATCCATTTCCCTGGGTATTTTCAGTATAAACTCTCCGTCTTCATTGGTAATAGTGCCAATATTTTTCCCGATAATACTCACACTGGCAAAGGGAAGCGGGTCCCGGGACTTATTATCGACCACCCTTCCTTTTATTGAGGTAAAGGGATAGATTTCTATATCATCCCCCTTCCCGAAAGAATCAGGTTCCTTTCGAAAGATAACAATTTGTTTGTCTATCACCCTGAAGGAGATGTCATTCCCCGGGAAGAGCCGGTTGAGGATTTCAGAAACTTTGATATTTGCCTCATGAAGCGAAACTGTTTTAGATGGAGAAACAATACCGGCATCATAGGAAAAGTGATAGTCTATTTGCTGACTCAGGGCTACCAGTGCTTCATAAACAGACAGGCTGTCAAAGTCTACCTGAACCTGCTGGTTTAGAATTGTTGTACTGTCCTGAGCAGTTATGCTTCCAAAAGGAAGCATAACAATCAGAATCAGTACAATATGTTTTGAAGCAATCTTCAAAATTTCAAGTAAGTTTAGCTTTAGTAATGCAGGTATGAAAAGCTTATGCTGTCAGGAGTTAATCTGAAATTCTCAGCAACCTTTGCCTGTAAGAACGATCTTACTTTTATCCTGTTTAATTGTGAGATCAAAGGTAGTGGAAATCACTTCAAGAACAAGATTCAGGTCCTGTTTGATAAAGGTGGAAGAAAATCTGCAATTTTTTAGGCTGTCTCCTTTCAGTTCAACATTAACATGATATACCCGCTCAAGTGTGCTGGCAACTTCAGGCAGCGGGGTATCCCTGAATATCATTTGACGGGTCCTCCAGGCCATGTAATTTTCGTTGGTATTCAACAGCTTTTCTGTCCTGTGTTTATAAACCCGGCCTATATAACCCGGATCCAGGATCAGTGACTGTCCTTTATTACCTGCCACCGGTGTAACTTTTACTCTGCCTGTCTCAACAAATACCTCCACTTCTTTATCTTCAACCGGAGAAGAATTTACATTAAATGTTGTACCCAAAACAGTTACCGTTGCATTTCCGGCATCAACGACAAAAGGTCTTTCCGGATTTTTAGTTACCTGAAAAAAGGCTTCGCCTGTAAGTTTAACTTTTCTTGTTTTGCCAAATGTCTTTGGATATCTGAGTGTTGCACCTTCATTAAGAACAACAGTGCTTCCATCAGGCAGGGTTACTTCCTGTTGTTCCTGTCCGTTGGTCGTAGCTAATAGTTCATCAGCTGCATTCCTGTGCTGTAAAATAAAAAATACAGCTCCGGTTGCGATCAACAGTAACACCAGTGCAGCTACGCGAATAAACGTTCTTCTAAAGTTATACTGATGAACCGGGGATTCAGTTTCGTACATTCCGGGGACACCCTGGATACGTTTTTTTTGCTTTTCCCAGGCAGCATCCACATTATATTTTGTAGCACTGGCTGAAGAAGCTGTCCGTTCCCAGTCATTGCGCACACGCATAAAAAGTTCCCTGTTTTGCCTGTTCTCCTGCATCCATACTTCCAGCTCTTCGCGCTGACCGGTTGTGGCCTCACCTGCCAGTACCCTGGCCATTAGTTCCCAATATTTTTGATCAATTTGTTGCATCTCTTATAAGATAAATAAAAGTACGGTCATATATTCCTTTAACACCTGCCTCAGGATCTTAAGGGCTTTCCCCATATTTGCCTCGACAGTTTTCACCGAGATTGATAATCTTTCGGCTATTTCATTATATTTTAATTCCTCTGTTCTGCTCATTCTGAAAATCTCCCGGGTCCTTTCCGGAAGTTTATTCAGTGCTTGCTGAATGATACCCGCCATTTCGGTCTCCCGGTATGATTCTGACGGATCAGGATATCGCACCGGTTCGTTCCCGGAAACATAATCCTGATAACGCTGCCGTACTGTGTTCCGCTGCAAATTTAACAAACAGTTATTATGCGCCGAACGAAACAAATACGAACGAACAGAAGAATGAATGTTGAGATCCTCCTTCTTATTCCACATTGTAAAGAACAAATCCTGAACAATCTCTTCGGCCTCCTGACTGTTGGTAACAATCCGTGTGCAATAATCCATCAGTTCAGGATAGTAAGACCTGAAAAGCTTTTCAAAAGCATCTACGCTTCCCTGTCTCACCTTTTCAAACAACCTTATATCTTTCTCGTCAGACAAATCCCGTTTTTTTAGTGAACGTTCAGTGTTCTTATTATCTCTGTATTTAGTTAATGTTTGCAATTTATGAAATTTCGGGACTATTTGTATGATGATATAACCTGGGAATTCAATAAACCTTCCTGAATATTTTTAATCCTTAAAAGGGAACGCAGTTAAATACTGCGCTCCCGGATACTAACCCTGATTGTTACACTATGAAAAGATTAATCCTTGTGAGTTCGCAGGAATTCAGAAATTCTGCAGGCTTTAATCATTTGATGACATGACGCGTCTCATCCGTTTGTTAATCTTTTCTACTGCATCCTCAATAGATTCCTCTGGTTTAATATAGTTGAAATCTTCCCAGAATCCTTTATCATAATATTCAGATACATTGTCAATAAACACATCGTTCATCTTTGAGGTCTCACGATATTTAAACTTGTTAACATTCGTATCGGTTTTATCGGTGACGGCCATTTCTGCAACTGCTGTATAGGTAGAGCTGAACAGTTTGCGGTCCCACTTACATTTCATAATCAGTTCAGTACGAACATGATTGAGGTACCATTTACCATTGTCATCCTGCCTGTAATTGACCATGTAAAAACCACCCTGCGGTTCTACTTTCAGACTGAGCGGTTTTTTGCGTACCAGCACATTTGCAGCCTTATCAAGTCCTCTCTCGCTGAGCTGAAATTCAACATTGGTTACTGCCAGATTATCGGCATCCAGGTATATCTTGCCCTTGTACAACGGATAGTTAATATCTTTTTTCTGGTCGAATTCAATTACATAATTCTGCCGGTCGTCAATATTCAGCATCCCGATCAATTTATAATTGTAATATTCAAAAGACTCGGGATCAAGCACCATGTTTGGCGTTTTAAGCAGATCCAGATAGACCATTGTACTCGGTCCACCCTGAAGTTTGAATACAATTGTATCCATGCGTTTTACATCCTGGCTCTTACGGCCCTTGTAAATCTTTACCTGGTCGTTTTCGAGTTTGTTATAGGCACCTTTATATAGTTTCAGAATAGCTTCTGAAACAGCAACATAGTGTCGATTCTGCTTAATAGTTTCGCGGTAAAAAGCCGTCATGTTCTCTGGTGTTGTATAATAATTTTCCGGAACATTTGCCAGTGCTTCCTGCAGCAGTTTTACAGGGTCGCCGGTACGGATCTTAACCTCAGATATCGGTATCAAAGCCGGTTGCAGATAAATGACATTGTCTTTGGTCTTCAGATTTGCTACATCGACTTCAAGATTCTTATAGCCAATGTTTGAAAAAGCAATTTTGGCATCTTTTTCATTCTCGGGAACCTTAATAATAAAGCCGCCGTCAGAGTTTGATACTGTACCCACACTGGTTCCGGAGATGAAGATGCTGGTAAACAACACCGGCTTGTTGGTTTCCTTATCCATCACCTTACCGCTGATACTAATGTATTTTACTGAATCCTGCTTTTGCTGATGTGATTGATTATTCCCGGCAAAAGACTTACTTCCTGTGCCTGCTATCAGAAGCATCACAAGTACCCATGTCAGGGATTTTAAATAGCTGCGTGTTTTCATGATCTTTGCTTTTTATTCGTTAACAATATTTTAATTCAATTAATGATCTGGTTCAGAACCTTCTTTTTTCATGCTTTCTATTTAAAAGATAGTTTTGCAACAAAATACCCTATCGAAAAATCAAACTTTTTCTGAATTTTTGAATTTTCGACTGAAATTACATATAATCATGATCAGCCATAACAGGAGAAAAATACCTGTCAGGTCATTATCCTGCCGGCATTTCGGTTCCATCCGCCGCATAATCAACCTCCGGTTTCAAAAAAACAACACGGATGCGGCGGAGAAAGGGGGTGACCGTAATCCCGGGGGCGCTGCCCCTGGCTTTGGTATCTCAGCCTTTCAGGCTGGTTGCATTCAGTTCCTCAATAACATTGGGTAAAAAAAATCGTAAAGGTGCCAGAAGAAAAAAATAAATTCCGGAATCTGCCATCCCGTTTCAATGAAACTAAATAGAGTCTGTCAATAAACTCAAGTGTCTGGATCAAAATGTTCGAGAACAAAGCCTGTTCCGTTCTAAACGGGAGCGTAAAAAAATTTTAATCCGCAGTATACTATTTCAATTAGCAATTGGCAATTAGCCATTAGCAATTGAAACCCTACGGGGAAGTAGCCGATGCATAATTTGAACAACATTTTGGTAAAAGTTGTCGCCCAGGTGCTTATTGTATATGAGGGATTAAAATTTTTGCAACAACGCAGTTATCGGACATTATGGACAGACACTAAATATACGTCCTGCAAACAAATATGAAAAATCACCGTCAATTCACTATCTTTGTATTTCTTAATTTGAAAAGACAAAAACATATATGTCACTGATACTTATAACCAACGACGATGGCATTGAGGCCAAAGGATTGCATGAATTAATTGAGGTGGCCAAACCTTTCGGGCAGGTGGTGGTCATAGCCCCGATGGAAGGCCAGTCCGGTATGTCGCATGCCATCACTGTTAAATTTCCACTTCGTATTCAAAAGTTAAAAGAGGAAGAACACCTGACCATGTATTCCTGCAGCGGAACGCCTGTTGACGGGGTAAAGCTGGCCATCAGCAGGTTACTGCCCCGGCGTCCCGACCTGATCCTGAGTGGCATCAACCACGGCTCCAACTCATCCGCCAGCGTGATGTATTCAGGAACCATGGGCGCTGCCATTGAAGGATGTATTAACGGCATTC
>Ga0102962_1000894_pt1 | contig 12567 bp, 11 predicted proteins | sample SalPonF2_C_D2_MG_FD_84519 | JGI IMG/M metagenome (GOLD analysis project Ga0102962, IMG submission 84519) | Salt pond soil microbial communities from South San Francisco under conditions of wetland restoration - Salt Pond MetaG SF2_C_D2_MG ...
ATTGCCATGCAGCTTGCACTGGGTACCTGCAATCAGGAAGTCAGGTTGACAGTAAATAACGGTAAAAAGCTGGTTCCCGCCATCTTGCTGCCCTCCATGGTTGTCAATAAAAAAACCATCCGGCTCACTGTTGTCGCCGATGGGTATCTGGAGGCAAATAAGATTTACCAGTAAAAAAAGGTAATAAAGTAAGAAGTCCGGGGCAACGCCCGGACTTCTTACTTTATTACCCCACTTCTTGCAAGCTCCCTTCAATTTTCTTAGCTTTGAATAGGTCACCTGGCCGTTGTGTTATTTAAATATCAAAAACATTAGCCTGTTTATTGAAAAAAAAGTACTTTTGCACCTTGTTCAAAAATCGATGAAACGTATGTACTACGGGCATTTTAAATGAATGTATGTAAATAATTATATATTTTGCAAATGTCTTATAACTGGTCATACCTGATCATTTAAACTAATTTATGTTACTATGAAAGACCGGGATTTTTTTAAAGCATTCCCACCTGTATCAACTAAAGCATGGGAAGAAAAGATCAACGCGGATCTGAAGGGGGCTGATTATACCAAAAAACTGATCTGGAAAACCAATGAAGGATTAAGTGTAAAACCCTATTACCGTGCCGAAGATCTGAAAAAACTGGGATACCTGGATGTACTGCCTGCTGCCAAACCATGGGTCAGGGGCAAGAAATCGGGTGACAATAGCTGGGAGATCCGCCAGGATATTGTGGTAAACGACATTGAAGAGGCCAATAAAAAGGCCCTTGAAGCCCTTAATAAGGGGGCTACATCTATTGGCTTTGTTTTCAATCAGTCGTTTGATGAATTAAAAAACAAGCTGTTCATCCGACAGGAGAAATTTTCTAGATTACTGGAGGATATCTACTTTGAATGTATTGACCTCAATTTTGAAGCTTCAGATAATCCGGGTTTTCTGTTGCTTCTGCTGGAGCATGAGGCACTGAATAAAAAGATTGATCTGAATCGTATCATTGGATCAGTAAATATTGATCCGCTTGGAGAACTGACACGGACAGGTAATTTTGCACTGCCTGAAAAGGAAACATTTTCTGCACTGGCAAAAACAGTAAAAGACACTGCCAAAAAAGTGCCGGATTTCAGCGTTGTGAGTGTAAATGGGCATCTGTTGCACAATAGTGGTTCTTCAATTGTTGAAGAACTTGGATATTCACTTTCCATGGGGAACGAATACCTTCAACGTCTTACAGAAGAAGGTGTTTCTGTGGACGATGCCTCACGAACCATTCGGTTCAACTTTGCAGTGGGCACCAATTATTTTATGGAAATTGCAAAATTCCGGGCAGCCCGTCTGCTGTGGTCCAAAATAGTGGAGGCCTATCAACCGGCAGATGATGCATCAACAAAGATGTACATTCACTCGGTAACTTCCGACTGGAACAAAACACTTTACGACCCTTATGTAAATCTGTTGCGAACCACCACCGAAAGCATGGCAGCCATACTGGCAGGGGTTGACTCGCATACTGTAAGGCCATTCGATGCTCACTTCAGATCATCCGGAGCCTTCCCTGAAAGGGTTGCACGTAACCAACAGATCGTACTCAAAGAAGAAGCGTATCTTGACAAGATAGTTGATCCTGCAGCAGGTTCTTATTATATCGAAAACCTTACAGATTCAATTGCTGAAGAGGCGTGGAAACTGTTTGTTGAAACAGAAACAGCCGGCGGCTACACTGAAGCTTTTAAAAAGGGCCTGGTACAGGATCACATTGAGGCAACTTCCCAAAAACGCGATATGCATATTGCACGTCGTCGCGAGGTGCTGCTGGGCACCAACCAGTATCCCAACTCAGCTGAAGAAATGGCTGATCAAATAGAGGATGAGGTCTACAATGAAAAAATTACAATAAAGGAAGATACCATTGGCCGGCCACTTAAACAGTATCGTGGCGCCAGTGCTTTTGAGAAGCTGAGGCTTGCTACCGAAAACAGTGATAAAAAACCGGAGGTGTTTCTGCTTACCTACGGAAATCCTGCGATGCGTAAGGCCCGGGCTACTTTCTCATCCGGATTTTTTGCCTGTGCCGGTTTTTCTATTACCGACAATATCGGGTTTGATACAGTGGAAGCAGGTATTGAGGCAGCTAAAAAACAGGAGGCCGACATTGTTGTGGTTTGCAGCAGCGATGAAGAATATGCGAATATTGTTCCGGTTGTTTATGAGCAAATGAAAGACCAGGCAATTGTAGTTGTCGCCGGTGCGCCTGCCTGCATGGATGAACTGAAGAGCAAAGGAATTGAGAACTTCATCCATGTCAAATCCAATGTACTGGAAACCCTCACTGCTTATCAGAAAGCACTGGGAATTTAAAATATAATACCAGGTCAGACAGTTAAGGTTATTTACACCGGAACTACAAAATCTGATATTTTAACTGGTAAATTGAAAAAATTTAAACTGTATGAAACCAGATTTCAGTAAAATAAACTTCAGGGAAACAGCCGGATCAGCTGCTTCACAAGAGAACAACAAAAAGGAACAGAAGATTGATAACAACTGGCTGACACCTGAGCAGATCAGTATCAAGCCGGTATTCACCAAAGCCGATCTCGAAGGCATGGAACACCTGAATTATGCTGCAGGTATTCCTCCGTTTTTGCGGGGGCCCTATTCCACCATGTATGTAATGCGTCCCTGGACCATCAGGCAGTATGCCGGGTTTTCAACAGCAGAAGAATCAAATGCTTTCTACAGGCGTAATTTAGCTGCAGGTCAGAAAGGGCTCTCGGTAGCTTTTGACCTGGCAACCCATCGAGGCTATGATTCCGATCATGAGCGGGTAGTGGGAGATGTAGGGAAAGCCGGGGTGGCCATCGATTCCATTCTCGACATGAACATACTTTTTGACCAGATACCGCTTGATAAAATGTCCGTTTCCATGACCATGAACGGGGCCGTATTACCTGTGATGGCATTTTATATAGTCACCGGGCTGGAACAGGGTGTGTCTCTCGAACAGCTCAGCGGAACTATTCAGAATGATATACTGAAAGAATTCATGGTGCGTAACACCTATATCTACCCACCGGAAATGTCGATGAAGATCATTGCCGACATTTTTGAATTTACTTCACAGAAAATGCCGCGTTTCAATTCTATAAGTATCTCGGGTTACCACATGCAGGAAGCAGGAGCTACAGCCGATATCGAACTGGCTTACACACTTGCAGACGGACTGGAATATATACGGGCCGGGATCAATGCGGGTATGGATATTGATGCGTTTGCACCCCGTTTGTCGTTCTTCTGGGCCATCGGGATGAATCATTTTATGGAAATCGCCAAGATGAGGGCAGCACGTATGCTGTGGGCCAAACTGGTGAAACAGTTCAATCCGAAAAACCCGAAATCAATGGCGCTGCGCACCCACAGTCAGACTTCCGGCTGGAGTCTTACCGAGCAGGATCCGTACAACAACGTGACCCGTACCTGTGTGGAAGCCATGGCTGCAGCACTTGGTCATACCCAATCGCTTCACACCAATGCCCTGGATGAAGCCATTGCCCTGCCGACTGATTTCAGTGCCCGTATTGCACGTAATACACAGATATATATTCAGGAGGAGACCAATATGCACCGATCGCTGGATCCCTGGGCAGGCTCCTACTACGTTGAGTCACTGACACAGGAACTGGCAGACAAAGCCTGGAAACATATTGAAGAGATAGAAAGCCTGGGAGGAATGGCAAAAGCCATTGAAACCGGGATCCCGAAAATGCGTATTGAAGAAGCAGCTGCACGTAAGCAGGCACGTATTGACAGTAAAAAGGATGTAATTGTTGGGGTGAACAAATATCGCCTTGATAAAGAAGATCCACTTGAGATACTTGACATTGACAATACTGCTGTCAGGGAATCACAGATAAAAAGACTCGAAAAGCTTAAAGCTGAACGTAATAATGAAGAAGTACAACAAGCACTGGATGCCATAACCGAGGCTTGCCGTACCGGGAAAGGGAATTTACTTGAACTCTCCATTACAGCTGCTCAGAAGAGGGCATCACTCGGAGAAATATCATATGCAATTGAAAAAGTAGCAGGGAGGTATAAAGCCGTGATAAGATCTATATCAGGAGTTTACTCATCAGAATCGGGTGCTGACGATAGCTTTAAGAAAGCCCGTGAACTGGCTGAAAAGTTTGCTGGCATTGCCGGCCGTCAGCCAAGAATTATGATTGCCAAAATGGGGCAGGACGGACACGACCGTGGAGCGATGGTAGTGGCCACCGGTTATGCCGATATTGGTTTCGACGTGGATATTGGTCCGCTCTTCCAGACACCCACCGAAGCAGCCCGACAGGCCGTGGAAAATGACGTACATATACTCGGTGTTTCCAGTCTGGCCGCCGGTCACAAAACACTTGTTCCCCAGGTTATTGAAGAGTTGAAGAAACTTGGCAGAGAAGACATCATGGTAATTGCAGGAGGGGTTATCCCGGCACAGGACTATGAGTATCTTTATAAAGCCGGAGTAGTGGGCATATTTGGACCTGGGACTCCTGTTTCTGCAGCAGCCATCAAGATCCTGGAGATCCTGATTGAAAGCTTTGAAGAGTAAGATTGATATTCATTTAGTTAAAATAAATGTTTATAATCAATTAAATAGGCTATTGATTTTCTTCATTTGCCCCTTACCCTAAAGGGTGTGAAGAAAATCAATTTGCACCCTTTAGGGTAAGGGGCGAAACAAATTGATTTTCAGTACTCTTAATATTTCATTTAGAAATCATCCGAATAGTTGTAAAAATTTATTTAAATGATGAATAAGGTCCGGAAATTATTCCGGACCTTATTAAATTTTCATAAAAATAAAAACACCATTCTGTTTTTCTAATGATTTTCAAATAGTAAATTTACAGGAACATAAACCTTAAAATCAGTGTTATGAGGAAAGTCGTTTTTATATTGGTGTGTGTGGGTTTGACCACTCTGCTGGCAACTGCTCAGGACGTTAATAAGAAAGTTGCCGATCCTGGTGCCGGAATTGATATATTACAAGGACCCTGTACAAGGGAAGGACTGGAGAAAGACGTAGATGCAGCCTGGTACTCAGTAGGGTATAAAGAGTACAAGGTTAACGAAGAGGTACTGGCTACCATTTCAGATGATATGCTGAATGGGATAAAGGTCAATATAGTATTGGGTACCTGGTGTCCGGATAGTCAGCGGGAAGTACCACGGTTTTTTAAAATAATGGATACACTTGGTGTGCCGGAAAGTGATATTTCTATGATTTGTGTAGATACTCATAAGATGGCGCCGTCCACACAGGTAGATACATTGAATATAGAAAGAGTGCCAACGTTTATCATTTACCGGGATGGTAAAGAGCTGGGAAGAATCGTGGAATCACCTGAAAAATCACTGGAAGAAGATCTTAGAAATATTTTATTATATTAGTGGTCAGTATTTATGTTATTGAAACCTGAATTATCGACGATACCTGTAAAAAAACTATTGATAAAACCAATGTAACCAATTCCAACCTCTAAAAACAATTTATTATGATTGAAGAACAAAAAACTACTGCCGGCCAGGGTCTGGGTATCGCCGGTCTTGTACTGGGGATTATAGCCCTGATCATAGCCTTCATTCCTTGTGTGGGGCTCGCTGCGCTTATACCCGGTGCAATTGCTGTCGTGCTTAGTGCCATAGGCTTATCCCAGGCCAATAAAGGAAACGGCGCAAAAGGGCTGATCATAGCCGCACTGGTGGTATCCATAGTTGGCACCAGTGTGGCAGCTGTCTGGGGAATTTTCTTTGCAACAGTTGCCAAAGAAGGTCACCGTTGGAAAGACCAGATTGAAAATATGAGTGATGATTTCAAGATTGAAAATGATGATTCGATGGAAGATCTTGGGAAGGAACTTGAAGGGGCATTAAAAGACCTTGAAGATTCAGATACTGCTGTGTTTGAGTGGGGAGAAGAAATATCCGATCAGGATTTCGACCGGTTGCTCAATCAGTATGATTCACTCGTTAATGAATATATTAAACTGGCAAAGAAAGCAAAAAAAGGTGATATCTCTTCCATGTCTGCCTATTCGAAAATATCTGTGAAGGCCGTGTCGCTGGCCACGAAGCTTGCAAAGGTGGCACCAAAGCTTACGGAAGAACAGCGTCAGCGCTTTGAGGAAGTACAGAAAAAATACGATGATGCTCTTGAAGAAGTTGAGAAGGAGTGATCTCCATGAACATCCTTATCTCATTATAAATATTCTTTTTGCCGGAATAATCATGCTTATGATGCTGTATTCCGGCATCTTTTCTTATCAAACAAATGATTTTCCGGTTCATTGCATACATGAATCGATTACCGGTCAGCCCTGTCCATCCTGTGGTCTATCCAGAAGCTTCTCTGCCATGGTCAGGGGACAGATCAACGTGGCAGCTGCCTTTAATCCCAATGGAATTCCTGTATTTGTGTTTTTTCTGGTTCAGTTTTTCATGCGCATTGCATTTTCATTCGTTTACATCCGGCTTTCAGCCCGAAGAACTTTGCTTATATGGAGCGACGGATTACTCTCATTTGTATTTTTTATCTTCTCTTTCAGGGGGCTGATGCTTTTCCCTTTTTAAGGGTAATGCATATCTTAGCGGAAACAACCCGTCTGCATAAATTGTTATAGAGAATGGAAGAAGAAATGAGATACGGTCGCAGTTTTTATACCAGGGATGCACTTACTGTTGCCAGGGAACTGATTGGCAAATCGCTTGCTCGAAGATTTCCGGACGGAACAGTAAAAATATACCTGATCACTGAAACTGAGGCTTATCTTGGTGAAGAGGACCTTGCCTGTCATGCCAGCAAGGGACGTACCCCACGTACAGAGATCATGTATCATGAAGGCGGTCATGTGTATGTGTACCTGATATATGGCATGTACTGGATGCTAAATGTAGTAACCGGTCCTGTTAATCATCCGCAGGCTGTTTTGATACGTGGGATTACAGATTTTAACGGTCCTGGTAAGCTTACCAGGGCGCTGGGAATTTCAAAAGAGCTGTATGGCGAAGACCTTGTTCATTCAACTAATCTGTGGATTGGCGAAGGCGAAGGGTCTGTGAAAATACAAAAAACACCCCGCGTCGGAGTTGATTATGCCGGAGAATGCTGGGCAGCTAAACCATGGAGATTTGTTCTAAACAAAACTGATTAATGATGGTAAATACAGGTAACTTGTTGAAAATGAAAACCAACTTTGAAAGTGGTGTTGTTGATTATACCCTGATACTCGACAATAAAGAAATTAATATGAATGACCTCATTGGCACTCCTGTAAGTGTTGAATTTGAACACCAGATCAACTGCATTAAATGCGGACGGCTCATTCCCAAAAGTTACGGACAGGGCTTCTGTTTCCCCTGTTTCCGTTCTGCTCCTGAAGCTGACGAATGTGTGCTGCGTCCCGAAAGGTGCCAGGCCCACCTTGGTATTTCCAGGGATATGGAATGGTCGAAATCTCATTGTCTTACTGATCATTATGTGTACCTCGCTCTGTCCAGCGGATTGAAGGTAGGCGTAACACGTGCCACACAGGTACCCACACGCTGGATCGATCAGGGTGCCGTGCAGGCTGTTAAAATCGCAAAGACTCCTAACCGCTATCTGGCAGGGAGGATTGAGGTAGCTCTTAAAGAATTTATGGCTGATAAAACCAACTGGCGAAACATGCTCACCAATACTATTGATGGAGGAGTTGACCTGCTACAAGAGAAAGCCCGCATTCCGGAGCTGCTCGACGAAGAACTGGCAGACTACCTGATTGATGATGACCAGATGCTGGAATTGAATTATCCGGTTCAGGAATATCCAGTGAAAGTGAAGAGCATGGGCCTTGATAAAAACCCCGTTTTAAAAGGGATCCTGAAAGGAATCAAAGGACAGTACCTGATTTTTGATGAAGGGAGGGTTGTGAATGTGCGAAATCATAGTGGTTACCGAGTTACACTCAGGTACTAAAATTTGTACCTATTTTTCTTTAAGAAGTTGGTCAATCTGGTCGTATACCAGCGATTGTTCAAATCCCCTGGATGCAGCAAAACGCAATAATTTGGCTTTCAGTTTATATGGATCTGATTCTTTCAACGATTTTTTCTTGCGTACCAGTAAATCTTTGAGCATTTCTTCATATTCCCTCTCATCAATGGATGCAAGTGCTTCCTGAATAATCTGTTCCGGTAATTGTTTCTGCCGCAGGTGATAGCCAATCTTTATTTTTCCCCACTGGTTCAATCGAAACTTATCTTTTACCGCAAAACCGGCAAAGCGTTGTTCATCAATAAATTTTTCCTCCACGAGCTTATTCAGCACCAGCGGTATGTGCTTTTCGTCCAGCTTCCAGTCATGCAGCTTTTTTCGTACATCTGACAAACACTTTTCCTGTCTGCTGCATAAATGCATGGCCCTGGATAAGGCTTCTTCTTTTGTAATGTTGTTTACCATAAAAAGGTCTTTTTTATTACTTTGAAGCTGTTACCATCCGGTTTCTTCCGTTGATATCTTTGACAATTTTACAATTTGCAAAACCATATTGAATGAAAAGGTCAGCTGTTTCTTTTCCAAGGGCTTCATTGATTTCCAGATATATTTTGCCATTAGGGTTGAGCCAGTTTTCTGCTCCTTTGGCAATGGCCCTGTAAAAGATTAGTGGATCGGCATCAGGGACAAACAAGGCAGTACCCGGTTCATGATCCAGCACATTGGGTTGCATCGCTGATTTTTCCGATTCGCGCACATAAGGAGGATTGCTGACAATAATATCAAATTGTTGTTTGAAAGAAGACTGCTTGAGAATGTCAGCTTGTAAAAAAACAGTATTCCCCGAAACACCGTTTTCGTAAGCATTTTGCCTGGCCAACTCCAGCGCATTCTCTGATATATCCACCCCTGTCACCCTACATTCAGGGAGCAAATGTGCCAGTGCAATGGCAATACACCCACTGCCTGTGCCAATATCAAGGATGGAGCATGTTTTATATTTTGTTTCCCTGATGATGAGATCTGCCAGTTCCTCCGTTTCAGGACGGGGAATAAGTACTGATTCATTGACCCTGATTGTAAGTCCGTAAAACTCTGTCTCACCCAAAATATATTGTAGCGGTCGATGACTTTTTAGCTGAAAAACGATGTCCTGTATTTGTAAATAAGCAGAATTAGGTATTTTTGTGTGGGGATGGGCATGCAGAAAAGGTCTTTCATGACCAGACACATGTTCCAGAATGATCATAGCCATGCTGTTAATCTCCTCAGGCGGGTAGTAACCGCTGAGTTCATTGCGGATGAACAATATAGTATCAGAAATGGTTTTTAGCTGCATATTCATGGTTTAAAGGTATAAAAAACATCGATGCTGGAGAATACTGAAAAGGATGAAAAGTTTATGAGGCGGTGTCTTGAGCTCGCAGCGCATGGCATGGGGCATGTTGCTCCCAATCCGATGGTTGGTTCTGTAATCGTATGTGGGGACCGGATCATAGGAGAAGGTTATCACCGTATTTACGGAGGGCCTCATGCTGAGGTTAATGCAATTGAGTCAGTTGAAGACAAAACCTTGCTGAAAAAATCCACGTTATATGTGAATCTGGAACCCTGTTCGCATCAAGGAAAAACTCCCCCCTGTTCCAACCTGATCCTGGAGATGGGCATTCCACGAGTGGTGATCGGTTCAGTGGATTCTAATCCGCAGGTGGCAGGGAAGGGTATGGAGCGGCTCAGAAAAGGTGGGTGCAATGTTATCGGTGGGGTGCTGGAGGCAGAATCACGTAAGCTTAATAAACGGTTTTATACATTTCATGAAAAAAAGCGACCCTTTATCATCCTGAAGTGGGCCCAGACACTTGATGGTTTTATAGATGTGATAAGAGGACCGGGTAATCCTGCCGAACCAACCTGGATCACCAATGATGTTTGCAGGGTACTCGTACATAAATGGCGTTCGGAAGAAATGGCCATTATGGCTGGTACCAATACTGTTGAAAAAGACAATCCTGAACTTACTGTCCGGCAATGGTCAGGCAAAAATCCCCTAAGGGTAATCCCCGACCGATCATCGCGTCTGCCTTTATCATTAAAAGTGTTTAATAAACAGGCCGATACGATTATTTTTAACCAGAAAAAGGAAGAAGTTCACAATAATCTTTTATACCGTAAGATAGATTTTGATAAAAATGTGCTGTCTCAAATACTTGAAATGCTGTACAAACAAGAGGTCAATTCATTGATAATAGAAGGTGGACGGCAATTGCTTCAGTCATTTATAGATCAGGATTTATGGGATGAAGCCAGGGTTTTCATTGGTCAGGAGCTTTTTGTGAAGGGGATTCCTTCTCCTGAACTTTCCTGTTTGCCGGTTGAGAAAACCCTTGTGGGTAACAGCACACTTCTTTATTATCGAAATCAGCACTAATACCCTGTAAAAACAAAGCTTACCCATACTTTTTAAGAATATATACGTTATAAATTATTTTTTGTGTTTGACAGACATGCTGTAAGTAGCGGCACATAACATGTATGTGATGTTGCCTGTTGATCATCAGGCTTGCATTAAGAGGGAGATAAAGCAACGGGTTTTACTTTTTCGTCATTCCCTTTATCACAAATATCAATAAATCCATAGATATTTTGTATAAATTTTTATTTTTGTCTAAGGAAAGTTTAAAAACTGGTGATAACAGAATTTGAATATTGTTTGTTTCATGAAAAATGATAATAAATTTAAATATATCCAGCTCCGGATCATCTAAAAACATACACATATAAATCAATGAACCTGCTGAAATCAAAAAAACCCGACCTAAAACCTGCCCCATTATGAAGAGAAGAAAATTATGTTCACTGGTATTTTTGGGTTTACTGATCCTGCCATTGGCAGGCTATGGTCAGAAAGCCAAAGATTTTTACAAGGCTGCCGGTGAATTTATGTCCACTGGTAACTATAGTGATGCCATTGACCAGTATACCCGTGCCATTGGTATTGATCCTGAATATGCTGATGCTTATGTTGATCGTGGCTATGCCTATGAAAAATCCGGAGATCTTGCTAAAGCGGTAGAAGATTTTAAACGAGCCTCCGTATTTATGCCTGATAATACTGATGTTTTCTATGATGCAGGCAGGGTATACTATGAAATGGGCAAATATGATGACGCCCTTACTTCCCTTAACAAATCGCTGGAACTGAAACGCGGTAATCTTGCCGCGTTACAGGTTAAGATTCGTGTACTCATAGATCTTGAAAAATACAAGGAAGCACTTGCTGACGCTGAACAGGCACTCATGCTGAAATCCAATGAGGTAAATTATTATTATCACGGACTGGCCAACGAGTTGCTGAACAAGAACAATATTGCGCAGTATGACTATGAAAAGGCAATATCAAAGGACAAGCATTACCTTAAAGCCTATGTGGCCCTTATTGATCTGTATGTTAAAATGAACAATACAGATGATGCCATGGACATCAGCAAGAAACTTTTTAAGCGGGATGATAAATATGTAGATGGTTATGTAGCCAGAAGTCATATTTATCAGAAATTAATGGATTATCCCAATGCCATCAACGACATGTCCAAAGCCATCCTGATCGAACCAGCCAACGCCGGTTTGTATTTATTACGGGGCACCTACTATCAGGAGTTTACCCAGCATCAGAATGCGATCAATGATTTTAACAAAGCCCTGTTGCTGGATAATAAAAATGCAATGGCCTATTACAAAAGAGCGTACTCCTGGGAACAGGTAGCTAATTATAAGGCAGCAGTTAAGGATTACCAGTCGTTGGTAAGCATGTCAGAATATGACATCAAAGCAAAAAAACTACTGGATAAAGCCAAACAGCGGATGTTTGAATTAAGCAGGGAGAGTGATAAACCTGTTTTAACAATGGAGGATCCTGCTCCGGTAGGTGGATTGGCTATTGAGGTACCACTGGATAAGAAAGTTTTCTCTGTCAAAGGCAAGGTTAATGACGAAAGTGAACTGGCTTATCTTAAGGTGAATGGCAAGAGTGTACCCTTTGTGAAAAGTGATGATGCCTATGATTTTATGGCTGAAGTTACTCCAGATCAAAACGATGAATTTACCATCAGTGTATCAGATGTATATGACAACACCACCAGTCAGACATACAATATCCGCCGTACCGAAGTGGACCCGCCACAGATTGCCGTGCTGGCTCCTTATGCTTCTGACAATGGGTTGATTTACCTGGACAGTGACAGTCCTACGCTCTATGTGGAAGGGAAGGTATCTGACAAAAGCCAGATAAAATCCATTATGATCGAAGGCGTGGCGGCAAGTTATAAAGTAGATGATCCCAATCCCGGGTTCTCGGCGTATATCCCAATCACAAACAAGAATGCTTTCACTGTAAAGGCTATTGATGTATATGGCAACAAATCAGAGAAGACTTTTAAGCTGAGCAGGGAAGGAATCCAAATGGTGGAAGGCAATCCGATGGGTAAAACGTGGGTGGTATTCATCAGTAATTCCAACTACGAAAGTTTTGCCAGTATCGACG
>Ga0102962_1000895_pt1 | contig 12556 bp, 10 predicted proteins | sample SalPonF2_C_D2_MG_FD_84519 | JGI IMG/M metagenome (GOLD analysis project Ga0102962, IMG submission 84519) | Salt pond soil microbial communities from South San Francisco under conditions of wetland restoration - Salt Pond MetaG SF2_C_D2_MG ...
CCAGGAGGATGCTTCCGACGCCTTGGCCGTAGCCATCTGCCACGCCCACAGCCACCATCTGAACGCCAGGTTGTCGGCAACCGGAAGACCGGCCAGATAAGCGCGGGCTCCTCGTCACTCACCACTTCATCACCTGTCACGGTTTTCATGATCGCACTTCTCAAGGGCCAGATCGCCTGCAAATCGATCGACCATCTCGTTATCGAGGTCGGCGGCGTCGGCTACCGTCTGCTCATTCCCCTGTCGACCTTTTACGCCCTGCCGGAAGAGGGGGAGGTACGGCTTCATGTGCATACCCATGTCCGGGAAGACGCCATCCATCTGTACGGCTTTTTGACGGTGGAGGAGAAGGAGATGTTCACCATTCTGCTGTCCGTGTCGGGAGTAGGACCACGGCTGGCGACGAGCATCCTCTCCCACATCCCGGCCTGCGAACTGAAAAACGCCTTGGCCAATGGCGACGTCAAGCGCCTCTCCTCCCTGCCCGGCATCGGGAAGAAGACTGCCGAGCGACTGGTGCTCGAATTGAAGGAGAAAGTATCCCGGCTCGGACCGGTGCCATCGCCCCACGCGCCGGCCTCCGGCCCACTGGTCCCCGCTGAAGCGAGCCCCCTCGAAGATGTCCTTTCCGCGCTGGTCAATCTCGGCTACAAGGACAATCAGGCCCGCAAGGTGCTGGAAAAAATGGAGATCCCGCCAGGGGCCCCCTTGGAGGAGGTCCTCAAGGGGGCCCTGAAGATTCTGATCAAGTGATTTGGTTTTGCCTCTCCCCCAACCCCGAAGCCGTACCGAGCCTATGACTGAACGGATCATCACCGCCGACACATCCGGCGATGACGAAAATTTCGATTCGAGCCTGCGCCCGCGCACCCTTTCCGATTATGTCGGTCAGAGCAAGGCGAAGGAGAATCTGCAGGTCTTCATCGAAGCGGCCCGGCACCGCCGTGAAGCGCTGGACCATGTCCTGTTCTACGGACCGCCAGGTCTCGGCAAAACCACTCTGGCCAACATCATCGCCAGTGAAATGGGGGTGAGCATCAAGAGCACGTCCGGACCGGTCATTGAAAAAGCGGGGGACCTAGCGGCGATCCTGACAAACCTCGAAGAAGGCGACGTGCTCTTCATCGACGAGATTCACCGTCTCTCGCCGGTGGTCGAGGAGATTCTCTATCCGGCGATGGAGGATTTTCAGCTCGACATCATGATCGGGCAAGGCCCTTCGGCCCGCACCATCAAACTGGACATCCCCCGGTTTACCCTGGTCGGCGCCACCACCCGAGCAGGGCTGCTCTCTTCACCGCTGCGGGACCGGTTCGGCGTCATCAGCCGCCTGGAGTTCTACACCGAGGGAGAGTTGACCTTCATCGTTCGGCGCAGCGCCGGCATCCTCGGCGTCCCCGTCGAAGCTGGAGGCGCGGAAGAAATCGCCGGGCGCAGTCGAGGCACCCCGCGCATCGCCAACCGGCTGCTGCGCCGGGTTCGCGACTTTGCCCAGGTCAAAGGGGACGGCGTGATCACCCGGGATCTGGCCGATCTCGCCCTGACGCGGCTGGAAGTCGACGAGCGGGGATTCGATCACATGGATCGGCGGATTCTGCTCACGATCATCGACAAATTCGGCGGCGGACCGGTCGGGCTGGATACTCTGGCGGCATCGGTGGGAGAGGAAAAAGATACCATCGAGGATGTCATCGAACCCTACCTTCTGCAACAGGGGTTTCTCAACCGCACCCCTCGGGGCCGCACAGCCACCTCGCTGGCTTACACCCATTTTCAACGCATTCCTTCTTCGGAACCGACGGGAGGTCTCTTCTCCTGATTGCCCGTCTTCAGACGACCGAGCCCGAGCAAGAACATTCCCGGCGCAGAAGAGGCATCCCCATGCGCAGAATCACCCTTACCACGGTCCAAAAGGTGGCGGCAGGATATCTGGCGGTCGTCCTGTTTACCCTGGTGGCACTCGGCTATGCCCTCACCAGTCTCCATTCGCAAACGGCTCTGTCCAGACAAGTCGTCTCCGTCGACTTCAAAGCTCTCAACCTGCAGGGCAAGCTGCGGCGCAACCTGCTCGCCCAGGAGACGCTTGAGAAGCAGCTTGTGATCCTGCGCGATGCCTCGCTGCTCGACCTGCTCGACCGCCGCCGGGAGGATCTTCTCGATTTCTGGAGTGAGTTTTCCGCCCTTCCGCTGGGGAACGAGCAGGACCGCCTCGCCTCCCTGATGCGAAACTACCTGAAGCTGAATGAGAGCGGCCGCAACCTGTTGCATCGAGGCAACTGGCGTCAGGCTGGGTCTTTTTTCGCGCAATCTGTGGCGCCGGTGCGAAATCGCCTGTTGGGGACCCTTGGGGAGTTGGGAGCCGCACAGGAAACGACTATCAACACCTCCCTCAGCAAACTAACCCGAGAGAGCCAGCGGGCCTATCGGGTCACCTCGTTTCTGGCCTTGATCGGCATCCTTCTCTCCGCGCCGGCGGCCATTACCGTTATTCTCAGCATTCACCGCTCGGTCGGCGCCCTGACCCGTGCCACCCGGGAGGTCGCCGCCGGCAGCTTCGATCACGAGATCGGCATTCAGCGCAAGGATGAGTTCGGCAGGCTCGCCCAGGCATTCGCGGAAATGGGACGAAAACTTAGGGATTTAGAGCAGCTTCGCCTCGATGCCAACCCTCTCACCCATCTGCCCGGGAACCTGGCGATCGACCGGGAGATCGAAGCCCGTTTCGCCCGAGGTGAAAATTTCGCCCATCTCTATATCGATCTCGACCATTTCAAAGCCTTCGGCGATCGTTACGGCTACATGGCCGGCAGCGAGGTTATCGCCCAGGTTGGCGACCTGGCCGCCCAGGTAGCCCAGACCCACGGAAGTGGCAACGAACTTGTCGGACATATCGGCGGCGACGACTATGTGGTTCTCACCAGCCCAGAGCGGGCGGAGTCGATTGCCCGGGGGCTGATCGACGAATTCGACCGGATCGTTCCGACCCTATACTCGAAGGAAGACCTGGCTCTGGGATACTTTATCGGCAAAGACCGCTTCGGGACCGAGCGCAAGTTCCCCCTCCTGACGATGTCCATCGCCATCATCCAGTCGGAGAACCTTAGCTCGCCCTCCCCCGCTGCCATCAGCCGGGAATGTGCTACGATGAAAGAACACTTAAAACGGCTGCCTGGCAGTAATTTCATGGTTGACCGCAGAAAGAATATCTAGCGCATGGCCCGTTTGTTCGCACTGCTGGTGCTCATCCTGCTGACCTGCGGCTGCTCCCCTGCCGGCGGCCCCTTTTCCCACCAGCCAACGAGCGCGCAAGCCCTTTTCGCCAAAGGAGTTGACCAGGTGGCCAGGGGAAAACCGGCGCGCGCCTTTGTGCTGCTGAAGGAAAAATATCCCGACAGCCCCTGGACGACCCGGGCCCGCGCAGTGACCGCCTTGAACCGGAAAATCCGACAGCAGGCCCGGACCTTGCGGGCACTGCGGCAACAAAAGGAGCAGTGCCATCGGGAAAACGCGCGCCTCTCCCAAGAAGTCGCTCGTTTTCAAAGTGATCTGGTGAAACTCAAAAAACTGCTGATCGAAAATGAACTGCGCCACCACTGACTCTCTCGCCGGCTGTGCCTGGGCCCTCCGTCCCCCAGGATCGGCAGCGACGAAAAATCTTGGGGAAAACCTTTGCTTGTGTTACTTTTTCTTGGGAGGAAAACACCTTTCACCTCCTGACGGTTTCTCCTGGGCCATCGCTGTGGTGGTCCGTTCTTCTTGGCATTCCCGCTACTTCCGAGCCCCCGCGCCCTTGGTGAGCACACATCGCCCGACCAAACCAATCCATGAATCAGGAAACCCTGCAACTCTTTAGCCAGCAACTTGCCCGCTGGGCCGAAACGGCCATAGCCCACGGGCGCTTTCCGTTCCGCAAGGTCGAGGTCTCTCCCGTGCTTCTTTCCAATGGGGAAAAACTCAGTCCCCCATTGGTTTTTTGGATCAATCGCGACAGCTTCATGGCCGGCGCGGTGCTGCTGCTGCCTGCCGGGGACATCGACCTGGAAATTAAAAAGGGCCGCCAATGCGCCAGGGTCCTTGGGCTGCGCCACTTCGTGACATGGTCTTCCCGGGAAATCGTTTTCTGGGAAGACAAGATGAACTCGGCTGCCCGCCATCGGACCATCCCTTTTCGCTCCGGCGCGCAAACGGCACCGGGAGACTTTCAGGCCGCGCTCGGCCAGATTCTGGAAGAACTGAAAATCCTGTCGGTAACCGGTGCGATCCCGCCCGATGAACTCGGGGCCGATTATTTTGCCAATCTGTGTCGCGGCGCCGTCCTCGATTCCCATCCCTTCCTGGTCGGGGTCTATCGAGTGGCGGAAGGAGAAGAGCGCCTGAGATTGCAATCCTCCTCGGCCGCACAACAGGCATACCAAAAAGGGTTGCTGAGCCTTTTGCGCATCCTGGCCCTCATTTTATTCGACCAGTTGCCTCTCAACGTCCAGCCGGAAAACCTCGAGAGAGCCATGCGCTTCGCCCTGGACTCTCTGCCCGCCGAGATCCGGGAGAGCTTGGATATCGCCTCTGAAGAGCGTACCCTGCCTCTTGAAAGTGCCGTTCGCTTTCATCATCTGTTTCGCCGGCTGAGCCAATTGCGCTGGGGGCAGGATCGGTCTCGGGCCTACCGGGTTCTGGATGAGTTGGTGAGTGTCGAAGGGCTCAAAGTTGGCGGGCACCCCCTGCCCTTTCCTCTTGAGGCAGAAGTACCGGGGGAATTGCGCCTTTTCGCGGATCGGTTTTATCCCGCGGGCGATGGTCTTTTGGAGGTCGGTACCGCGCCCCTTCTGGCTTTTACTGCTCTGCTGCGCTCCCTGGCCGGGTTGCCGCCTGCGGCGCGGCAGACCGTTGATCTCTTCGATCTGCCGGCATCGTCACCCCCGGCCAGAGTCCGCGGAACCCTCTCCGACCGGCACATCCCGACTTCCGGCGACCGCCGGGTTCTGACTGCCCGCCTTCGGGTGTCGTGGCCGACGCGGCGCTTTACCTTTCCGTCAAAGAGCCCCCGTTGGGTCTGGCAGTTCCTCCACATTCTGGGGCTTGCTCACCCTCATGCCCCCATCGAACTCTTTCTCCCCGACGACTGGCTGACCGCCGATTACGGTTTTTTTCTTTGGAATCTGGTGAAGACCCAGGGGGCCCTGGATTTTCTCTCCCGGGCGTCACAGGGAACCCTTCGCCTGCGTCTGACCAAAGGGGGCGACCGGCAGGAGCCGACGACAATCACCGGGCCGGATTCAACCCGGCAGCTGTGCCCCGACCTGAGCGAGGACGCCCCGCGTTCCCTGCTGCCTCTTGCCCTTGATCTTCCTGAAGACCGCTTTGCCCTTCTCGAAAAAGGCCTGTTGCGATTTCCCGAGAAAAGCGACTGGCCCCACGACAGGGAACGCGAAGTTTTCCTTTTCGGTCGCTCCTCCTGGGGCGGCGCCCTGTGGAAGATCATCAGCGGCGACGCACCATTGCCGGGCCCGCAGCACCTGAGAGAGGCAGCTCTTCGTTACGGCCTGCCCCTGCCTGCCGAGGAGATTCTCGAAGAGCTTCGTCAGTTGGACTGGGACGGCCCCGAGGGAGAAGAACCCAGCCAAAATGAGGTAGACCGGCAGCTCGCCGGCTGGCTCGGAGACGCGCCCCCCTTGCTGAACAGACCGCGGGAGAAAGCGGGACGCAGGGCGCAAAGGTCGCCTGTCCGGAAAATTTCCGCCACCAGCGAGCTGGGGGCGGAAATTTCTCGGGAAGTCTTTGTCGATGGCGTTCCCCGCTTCCCCGAACACTACCTCTACGATTACTACCGTCCGCAATTGGAGGAATACCATTTTTCAGGGCCGCTGGTCCCGGAGGAGGAATTCTTTGGGCAGACCGTGCTGTGCGACAGCGGCGGCACCCTCCTGCAAATCGAAAACCGCGAAACGGCTCGCGCACTGATCCTCGCATCCTACAGCGGTCGGGTCCCCGTCGGCCTGCCGGTCGATCACCTGGTGACCGCTGCCATCGTCGATCGCTACCTGTCGGACCTGGTAGAGCTGCGCCAGTCGCTAATAAAAATAACGCACGTCCGGCTGGCGGACGCCAGAGCGGCGGATGCCTTGGCGCAGAGAATCTGGGGATCGCTCGCGTTGCCCCCCTGGAGTCTCCTCGAAAGTGAATTTTCGGTACGTCTCGCCGAATAAGGGCAGCGGTAGAAAGGCCTTTATTTCCCCGGCCAAAATGCTATTATGAAGTACCTGCTGTCCCCTTTTTCAGGAAAAATCCATGAAAATCCTTCTCCATATCTGTTGTGCCAACTGCGCCATTTATCCGGTCAAGGTCCTTCGGCAACAAGGTCACCATCTCAGCGGATATTTCTTCAACCATAACATTCATCCCTACCAGGAATTCGAGCGCCGTCTCACGACTGTGAAAGACTTCGCCGCCAAAGTCGACATGGAAGTGACTTACCGCGAAAATTACCTGTTGGAGGACTTTTTGTCCGCGGTTGCTCAAAACCCAGGCGGTCGCTGTGAATACTGCTACGTCTCACGGTTGGAAAAAACTGCCTGCCACGCGGCAGAGGGAGGCTACGAGGGTTTTTCCACCAGCCTCTTGTATTCCCGCTATCAGCAGCACGACCAAATCCGAATGACTGGGGAAGCGCTGGCGCAGCGCCACGGAATCCCCTTCATCTATCAGGATTTCCGTGTCGGCTGGCGCGAAGGGATCGAGCGATCCAAAGAGATGGGCCTGTACCGCCAACAATACTGCGGATGCATTTATTCCGAAAAGGACCGCTACTGTCCCACGGCCAGGGGATGAGATGAATCCGGGCAAAATACTCATCATTGCCGGAGTCGTGCTGATTATTGCCGGAATCATCGTTACGTTCGGCTGGAGAATCCCTTTTTTAGGTAGACTTCCCGGCGATATCCGCATCGAACGGGATCATTTCTCCGTTTATTTCCCCCTGACCAGCTGTATCTTGATTTCGCTGCTTCTATCCCTGGTGATCTGGATTTTCCGGCGATGAGACGGACGAGTGGCCGGGCCGGCTCACAGCTCTCGGGGCATCCATGGGAAGAGAAAACGTGTTCCAATTGCTGAAGGTGGGCCGCTCGCTGTGCTGCTTCGACCCGGATTGAAAGGCCTTCTGGCTATGATAGTATTTAACTTACTAAAATAACTTGGACTTACCGGAGGTGACCATGATCGAGCTCTTTGAGAAAACCCTTCTGACCGGAATCGGCGCACTCTCGCTTACCCAGAAAAAAGCCGAGGAACTGGTCCAGGAGATTCGCGAGCAGCTCAATCTGAGCGAGGAACGGGGCAAGGAGCTGTTGAGCAACCTGCAGAAGGCTGCCGAGGAGAACCAGAAGAAGCTGGAAACTCTGGCCCAGGAAGAGGTCACCAAGGCCTGTGAGCGCCTCGGCCTGGTGACGAAGGACGAGCTCGAGAAGCTGCGAAAAAAAATCCAAACCATGGAAAAACAGCTCAAGGCCTTGGAAAAGTAAGACGGTTTGAAGTCGCAGCAGCCTTCCATGTTGTCCTTTACCAGGATTAATCGCAACATCCGCTCCATCCGGCGGTACCGCACCGTTCTGGGGATCCTGATCAAGTATGGCTTCGGTCAGGTGGTCGAGCAACTCAACATCAATTACTACCTCGAGTTGGGACGGCGGATCATCACTCTAGGACGTGCCCCGAAGGAAATCGAGCGTCTCACGCAACCGGTTCGCCTGCGACTTGCCATGGAGGAGCTGGGGCCGACTTTCATCAAACTGGGACAGATCCTCTCCACCCGTCCCGATCTGATTCCCCGGCAATACGCGGAAGAATTCCAGAAACTTCAGGACCGGGTCCCGTCCATCTCCCTTGAAGCCATCCAAACCCAGATCCAGAAGGAACTCGGCTATCCTGTCGAGGAGGTCTTTGAAGAATTCTCTTCTGTTCCCATTGCGGCAGCCTCCATTGCCCAGGTCCACCGCGGCCGTCTGAAAAGCGGCGAGGACGTGGTCGTCAAGGTCCGCCGCCCAGGCATCGAGCGTCTGGTGGAAACGGATCTGGACATTCTCATGGGCCTGGCCTACCTCATTGAACGCCACTTCCCCACCGGAGATTTGTACGATCCGATCGGCATCGTCAAGGAATTCCGCCGCACGATCAGCCGGGAGATGGACTTCAGCCGCGAAGGGCACACCATCGACCGGTTCGCCGCCAATTTTGCGAACGACCCCTCTGTTTACGTGCCCCGGGTGTACTGGGACTCCACCGGCGAGTCGGTCCTGACCATGGAATATGTCGCCGGCACCAAGGTTTCCGATTTCGACCTCCTACAGGAACAGGGGTACGACCTCAAGGAAATCGCCCACAACGGCGCCAACGCCTTCCTCAAACAGGTTCTCGTCCACGGGCTGTTTCACGGCGACCCCCATCCCGGCAACATCTTCATCCTCGAAGACAATACCGTCTGCATGCTTGATTACGGCATGGTGGGGCGGCTGGACGAAAATCTCAAATTCCAACTGGTCGATCTGCTGGTCGCCCTGCTGCAACGGGATGTCGACCGACTCATCAACCTGCTGCTCTATTCCGGCGAGTTGACCGAGGAGGTGAACACCCGGCAGCTTCGGCGCGACCTCTCAGAGTTCATCGACAATTATTACGAAATCCCCCTGCAGGAGATCAACGCGGGCAAGCTTCTGGTCGAATTCGTTGAAATCCTGACCCAATATCGGATAAAATTTCCCTCCGACCTGATGCTGCTGGCCAAAGCGCTCGTGACCATGGAAGGCCTGGGCCGCCAACTCGACCCGGACTTCAATATGATCGGCCACCTGAAACCCTTCATGGAAAAGCTGGTCAAAGAACGCATGACCCCCGCCACCCTTTCCAAGGAGTTTCTCCAGGTCTTACAGGGATATGGCGGTTTGATGAAACACCTGCCGAGGGATCTCAAGGAATTTATCAACCGCGTCAATCGCAATAAATTCAAGATCGATTTGGAGCACCGGGGATTGGAGAGACTGATTTCCGACTTGGACAAGTCGAGCAACCGTCTTTCATTCAGCCTCCTTATCGGCGCGCTCATCGTCGGCTCCTCTCTGATTATGCAGACAGAAAAAGGCCCCCTTCTCTTCGGTTTCCCCGTCCTGGGATTTCTCGGGTACTCCATCGCCGGATTCCTGGGGCTGTGGCTGGCCATCGCGATTCTGCGTTCGGGACGCTTATAGCCTGGTGTGTTTCCCCTGCCACACTTCTCTTGCAAAACTGCTACAACCCCGCCTTCTGCCTTCCCGGATTTTTCGCAAAAACCCTTATTTTTCGTTACCATTGAATTGCCAACAATGGCTGGCAGGAAGCTTGCAAAGTCAATCCGTGATATAATTATTTTCGTCAATAACTCGCGACTTCCGCGAGGGAGGATAGGCCTAAAAAATGATTTACCAGTGCACCATCTCCCATCCCGTACTGATCTCGGGCATCGGCCTCCACTCGGGAGGTCGCATCAACATGACACTTCGCCCCGCGGAAGCCGGAACGGGAATTGTTTTCCACCGGAGGTTGGAGGACCGAACCGCCTCTATCGAAGCCGTTTCGGCCAACGTGGTAGATACCCGGCTGGCCACGGTGCTCGGTAAGAACGACGTCACCGTTTCGACCGTTGAGCACCTTCTGGCCGCCCTTTCCGCCAGCGGGATCGACAACCTGCATATCGATATCGATGGGCCGGAAGTGCCGATCATGGACGGCAGCGCGGCTCCGTTTATCGAGTTGATTCAGGGCGCCGGCGTCCGCAATCTCGCCCGAAGCCGCAAATACCTGGCCATTCGAAAACCGATCAGCCTCATCGAAGGCGAGAAGCGGGTCAGCCTGATTCCGTCGCGCTTTTTTCGCATTACTTTCGACATCGCCTTCGATCATCCCTGCATTTCCCTGCAGCATCGCTCGATCAAGTGTTCAAAAGAGGTTTTTTCTAGGGACATCGCCCCCGCTCGCACCTTCGGTTTTCTCCATGAGGTCGAGTATCTAAAAGCCAACGGCCTGGCCCGCGGTGGCTCCCTGGAGAACGCCGTGGTCATCGGCGAAGATAAGATCATAAACCCCGAAGGCGTGCGTTTTCAGGACGAGTTCGTTCGCCATAAAATTCTCGATGCCATCGGCGATTTCAGCCTCATCGGCTATCCGATCTTCGGGCATATCAAGTCGTTCAAAGGGGGGCACGCCATCAACCACCGCCTGGTGGAGAAAGTCCTGGCGTCCCCTGACTGCTGGAAACTGGTGGAGTTCTCTGAAGACGATTTGAAAGAGGCTCTGGGAACCGGAGTGCCGGCGTTCAGCCCGGATCTGGCGATAACCAAAGCATAATCTCCACGACTCTCCGACCTAAAAGGCAGCCCTTACGGCTGCCTTTTTTGCTCTCAGAGCTCATGGCTGCTTGCAATTAAAGGCTTTTTTGACCTAGAATTAAGCTTTTAGATCGCCCCCTTTTCACCCGGAACGCCCATGAGCCCGACACCCGAAAACCCGAACAAAGACCACATCGAAGCAATCAAGCGCCGCCGGGAGTGGGTCCTGATCTTGCTGATCCTTGCCCTGGTCGTCTTCATATCCCGCCTGGAACCGCAATTTTTCGACTGGACCTCGAAGATTCCCCTTTCCAGTAACGTCCTGGTGCTGGCACTTATCAATATCAACATTCTGCTGATCATCCTCTTTCTTTTTCTGGTGTTCCGCAACGTTTTCAAACTCATCCTGGAACGGCGCAGGGACGTTCCGGGCGCCAAGCTCAGAACGAAACTGGTGGTGGCTTTCGTGACCCTGTCTCTTGTCCCGACCATGCTGCTCTTTTTCGTATCGGCCGGCTTCATCAGCAATTCCATAGAAAACTGGTTCAATACCCAGATCGAAACTTCTTTGAAAGAGTCGTTGGATGTCGCCCAGACGTATTACAAAAATTCCGCCACCAATGCCTTGTATTATGCCGAGCAGCTGGCCCGAATCGTTAAGGAGAAGAAATTACTGAACGAGGAGAACCTGCCCGCGCTCAGAGACCTGATCAAAGAAAAACAACAGGAATATAACCTGGGCGTCGTGGAGGTCTTTTCATCGACCCACGAGGAATTGGTTCGGGCTTCCAACCCACAGGTTCCGGCCGCAAATTTTTCCGATCCCGGATCGGAAAACATCCGGGAGGCCCTTCAAGGCAACCGCTTTACCCGCATCACCCCGATCGGCAAGGCGGATCTGATTCGCGGAATCGTTCCGGTGTATTCCAACTGGAACCCCAAGGATGTGGTCGGCGTGGTGGTCGTGAACTACTACGTTCCGTATTCCCTCGTCCATAAAATGAAGGAGATTTCCACCTCTTTCGAACAGTACAAGGACACCAAACTGGTCAAGGGCAAAATCCAGAAGGGTTATGTCATCGTTCTTCTGCTGATTGCCCTGGTCATCATCTTTCTCGCCACCTGGTTCGGTTTTCACCTGGCCCGCGGGATAACCGTGCCGATTCAGAAATTGGCCATGGCAACCAACCGGGTCGCCGATGGCGATCTGAATGTGAGCATCAACGTTCACAGCGATGACGAAATCGGGACCTTGGTGGAAGCCTTCAATAAAATGACCGCGGACCTGCGCAAAGGGCAGCAGAGAATCGGCGAGGTCAACCGAAATCTGCAAGCCTCAAACCTTGAGCTCGACCAACGGCGTCGCTATATGGAGATCGTCTTGCGAAACGTCACCGCCGGGGTCATCTCCGTAGACCAGCAGGGGCGTCTGACCACCATCAACAAATCGGCGGAAAAACTGCTGAAGATTAAAACTGGACGAGTCCTGGGGAGAAATTACCGGGAGGTGGTCGGTTCAGAACATCTGCCCATGATCAAGGAATTCCTCAGAGACCTGATGGATTCGGGCAAGGATTCCATTCGCAAGCAGGTCACGCTGCAGGTTCAGGACGCCAAGGTGACTCTGCTGATCAATGTCACCACCCTTCGCGACGAAAACGGCGAGTTCATGGGAACGGTCGTGGTCTTCGACGACCTCACCCATCTCATCAAGGCCCAGCGCATGGCAGCCTGGCGCGAAGTAGCACGCCGCATCGCCCATGAAATCAAAAACCCCCTCACCCCGGTGCAACTTTCGGCCCAGCGACTTCGCCGCCGTTATCTGGAAAGGTTTTCGGGCGACGATACGGTCTTTGACGATTGCACCATGATGATCATCAAGCAGGTAGACGAGCTTAAAAATCTGGTCAACGAATTTTCTAACTTCGCCCGGATGCCCGCGGGAAACCCAACGGCAAACAGCCTGAATGAAATCCTCTCCGAAGCGTTGGTTCTTTATCAGGAGGGCCACAAGGAGATAGACTTTTCTTTTCACCCGGACCTCAAGATCCCCGTTTTTCAAATCGATCGCGACCAGGTCAAGCGCGCTGTCATCAATTTACTCGACAACGCAGTGGGCGCCATCGGTGGAACCGGCGCTGTGGAGGTAGAGTCTCTCTATAATCCGGCCCTGCAAATGGTCACGTTTTCCGTGGCCGATACCG
>Ga0102962_1000896_pt1 | contig 12551 bp, 9 predicted proteins | sample SalPonF2_C_D2_MG_FD_84519 | JGI IMG/M metagenome (GOLD analysis project Ga0102962, IMG submission 84519) | Salt pond soil microbial communities from South San Francisco under conditions of wetland restoration - Salt Pond MetaG SF2_C_D2_MG ...
TCCCAATGATTTTCTTGAGCCGGACAAACATACTCTCATTGTGTATACCCCGGCAGTACCTCAAAACCACATTGAGCTTATATATTTTAAACAGAATAATTTTAAAATCAAGAAGAGGGCTGAGGTACTGGGGCTTATCTCTGAAAATAAAAAAGCCATCGCAGTTGCCGGTACACATGGGAAAACAACTATTTCCACAATGATTGCCCATATTTTGAAGCAGGCAGATAATGACTGTACTGCCTTTCTTGGAGGGATCTCAAAAAATTACGAAAGCAACTTGTTGCTTTCTGAAAAATCAGATTGTGTAGTGGTGGAAGCCGATGAGTTTGACCGGTCCTTTTTATTTCTATCCCCGACTATTGCTGTAATAACCTCTATGGATGCCGACCATCTCGATATATATGGTGATAAAGAGGAACTGGTTAGATCCTTTAATCAATTTGTTCATAAAATAAGGGCCGGTGGTGCTTTGTTTTATAAGCAAGGGTTATCACTTGAAATTTCAGCTAAAGAAAAGTTCACAAGTTTTACCTACGCTGTTGAGGAAGATGCGGATTATAAAGCCGTTAATATTCGGGTGGTCCATAATACCCATTATTTTGATATTGTAACTCCGCAGGGAATCATGGAGAACCTGACACTTGGTGTTCCGGGAAGGGTAAATATTGAAAATATTACTGCTGCTGTTGCAGTTGCCTCTCATATGGGCATTACTCCTCCGGTTATCCGCGGAGCCCTGGCTTCTTATTCAGGTGTGCGACGGCGTTTTGATTATCACATTAATTTACCAGATCTGGTTTATATTGATGATTATGCGCATCATCCCGAGGAGTTAAAAGCCACTATTTCTTCGGTGAAAACATTGTATAAAGGAAGAAAGATAACAGGTATTTTTCAGCCACACCTGTATTCACGTACCAGGGATTTTGCAGACGCATTTGCAGAAAGCCTTGGATTGCTCGATGAACTTTTTCTGCTGGATATTTATCCCGCGAGGGAAAAGCCCATCGAGGGGGTTACCTCCTCGTTGATATTTCACAAAGTTCATATGAAACATAAAACACTCTGTGCGAAAGACGAAGTTATAAATCTTATCATGGATGCAAAAGTGGATGTATTGCTTACGTTGGGTGCCGGTGATATTGATACGCTGACCGGATACCTCACAAAGATGTTGCTGACAAAAAAGGAAATGAATGAAAGAATGAAAAAAATCTAAATATAAATGATCAGGTTTAAAAAACTCATATTCTATATTTTACTGCTTGGCTACCTGGTAGTGGTACTGGGATTCGTGTCTGGTAAGGCAGGGAATGTGGTATGTAGTAATCTGAACATACAAATTAAAGACAGTCTTTCAAACCGGTTTATTACCAGTAATCATGTGAAAAATATTATCGATGCTGAAAATATAAGAGCTCTTGGCTATGCTGAAAGAATTGTAAATACTCAGGAACTTGAACGCATACTGGACAATCAGCCTGTCGTAAAAGACGCCCAGGTGTTTAAAACCATTGATGGTACTTTAAATATCCGGATTGAACAACGTCTGCCTGTGTTGCGTGTGATGAATGAGAGAAACCAGAGTTATTATATCGATGAAGAAGGACAGGTCCTTCCTCTTAAGAGAAATTTCACCATGCATACGCTTGTAGCCAATGGATTTATCCGGGAGCCTTTCAATCCTTTAAGGTGCAAAAGCATTTTTGACAAAGGAAAAGATCTTTCAGAGGGCCAAAAAACGATCTTTGATCTGTATAAGCTTGCCCTTTTTATCCATAATAATAAGTTCTGGAATGACCAGATTGAACAGATATATGTGAATGAGGAGCATGAATATGAGCTTGTACCCAGGGTAGGGGCCCATCTCATTATTCTGGGGCCTATTGATGATTATAAATATAAATTCCGGAAGCTTTATGCTTTGTATAAAAAGGGATTTACAAATGTAAGCTGGAATAAATACGAAAAAATAAACCTGAAATATAAGGACCAAGTAATCTGTACAAAAAGATAAAGCTATGAAGCAAAAAAATAATTTTGTCGCAGCAATTGATATTGGGACAACTAAAATTGTTGCCATCATCGGACGTATTAATGAACATAAAAAACTTGAAATTCTCGGACTGAGCAAAGCCGATTCAAAAGGTGTTAAGCGCGGTGTAGTACTTAACATTGAAGAAACTGTTAACGCCATACAGGAAACAATCTCTGAAGCCGAAGCAAAAGCTGATGTGAAGGTTTCTGAGGTATATGTTGGCATTGCAGGCCAGCATATTAAGAGTATGCGAAACAGGGGGTATATAAATCGTGATTCTTATGATGATGAGATAACACGTGAGGATATTGAGGCACTGATCAATGATATGTATAAATTGCCAATCGATATGGGCGAGGAGATCATTCATGTGCTGCCTCAGAATTTTATTGTTGATAATGAGACCGGGGTGAAAAATCCGGTCGGCATGTTTGGCAAACGACTGGAAGCTAATTTCCATATTGTGATTGGTCAGGTTGCATCTGCCCGCAATATTGAAAAATGTGTGCGCCGTGTCGGGCTGAATGTGCAAAGCCTTATCCTTGAACCGCTGGCTTCTTCTGAGGCTGTACTTACCGAAGATGAAAAGGAAGCCGGAGTTGCGCTTGTGGATATTGGAGGTGGTACAACTGATGTTGCTGTTTTCTATGACGGAATAATCAGACATACCGCAGTAATACCTTTTGGAGGAAATGTGGTAACACAGGATATCAAGGAGGGTTGTTCTATTTTGCAACGGCAGGCTGAATTGCTTAAGATTCAGTTTGGTTCTGCGCTTGGAGACATTGCACAGGATGATAAAGTTGTAACCATACCCGGCATCAGTGGCAGAGATCCCAAAGAAATTTCCTTTAAAAGCCTGGCATATATTATTCAGTCCCGAATGGAGGAGATTATCGATGCTGTAACATTTGAGATTGAAAATTCTGACTGTATGGACAAACTGGGCGCTGGTATCGTAATTACGGGAGGCGGTTCACTGCTCAGGCACCTGCCACAGTTAATTAAATTCAGAACCGGACTGGATGTGAGGCTGGGATTACCTAATGAGCATCTCTCCGGTGAAATTAGTGAAGAGGTCAATCAACCAATGTACGCAACCAGTGTGGGGCTGTTACTGAAAGGATTTCAGGCTGATGTAACTGCCGAGAAAAGTGCCAAAGCTTCAGAAGAGAAAGTTAGGAAAGACGAACCAGAAACTGAAGAAGAATCCATCAAACAAAAAATCAAGAATAAACCCGGCATCATAGAGTCTCTGAAAAAAACCATAACCGATATTTTTGAGGAGAACGATGCACAAATGTAAACAGATATAAAGCCTGAATTAATTCATTTCAAATTGATAACAATCTAAAAACCTGGCATTATGGCTGACGATTTAATTAATTTTGACCTGCCCACCGAACGCTCCTCCATCATTAAAGTACTTGGTGTTGGCGGAGGCGGGAGCAACGCTGTCAATCACATGTTTAAGCAGGGGATTAAAGATGTAAACTTTGTTGTTTGCAATACTGATTCCCAGGCGCTGGCCAACAGTCCGGTGTCTGTAAAAATACAACTGGGCGAATCACTCACCGAAGGGAGAGGAGCCGGTAATAAACCCGATATCGGCCGTCAGGCAGCTATCGAAAATCTCGATGATATCATTGAGATATTGTCGAGCAATACAAAAATGGTGTTTATAACGGCCGGTATGGGAGGCGGCACCGGAACCGGGGCAGCTCCTGTAATTGCAAAGGCTGCAAAGGAACTGGGCATCCTTACTGTAGCCATTATAACTATCCCTTTCCGGTTCGAAGGACAACAGCGTATACAACAGGCTGTAAACGGGATAAACGAACTGAAAGAACATGTTGATTCCCTGCTTGTGATCAATAACGAAAAATTGCGTGAGATATACGGGGACCTTAAACTTTCAGAAGCATTTACAAAAGCTGATAATGTGCTGGCTACAGCAGCAAAAGGGATTGCTGAAATTATTACTGTTCATGGTTATATTAATGTTGACTTTGCTGACGTTCAGACTGTTATGTCAAACAGTGGTGTTGCAATTATGGGATCTGGCCTGGCCAGTGGTGAAAACCGGGCAATCGAGGCCATTCAGCAAGCTGTAAATTCTCCACTACTTAATAACAATGAGATTACCGGTGCACAGAATATTCTGCTGAATATTACTTCAGGCATTGATGAGATCAGTATGGATGAAGTGGGGGAAATAACTGATTATGTGAATAACTGCGTTTCCTCGGATGCCCTCATTATCTGGGGTACAGGTATGGAAGAAAGTCTTAGCGATTCGGTAAATGTCACTATTATCGCTACTGGTTTTGAGACAAATAGTATTCCGGAACTTTATGTCAAAAAGAAACAAACCAATAAAGTACCACTTAATGATGGTGCAAAGAAGAATGTTCCGCACAAGGAAGGAGAGTTTGAAGTAAGAGAGCGTAAACAGAAGAATTTTAGCCTGAGTGACAACGTATCCGCACAACGCACTATTGAGTTTGATATTCAGAAAGAACAGGCGTACGGAGGTTTAAATGACGATGAAACTTTTGCTGTTAACCAACAGAAATCTGCTGAACGGGTTAAAATACTCAAGAGTACACATGCGCGTCTTAAAACTCAGAGCTACAATAATCCCGATGATAAAGAGAATATTGATAAACTGGAGAATGAGCCGGCATATCGAAGAAAAAACATTAAACTTGACGAAGAAAAAACCGGAAATGATACAGAGGTGTCCAGATATTCTCTTTCTGATGAAGGAGAAAACAAAACAAAGTTAAGACCTAATAATCCTTATCTTCATGATAATGTAGATTAAAAAATGGCAATTTATTTTTTATTTGTTGCCTGATTAAATATGAAATTGAATGCAGGCAGGCGATTTTGCTTCAATTAGAGTTTGAATTTTAATGTATTAAAGAAAATTATTAAATACAAATGTGATGAGTTTAGTTGAAAAAATTGAGAATGACCTGAAAGCAGCCATGAAGGCAAGGGAAAAAGAGAGGCTTGAAACACTCAGATCGGTTAAATCAGCTTTTATGATTGCCAGAACAGAAAAAGGGGCTTCTCATGAAGTACTGACAGATGATGCTGTACTTAAAATCCTGCAAAAGCTGGCAAAACAACGTCGTGAGTCGGCTGAGATCTATAAGTCACAAAACAGAGGCGATCTTGCAGATAAAGAAATGAGCGAAGCGGCTGTTATTGAAGAATATCTCCCAAAGCCTTTGACAGATGAAGAACTTGATGCGGCATTAAAAAGCATTATTGCTGAAACAGGTGCTTCTTCAATGGCCGACATGGGTAAAGTGATGGGGGTTGCTACCAGACAGCTGGCAGGACGTGCTGATGGGAAAACCATTTCGGCGAGAGTAAAACAATTACTTAGTGTCTGACCATAATTGCCCGATAACTGCGTTATTGCAAAATAAGTTACGGTGCCAGCCTTCGTATTTTCCACATCAAATCGTTGCGGATAAATTCTATCCGGTCATGAAGCCTGCTTGCCCGTCCCTGCCAGAATTCAACCCTGTCAGGGATGATACGGTAACCGCCCCAGTTTTCCGGCCTTATGAGTGGTTTCCCTTTAGACATTTTCTGGTAATTATCAAAGAGTTCCTCAAGAAATTCCCTCCCCGGAATTTCACTGCTCTGGGGCGAAACAATGGCACCAACCCTGCTACCTTCCGGCCTGGAATTGAAATAACTGTCCGACTCTTCTTTGCTAACTTTTTCAGTAATGCCTTCTACCCGGACCTGTCTTTCCAGTTCAGGCCAGTAAAACACAACAGCAGCATATGGATTGCCGGCCAGGTTTTCTCCTTTGCGACTGTTATAATTGGTATAAAAAACAAATCCTTTTTCATTTGCCTGTTTCAGTAAAACCATTCTTGCCGATGGTTTACCTTCCGGTGAAACAGTTGCCAGGGACATTGCTGTTGGCTCCCAGACTTCTGCCTGCAGTGCTTCCTCAAGCCATTTGTCAAACTGACTGATTGGGTCAGGATCTATTTCTGATTCATTGAGACTTTTTAACTGATATTCTCTTCTTATTTCCTGTATGTTTTTTTTCATAACTAACAGATAATGTAGATACTTCATTATGATTGTTTCTGGCATGCATTATACTTGCATTGAGCTCAAAACCTATTAACAATGCCAGCGCATTGAAGTTTATCCAGATCATAACTATCATTACTGACCCGAGTGATCCGTATATCTTGTCCAGTTGTCCGAATTGATTCATGAAAAATGAAAAGGCCAGACAGGCAAAAATGGTAAGTACAGAAGCCAGTGTTGAACCCGGAGATATCAATTTCCATTTCATCTTACGGGAAGGTGCCAGATAATAAATAAATGAGATGGTGAAGAAAATAAGAGCGGCAATGATGATCCATTTTCCGGAGTTAATGATCAGGAAGGTAAGATCCGACCGGATGATATTTAAATCAGTTAATTGCATCAGGAAGAATCTTGTAAATATCATCAGGCTTATGGCAATGGAAATAAGTGTGGCAACGATGAAAACCAGGGCCAGTGAAACCATCTTTCTGGCAATCCAGGAGCGGGATTCAATAGTGTGATAGGATGCATTAAAAGCTTTAATAATACTGTTTATGGCATTCATCGAGAAAAAAACTGCTATCAGAAACCCAAAAAATTGTAAACCGATCCTTCGGACAAATATTTCGTCAAGGGTAGTTTGAATAGAAGAATAGGCAGCTTTTGGCATGATCGATACCAGCATACTGAATAATCCGTCCTGAAAATTGTTTACCGGGATATAGGGCAGCAAGGTGAAAAAAAAGATCACAGCCGGAATGGCCGCAAGAAAAAACTGAAATGCTATTGAAGAGGCACGTGTTGTAAGTGAACCTTTTTGAATACCATTGATGAAAAATTCAATTACTTCGCTCAGGCTTAATCCTTGCATTCCGGGAAGTGTAACCATGGAAGTTCGTTTTACCAGGTTATTCCTGACAAGGGTAAGTCGTTTTTCATATGTTTCTTTTGATGGCAGAAAGGCCATAAAGTATGAATTAAATGATCGCCTTCAAGCTCATGTCGAGGCTTTTGATTTGATGTGTCAGGGCTCCCACTGATACATAGTCAACACCAGAGGCAGCATATTTGGTAACAGTGTCAAGGTTGATCATTCCTGAAGATTCTGTTTCAAATCGTCCGTCTATCAGTTCAACCGCTTTTTTGGTATCTTCAGGTGTGAAATTATCGAACATTATTCTGTCAATCCCACCCGTTGCAAGTACTTTTTTCACGTCATCCAGAGACCGCACTTCAATCTCAATTTTCAGGGACTTATTTTTTTCTTTCAGATAAGCTCTTGTTTTAGAGATTGCTTTTTCAATTCCACCGGCAAAATCGATGTGATTATCTTTCAGCATGATCATGTCATACAGGCCCATGCGGTGATTCTCACCACCTCCAAGGCGAACAGCTTCTTTATCAAGCATGCGCATACCGGGTGTCGTTTTCCTTGTGTCCAGCACCGTAGTATGGTAGTCTTTCAGCATATCAGCATACTGGCGGGTATGCGTAGCTATACCACTCATCCGCTGCATGATATTTAATACCAGGCGTTCGGCTTTCAACAAAGTTTGAATTTTGCCGGTAACAATGAATGAGATATCACCTGTAGTAACCTTTTCTCCGTCACCAATTAAAATTTCAATTTGTATCGAGGGTTCCAGTTTCCTGAAAATAAATTCGGCAACGTCAACTCCGGCCAGGATACCTTTCTGCTTGATAAGCAGTTTTGAACTTCCTTCAGCTTTTTCAGGGATACAGGCAAGCGAGGAATGATCGCCGTCTCCAACATCTTCGATCAGCGCATGATCAATAAACTGGTCAAGTAGCTCTTTATTCAGACTCATCTTCCTTTTCTATTCTTAATTGATGGATCAGTGCAGTATTATTCTGGACCTTCAGTAGAAAATAAACCCTGAAATTGCCATTCGGAGTGGTAAGACTTCCGATCGCATACTTGGAATTTTCTTTACCACCTTCAAATAATATCTTAAAATTACTGGGGGGATACCTGGTGAAGAAATCTTTACAAATCATTTCAGCTTGAGATTTGCTGTAAACATCTTCGTTTTCAAGTATGAGTAATTCAATGTTTGTGTTGAAATGTTTGGCAAGCTCTTTTGAATTTCCCGCTTTGATTGCTACCACAATCGCTTCAGGAATGTCTGGGGCTGCAAAAACATTGCCTGTTTGCAATAAAAGTCCAAATAGCAATAATACAGGCGTTTTTATGATCAGGTTTTTCATTACAGTGTTGTATTTGCCGGATAATAATCCCTAGAGGGTTTCTGGTTTTTTGCCATGCAATTTATAAAAATAAAATTAGTATACCAATTGGATATAGTAAGCTTATAATTTTGAATGCATAACTTCATTTTTTCCATTTTGTAAGTCACTGGAAATTATCAATCTCTATGCCACATTGTGTAAAAAAAATGTTTTAAATTAAAGTTTTCAATTTAATAGTTTACCACTGGCTTATATTTATTGTGATTTATGTCTTAATTCCTTTATTTTTCAGGGTGTATACATATCTTAGTGTCTGTCCATAATGTCCGATAACTGCGTTGTCGCAAAAATTCTAATTCCTCGTATACATTAGGCGCTTGGGCGACAACTTTTACCAACATGTTGTTCAAATTATGCATCGGCTACTTTTCCGTAGGGTTTCAATTGCCAATTGCTAATTGCCAATTGAAATAGTATACTGCGGATTAAAATTTTTTGCACGCTCCCGTTTAGAACGGAACGGGCTTTGTTCCCGAACATTTTGATCCGGACACTTGACTTTATTGACAGACACTATTTTAGTTTTTATTATGGTTTTATAAATATTTTGATATATTTTGTGAAAAACCGGTTACATATAAATCAAATACAGGCATTGCTGATATTTCATATAATTAGAAAGATGAAAATTACATTGATTTTTACGGGAAAGACTTCATTTGGATACCTTAAAAGCGGGATTGAGGATTATTTAAAAAGGATTAAACGGTATGTGTCTTTTGAAGTAAAAGTGATACCTGATTTAAAAAAGACCGGCCGTCAGCCTCCTGCAGTCATAGCCGAAAAAGAAGGAACCTTAATTCTCGATCTTGTCAGTCCGGGTGATTACCTGGTTTTACTCGACGAGAACGGTAAATCATTCAGCTCTGAAAAGTTTGCAGAACAGGTTCAGAAATGGATGAATGCAGGTACCAGAAACTTAATTTTCTTAATCGGAGGAGCTTATGGATTTTCTCCTGAGGTATATAAACGTGCCGACCAAAAAATTTCACTTTCCGATATGACTTTTTCTCATCAGTTAGTAAGACTTATTTTTGCCGAACAATTCTACCGGGCATTAACAATTCTACGGGGTGAACCGTATCATCACAGTTAAACTGTAAATCTGAATTCGAAAACAATATAGCATTGGGTTTTAAAACTATGTTTATATTTTGGTATATTTATTGTTAAATTAGATTGGCAAAATCAAAAGAAGTAAAAAATTTTCCAGCCTTGATCATAAAACACAAAAGCATCGTTTTTCTGTCGGGAGCTATACTGCTCTTTGCTGCTACTTTTCTTACAGAGAAATATTTTACTTATAAGAATTATGGCGAAAAAGATATTAACCGCTTTGAGAAGGTGCTGCATCATAAACAAAAAAAGCTTAACGTAATACTGGATGAAGTTGAGCAAAAGCTTAATTCCGGCAGGGACCTTCAGTTTGTCAGACAACAATATGAAAAATATGAGAACCTTTATCAAAAAAGAGGTATCATAATATTATTATACCAGGATGATACATTGCGTTTTTGGTCTGATAATTCAGTTCCTGTCTCAGATAGTTTTTCCGGTTCTCCGTTTCATAAAAATTTTGTTTTTCTTGGCAGTGCCTGGTTTGTTGTACAGAAAAGAAAAATTGGCGAAAACCAGGTTGTTGGCTTGTTGCTTATAAAGCATCAGTATCCTTATGAGAATCATTTTCTTAGAAATGGTTTCCAGAAGGATTTTCCGGAACTTCCCGGATATACTGTTGTGTCGGACCATCGGAAGGAAGGTTTCAAGGTGCAGGGTATTAAGGGACATTATCTGTTTAACATGGTTTTTACCCAACAGGTACGTGTTAGCAAAACAGGTCTTTATCTGTCAGTTTTGTTGTTTCTGGCAGCCATGATATTGCTCTTGTTTTTTGCCGGGCAATTGATTAAACATGCCCTAAATAGCTGGAGGCTATTGATAATCGCTTTGGTGGCTGCTTTTCTTCTCTTGTTGAAATATGTCATGGGAGCCTATCATTTACCTGCCTCTCTTTACGACCTTGATTTGTTTAGTCCCCGTTACTATGCAACTTCCGTATTACTATCCTCTTTAGGAGATTTCCTTATCCTGGCGGTTTTTGTTTTTTTTGTTGCCTGGGTATGCTATAAATACTTTGACGGAAGTTACATCCTGAAGGGTAAGAATGCTTTTCTTATTTTTATAATTACGACGCTGATATTTGCTTTCCTGGATGTATTCTTTTTACTGAACAATGTTCTTTTTAAAAGTATAATTCTAAATTCTTCCATTACATACGAAACTCATAAGGCATTTGATATTAGTCTGTACAGTATCGCCGGGCTTTTTGCCACCGGCCTGCTTTTCAGTGGTTACATGCTTCTGAATGATAAGGCAATTAGCATGCTTAACAGACTTATTTCTCTCCGTCAGTTAGCGATTCATTTTGTCCTTCAGACGGCTATTATATTTGCACTTTATTACCTTGCGTCTGAAGGAAAACAAGCCACATTAATCCCTTTTGTTTTTATATCCCTGCTGTTCCTGATAATTTTGTGGCTCAGGTATAAAGGTTACCGGTTTCATTACTCCACCTTTACGCTTTTTGCTGTTTTAATGGCTGTTTTTTCTGCCTGGTTTATAGCTCATTATAGCCAAATAAAAGAAACGGAGAATAAAAAGGTAATTGCAATCAATCTCGCTTCAGAGCATGATCCGATAGCTGAATTGTTGCTCAATGAAATGAATGATAAAATACATGAGGATGACCAGCTTTCAAAAATGTTGTTAAATCGCTTCTTTACTTATGACGAAGTATACAATCTGCTAAAAAGAAAATACTTTTCAGGTTACTGGGATAAATATGAGTTGCAGCTTACTATTTGTAATTCATCTGATTCAGTTTGGATTGAACCCGATGATAAATGGTTTCATTGTTATACCTTCTTTGATAATATGCTTGATAAGGTTGGGGTTCGTTTATCAGGTAATGATTTTTATTTTCTTACCAATTCGGGAGGCCGGATCAGTTATTTTGGAAAAATAAAATATCAGGGAAAAGAAAACACAGTTACTTTGTTTATAGGACTTGATTCAAAACTTATAACACAGGAACTTGGTTATCCCGAATTGTTGTTGGATAGCAGGCAAAATAAGCAGCGGGCAAACAGTGAGTACTCTTATGCAAAATACAACAAAGGAAAATTGATAAGTCAATCCGGATCATTCCCTTATAGTCTGAATCTGGATGTCTATAATTTACCGGATAAAGAATTCACCTCCTTATCAACAGGAAACTGGAACCATTTGTTTTACAAGGTTGACAAGGCCAATACTATTGTGGTAAGTAATCCCTCGGTACGGTTTTTCGATCATCTTGTGTCGTTTGCATATCTTTTTGTTTTCTTCTTTTTCCTGTTGAATATCGCTCTGTTTATAAGGAAACCAGCATATTTTACCAACAGTTTTAATCCTGATTTCAGAAACCGTATTCAGTTTTCAATGGTATCTATTCTGTTTCTTTCCCTTATTCTGGTTGGTAGTGGGACTATTTTCTTTAGCATACAACAGTATAAAAGCCGTCACAACGAAATATTAAGTGAAAAAATACAATCCGTTTACATTGAATTAGTACATAAACTTGAATATGAGCAGAAGCTAACTCCTGACTGGAGTGATGCCACTTATGACAATCTCGATGAATTACTGCAGAAATTTTCAAATGTCTTTTATACTGATATTAACCTGTATGACAAGCAGGGTAAACTGCTTGCCACCTCACGTCCGGGTATTTTCAATAAAGAACTGATCGGGTCACGAATAAATCCTGCAGCCTATGTTGAACTGGTTCTGAAAGAAAAAGCAGAATTCATTCACAATGAACGAATTGGGAGCCTGAGTTATATGTCGGCATATGTGCCTTTCATTAATAGTGAAAATGAGTTACTTGCTTATCTTAACCTTCCATATTTTACACGACAGAATGTGTGGTCAAAGGAACTTTCTTCACTTGTTGCGACCATTGTGAATGTTTATGTATTGCTGATATTACTGTCTATCGGGATAGCTGTTCTTATTTCTGAAAAAATCACACTTCCTTTGCGGATGATTCAGTTAAAATTTAGTGAAATTGAACTGGGAAAGAAATATGAAAAAATTTACTACCCCAAGAATGATGAGATAGGCA
>Ga0102962_1000897_pt1 | contig 12538 bp, 10 predicted proteins | sample SalPonF2_C_D2_MG_FD_84519 | JGI IMG/M metagenome (GOLD analysis project Ga0102962, IMG submission 84519) | Salt pond soil microbial communities from South San Francisco under conditions of wetland restoration - Salt Pond MetaG SF2_C_D2_MG ...
ACGATCGGATGGGGTTCATCCATGATAACTGTAGAGCCACCAGTATTGATGGAATCACCAAGCAACATGGTTTTAAGTTCATCCACGCTCACGCTTATGCCCAGTTTCCTGATCCGTTTGTTAAGGATGATGTCCCTTACAGTATTCCGCCATACTTCCTGTCTGATTCCATCCATGGTCTCCTGGTCGAGCGACTGCAGCTGGTAGTTGGTGCGGTAAAACTCTGCCAACTGCTCAATTTTGGCATTATAATCCATGTAATTTATCGACTTCCCGTCAATTTCAGCCACTTCGAGGCGTTTCCTGGAGAATACCGACGGTCCCGAGTTCAGGAGGTCACCAAGGATGAATGCCATAAGTGCAAGTCCAATGACCACTGCCACAAGCACTCCTGCTTTGTTCCTAATTTTCTGTAAAGTTGCCATTTAACACTACTTATATTAAACCTTAATTTTTTTCAGGCTACGAATATAGTAATTTCAATTGTGAATCATGCAAAATGAAATCATTAATTCCGTGCGATTTATTTCCTTAGACTTAACAGTTAAACGCTTTGTTTTTCAGTGAAATTGCATTTAGTAACCGGGGAAGATGAAATGTGTTTTACACAAGCCGCCGAAACAAGGCCGGGAGGGCATATTGTGACAAGATCAGGATTCAGTCAATCGTTTCACATAGACAAGTTCTATACGTGTCTGGCTCACTTTCAGTATCCTGTACTGGTAAGGCATGATAATAACCCGGGTATTTAATCTGGGGATGTTCTCATGATGGTGGATAATAAGGCCAGCCAGGGTGTCATAGTCATCCGAAACCGGAATATCGAGTTTATATTTTTCATTCAGGTAATCGATCTCCAGTCTGCCGGAGAGAATAAATTCATTTTCATTGATCGGTCGTTCCACGAATTCGGAGATATCGTGTTCGTCCTCAATTTCTCCGAAAATTTCTTCGATGATATCCTCCAGGGTAACGATACCGGAGGTTCCACCATATTCGTCAACAACCAGGGCAATACTTTTTCGCTCACGTATCAGTTTCCTGAATAGTTTGTTCACCTGCATGGTTTCGGGTACGATAGACAGGCTGACAAGTTTTGAGCGGATCGAGGCAGGATGCTTGAACATATCTTTCGAGCTGACATAGCCCACGATACGGTCGATTGAATCTTCAAAAATCAGGATTTTAGAATACCCTGTTTCCACAAAGCGCTGCTTCAGTTCGGCCACCGGGCTGTTTATTTCCAGGGCTTCAATTTCTGTCCGGGGAACCATGCAGTCCCGAACTTTCAGCCGCGAGAATTCAAGGGCATTCTGGAAGATTTTTTTTTCCGGTTCGTCTTCCAGGCTCTTCTCCACTTCCGACTGGCTTTCACTAATAAGGTGGTCGAGGTCGATACGTCCAAATACGGGATTGTGGTGACTGTTGCGTGTTTTCACCTTAATTCCCATAAAGAAACGCATGATAAAATTGGTAATGCCGAGGGTAAATACGGTTATCGGATACAGGATGATGTAGAATACCAGTACGGGAACCGAAAAAATATTGAGGGTCAGATTTGGGCGACTCCGGAAAATCGTTTTGGGTAGAAATTCAGCCGTGAACAGGATAACCAGAGTCCCGACGATGGTCTGGATAACGAGTACGGCTATTTCGTTGTTGATGCCGATTTTATTTTGCAGGAATGGCTCGAGCAAATGCGCCACAACGATACCGTAAATAACCAGGGCAATATTGTTCCCGACGAGCATCGTGGCGATATAATGACCGGGGCTCTTAATAAAAATGGCGATTATTTTGGAAGAGAACAACCCGTGTTTGCGGTCGAGTTCGATCTTAAGGCGGTTGGAAGACACAAAAGCGATCTCCATACCGGAAAAGAAAGCTGAAAAGATGAGACTTAGTATAATGATAATTACTGGTGACATATTCTCATTTGGGATCCGGATCAAAAATACATAAGCCGGGTGATTTTAACATACATGTTTATGAATCGTTGTGCCGCTGTTTTCTTCTGACGATAAATACAAGGGCTGCAAGCAGAAAAATAATAAAAAACTGGTAACTATCCCTGAAACTTGCGGTATAAGTTTGATATATACCTGCTCCAAGAGACAGCACGGCCAATATAAGCCATAATAGTTCAAGGATTCTCCTGCTCATTGGCTGGTTTATCTTTAAAATAGGCGGTACCACGCGAACCTTTCAGCTTCCATTTTGAAAACCGTTGGTTTGATTCAAACCCGTCTTGTCCGTACCAGGTTCCGTCTTGTGTTTCAATCCTGGAAAAGCTATTCGAATAGATCATTCGTTTATTCTCATCCCAAAACAACTCTTCCGTATTCAGCTTTTCTCCTTTCTCAAGGTTATTGGCTATAACGTTGCCACGGGCCTCCCATAATTTTTCATTGGTATGATAAATGGCGTAGTTAGCCCTTATTTCAGATTCAACATTAAGGCTGTCGTTGTAAAAACGGACATAGATGCCTTCGGGGAATTCCATGTAAGGCTTTTCAACCTTTGCATACTGTTTGATAACCTCGGCTGTGAGTTTCACTTTAACGAAACCCGAGTCACTATAGATGATCTCTACATTATCGGCCGAAATTTCGGGCATCTCGGCCGTATTGGTTATTGAATTTATTTTCTGGATATCGTTTTCGCAGGAAACAAAAAGCAAAGAAACTCCTGTGATGAACAGGAGTTTCAATAGGATATGATTAATATAATGAATACTGTGCTTCAAGGTAGACATTAACTTTTAGCTCTTGCTGTCGTGGTCCTGTTGATCCAGCCTCCAACGGTATAGGAGTCGCCTTCGCTTATAGACCTGAAGAACAATTCTTCCTTGGTCGGGAAATACTGTCTATAGTCACTGATAAGCTGGTTAGCCTGCGGGGCAACTGTAGGGTCAACAGCTTTAGCCTTCCTGAACATGTCGACAGCTATCCAGTAGGCGGTTCTTCTTTCAAATTCGTCACCCAGTGAATTGTTTCCGCTGACGTAAGATTTGCCCAGGAGGATATATGGTTCGCCCCAGTCGGGTTTAAGGTCGATGGCCTTCCCGGCGTAGTTTGCAGCTTCCTGTGGATTATTCATGTTGAGGGTAACCGCGCCAAGTTCATAATAATAGTTGGCCTTTTTATCATCGCTGGTAGCTTTCTCAATGGCTTCAAGGTAGTATTTTTTAGCCTTGTCGAATTCTTCCTTTTTAAGAAAAAGCCGTGCCAGGTTGTAAGCTGACTCTGCAGAAGGTTTCATGGTATAGAGCTGTTCTGAAGCTTTGATGTACAATTCCTGGTCTTCACAACCGGCTTCGGTCATGAAGCCGAGGATACGGTCGAGAAACTGTTCATCGTCTTTATTGGCATCATACTTCGGCCCAAAAATGGTATTAATAGCATCACAGGTCAGGACTTTGGCGTCCTTAATATTTTTATCGATCGCTTCCTTGGCCAGTTTAGTCCTTGAGGTAGGTCGTTTAGCCAGCTGGGTATCCAGAATTTTCGATACCGACATGTAGTCGTTGATCACCGTCTCATTATCGAGTTCCCCATTTGCGAAGAGCGTAATTGCGGCAGAGATGAATGTAGTGAGGACGACCGGATTTGACTTTGTTTTTTCGATGTCGATAGATTCTTTTAACAGGTCGTAGCCTTCCTTGATAAACTTTTCACCTTCCTGGCGTTTGTAGCGGAGCAGATCAACGCCTTTGCGGCCCAGCACATCGCCACGGCTGTCGGGGAAGTACTCCATCCTCTTATCATATATCATCATCATGGTATCGGCATAGGCGGATTTAACGGCCGGGTCATCGGCTCTATCGAGAAAATGTCGGTACATATTCACACCGTATGCATAGAGGCTTTCCCTTGATTCAGGGCATTCACGGTAAACAACCCGCCAGGGGCTTATTGCATCATCGTAATTTTTATGCTTATAAAATTCGTAATACAAGGAAAGGTTTTTCAGACAGGTTTCGTTATTTTTCCAGTCCCCGGTATCCTTCGCTTCTGTCGTGTTGCTATCCTGTGAATAAGAGGGGACAGCAAGAAAAACAGCCGATATTGCAATAAATAAAATTTTGAATCCTTTTGTTTTCATGGCTCTTTCAGTATTGTTAATCAAACTTTCTTTTGAAAAACCAGAAATCGTGCAAGACTAAACTGAAGTTAACAATTCCGTAGTTTTCCTTTATCAAATTATTATTCAATGTTCCTCTTTGACCAAGAACCACACCCAGGTTAAAAGTGGTTTTCGTGTTTTTGAACGGTAAACCCATACCAAAAGTTATGCCATAATCATTGATCTGTTCACCGCGGATGCGAATATAGCTGTTTGTATAATAACCTCCAAGCCGGTAGCGAACATGGTTCAGATAGCCTTTGAGCGCTGCAGGATCGGGAACATATTGCATTCCAAACCGATATGATCTGGAGTTTGTTAGTGAATCTGATTTCCCTAGAATTTTGCCATTGCTCCATTGCCGGCTGTAATAATCACCGGTAATGGTCAGCTTGTTCTTAATACCAAAGGCGATCCCAAGACCGAAATTTTGCGGATAAACGATTTTACCGTCCCGCACATCATTTTCCAGCTCCAGGTTTGTTGATACCGGGGCACTCAGCATCACTGTGGTATCATTCCCTGTGTACGGGCTGATGGTATCAATTTGTATGCTTCTGGCAGCATCGGTACCCGGGAACTGGTTTGTAACCAGATACGTTCTGCTAATGTTAATCTTTGATTCATTATCGAAGATGGCCGCCAGGGTGATGAAATACTTATCGGCAACTGTTTGATGATATTGGGCGCCCAGGTTAAACTGGATACCGCCGATGTCGTCCCTGAGATCAAAACTGGTGACGGCATTCCTGGTATCATTGTTAAATTCAGCCCTTTGTTTGTTTTCGATAAAGCCAAACAGAGTGGACATGTTCACGCCAAGGGTCAACTTTTTAAATACGGTGAAAGAGGAGCCAATGAAAAATTTGTTAAGGCCACCGTTACCCGAATAGTAATAATCAACGCCACCAACCCAGGGATATTCCTGATGCTCCAGGATATTATACCCGACAACACTATAAGGAGTGATTCCTACAGCGGCTTTCCACCAGTGGGTTACCGGAAAACCGATGGCAATGTGTTTAATGTTGAAATTATTGAGCTTGGTCTGGCCCTCATCAGAGATATAGGTCGTTGAACTGCCAGTAATGCCAAAATCAAAGATGAACGACATGGTATCGATGGCTGAATAACCGGCGGGGTTCAGATAGTTGATTTCCTCGTTTGTTCGTAAGGCGATACCCGTGAGGCCCATTGCCGAACTCTGACCTAACCCTGTTTTTGCAAGCTGTCCTAAACCAAAACGGGAATAGGGCGAATAGGTGTTTATTTGGGAAAAAGCGCCAACATGAAGCAAAAGGAGCACTGCTCCCAAAACATATTTAAGTTTATTTCGCATTGTAATCCAATATTCGGTTAAGTCCGGTGAGATTCAAATTAGAATCCACAAAGATGGAATAATTTAGGTCTTTATCAAAGTATTTCGCATCACCCCCGGTTAAAATAATCTGCAAATCACTGTATTCACGGCCAATTCTTTCGATGTATCCCCGGATCTCAAAAATGATCCCATTCAAGATACCTGCCCGCAGGGCTTCTTCGGTTGTCCGGCCCAGTAGATTGTAGTCTCCCTCGATGTTCACCAGGGGCAACCGGTTAGTGAAACGGTTAAGTGCCCTGGCCCTTACAGCGGCTCCGGGAGAGATATTTCCCCCGACGAATGTTGCATCGCTGGTCACCAGGTCGATGGTGATGGCTGTACCTGCATCAATTATCAGAACGTTCTTTTCGGGGAAAATAGTATTTGCACCCACAGCATCTGCAATGCGATCGACACCGAGTGTTGCAGGTGTGTGATAGAGATTACGGATGGGTAAAGGTGTGGTATGGTCCAGTTCCAGGAAAAAATCGAAGATGTTACTGAGGTAGTCCTGAAATTCTTTGGATTGATTGGTGACGGAAGAAACGATGGCCCTGTTAAGTTCCGGGTATTCGTCCAGGACTTCCTTTAGCAGGCCCAGGGTCAGGATTTCTTCTCTGCGGCAAAGCAAAAGTTCGTCATCCGAAAAAACAGCGATCTTAGTTACAGTGTTCCCAAAATCAATGACAAGATTCATCCGGGTCTTGTTTAAGGCTTCAATGAGATATACATTTCATTTTCAGCTGCAAAAGTATAAAATATGTGAGAACGATCGCAGTAATTCCACAACAATATATGATGCTTTACAAATGATAATACGAAAACCTCGCGCAGAGATATAGCGGGCGACGTCAATAACAGGCAGATGGCTGTTCTCAATACGCCTTTTAACCGGAAATTCAGCTGTGATTGAAGGATTCGTGAGGCGTAAAAGGAACGGCATTTATTTCAGGATGGCTTACCTTCACATTAACAGCCCCGGCCCGTTCGTATACCTGAGATGTGACGCTTCTGCCGGGCCAAACCCCAAATTGTACGTGGTAACTATCTATGACAATAATTTCCTAACTATGCCGGAGACTGTTTTTCCATCGGCCTTACCGGCCAGTTCTTTGGTTGCCCGGCCCATAACCATCCCCATATCTTTCATACCTGTAGCCCCGGTCTCATCAACCAGTTTACGGAGATAGGCTTCGATATCCTCATCACTCATCTGTTCGGGCAGGTAGGCTTCGATGAAAGTCGCTTCCCTCAGTTCGTTGTCAGCCAGTTCTTCTCTACCCTGTTCCTTGTAGATGACAGCCGATTCATGGCGTTGCTTTACCAGCTTCTGCATTAATTTTATCTCCTCGTCTTCGGTGAGCACCGAACCGGCCCCCTTACTGCTCCTGGCAAGTGTGAAAGCCGTTTTTACGGCCCTCAGTGCCTCAAGCCTGTCTTTTTGTTTCTCTTTCATGGCCTGCTTCAGGTCATCATTGATTTTCTCAGCGTATGACATATTCCCTTATTTAATGAATCAGTCTACATTATCATGAAGATAAGAATTGTCCTCGCGGAGTTTCGGTCCGCCCTTATCCTCATCTTCGGTCAGCTTGTATTTAGAAACACTCGACTCGGAAGAAGGTTTTTCAGACTTGATCTTGATCTTTTTTCGCATATAAGCCGGTTCATTCTCAAGCTGCTCAATGGAGTCATTCTCACTACCCGGATTATAGCCGGTCTGCTTGATTCTCTCCTGTGCTTCTTTGATCCGCTTAACACGTTCCTCCCGTTTCCCGGAGTCGTCGGTTTTCTTTCCGGGACTATTTTTAAAGTCTTCATAAAGCACATATTGCTCAGGCTTTTCATCCCCGTTCAGGAATTCCAGAGAACCCTGGTGGATGTTGTCTTTCGGCGTTGGCTTATCCCTGACTTCGAACTCACTGGTCACCGATTTTACCTCCTGGTTTTTGGGGTTATCACGCAGGGGAAATTTGTCGTAATGCTTTTTGACAGCGTAAAGCTCGGGGATACTGTTTGTTTCGAAGCCGGTGGCAATGACTGTAACGCTGATACCGTCACCAAGTGATTCGTCGTTGCCTGTGCCCCAGATGACAAGAGCGCTCTTATCTGTGGCCTGGTTGACATAATCGGTGATCTCACCCACCTCGTCCATGCTAATCTCTTCCGTCCCCGAGGTTATGTTGAGCAGGATACTTTTAGCCCCAGTGATGTCATTGTTGTTGAGTAATGGAGAGGTAAGGGCTTCTTCTATGGCCTTCAGTGCCCTGTCTTCCCCGTTTGCAGTAGCCGATCCCATAATAGCCACACCGCTGTTGGTCATGACCGTCTGGACATCGGCGAAATCCACATTTATATACCCGTGGACAGTAATAATTTCGGCGATACCCTTGGCAGCAGTGGCCAGTACATCATCAGCTTTGGAAAAAGCGTGGGAGATCTTCAGGTTCCCATAAATTTCCCTGAGTTTTTCATTATTGATAACCAGAAGGGAATCTACGTATTTTTCCATCTCGTTGATACCTTCAATAGCCTGATTTATACGCTGTTGTCCTTCGAACCCGAAAGGAATAGTCACTATGGCAACAGTGAGGATACCGAGTTCGCGGGCTACTTTAGCAATAACAGGAGCAGCGCCGGTGCCTGTACCGCCGCCCATACCGGCGGTGATAAAGACCATTTTGGTATTACTGCCTAATACTTCTGCAATGCGGTCGGTGTTTTCCAGGGCCGCCTCACGTCCTATATCGGGCTTATTCCCGGCACCCCGGCCTTCGGTCAGCGATTCGCCGAGTTGTATCTTCACCGTTACCGGACTGTTTAATAAAGCCTGGGCATCGGTGTTACACACAACAAAATTGACATCCTTGATGCCTTTATTGTACATGTGGTTAACCGCATTGCTCCCTCCACCGCCAACGCCAACCACCTTAATGATGGATGAGCGATCTACCGGTAAATCAAAATTCATCAAATCTTCAGCCATGGCTATATATTTTTAACAGTTAAAAAATATGTGATACTACAATCGCTGTTACATTGTAGCGTCATCCTCATCAAAGATATCGGTAATGGCATTCTTTAATGATTCAAAAATTTTACCACCCGACAGAAACTTCTTATCCCTGATTTTGGTCTCCATTTCAGGAGAGACACCCGTTTCTGTTGCATTTTCAGCAACGTTGGTACGTTCATTATGTTCACGGAGATAGTCGTAACCTTTCAACAACAAGCCGATACTGGTTGAATACATGGGTTGGTTTACATCTTCGCTGGCCTCTGCAACGAGTCTCTCATTGGGAAATCCAACCCGCACATCCATACCGGTTTTAAACTTAACCAGTTGCGGCAAATGCCTGAGCATGGCACCGCCACCGGTAAGAACAATGCCGGCAGCAAGCTTATCCATGAAACCTGAATTTTCGATTTCGTACATCACGGCATCGATAATCTCTTCCATCCTGGATTGAATGATGTAGGCCAGGCTTTTAAAACTGATTTCCTTGGGTTCCCGCCCACTGATACCGGGAATGGTAACCACTTTGTCTTCCTGTGCCAGGTCACCCAGGGATGAACCGAACTGTACCTTCAACGATTCAGCCTGGCGCTGGAGGATAGAACAGCCTTCCTTGATATCCCTGGTGACGACGTTACCGCCAAACGGTATAACAGCCGTGTGGCGAATGATATCGTCGTAGTAAACCGCCACATCAGTCGTACCGCCGCCAATATCGACCAGGGCAACTCCGGCCTCTTTTTCATCGCTGGTAAGGACGGCTTCGCTCGATGCCAGGGGCTCGAGAATAAGCTGCTTGACATTCAGTCCTACACGGTTGATGCACTTTTCAATATTCCTGGCCGAGGCAATCTGGCCCACAACAATATGAAAATTAGCTTCGAGCCGTTTGCCCGACATGCCCACAGGATTTTTAACACCGGTTTCACTGTCGACAATGAAATTCTGGGGAAGAACATGGATAATCTCTTCACCCACATCGACAGGGATCTTATACATATCCTCAACCAGTCTTTGAATGTCTTTGCGGGTAATCTCATCCTCATACGAATCACGGTTTATATATCCGCGGTTCCTGATCGATTTGATATGCTGACCCGCAATGCCTACGAAAATATCGTTAAACCGAACACCCGAGATGGTCCGCGCATCGGCAACGGTCGACTCAATTGCATTAACGGTTTCCTCGATATTCAGTACCACGCCCCGTTTAACGCCTTTCGAGGCTGTCCGGCTCATACCCAGCACTTCCAGACGCTGGTTTTCATTGATACGTCCCACGATCGTGACGATCTTGGTCGTACCAATGTCAATGGCCGCAACAATTTGATCTTTTTTTGCCATAGTGTTATCGTTTTGTGCAGATTACTTGATTTTTATATTTCAGGTTAATTTTTTCATAGCTGTTCCAGCCTTCGTATTTCAGGCCGTTATCATAGAGTACTTTCAACTTTTTAAACTTTCCCTCCATATTCCCGGTATCACCAAAAATGATCTGGTGAGCACCGACACGGGGTATCAACTCGAAGTCATGATCACGGTCAAAGTACAGCTGAACGATCTGAGAATTCCAGAACGCATTCCTGGAAATGTAGGCGGCCAGTGTAAGACTGTCGAACCATTCACTGTACTTTGCCGAATCGGCCAGGTTGCTCAGATTAGATGCATTCCTGAGATCATTGTCCTCGGTAAAATAGCCGTTGGCAATAAGGACATGCGGTGAAAAATTACCTCTGGCCGGCAGAATATAACCGTCCTTATCGAGGTAGTAGCTGTTCTGCGACCGTGTAATGATCCTGACAACAGGCTTTCGCTGGGTAATATCCACCTGAATGACGCCATCGATACTCGAATATATCTCGGCTTTTTCAATATAAGGTCGTTTCTGCAGCGCCTTTTCAAGAACCCTGGTGTTAATATCTTTAAGCGGGTATCCCAATATGTAATTTCCTTTGCTCATCAGGATTTTCTCAATATCCGCTTTCTTGTAGAACCCGCTGTTAAGGGTATCGAACAGATTGATCCTGAGCTCCCGGCAGACAGTCTCGGCGTTCTTCGCACCTGTAAAGCTGAGGGCGGCGAAAACATAACCCAGGACACCGGCAATGATCAATATGTTTAATACTTTCTTCATCGGCATTTGTCGAGTAAAAGGTTCTTCAACGGATCAACCATCTGATCAATATCGCCTGCCCCCATGGTAAGAAGCACTTCGGGATTTAGTTCCCCTACCACTTTGAACAACTGCTCTTTGGAGCAGGCAATTTTTTCTCCGGTGTTGGTCAGGTTGTCAAGAATCAGTTCCGGGCCGACACCGGCAATAGGTTCTTCCCTTGCCGGGTAGATATCCAGGATGATAACATCGTCGAGGGCCGAGAGGCTCCGGGCAAACCCGGCAGCAAAATCCCTGGTGCGTGTATACAAATGGGGTTGAAACACACCACTGAGACGTTTTCCGGGAAGGGCTTCACGAACTGAAGAAATGAATGCCTTCAGCTCTTCGGGATGATGGGCATAGTCGTCTATAAACAGACAACCGGGTTGTTCGATAATGACATCGAATCTCCGCCTGACGCCGGTATACCCCTCCAGTCCTTCCCTTACTCCCTCTTCACCGGCACCGGCCAGCCATGCCAGGGCACCTGCCGCAACAGCATTCTCAAGGTTCACCCTCCCGTACACCTGTAATGAAATTCCGTCTATGGTTCCACCGGGCGTTCTCAGGCTGAAATGATATCGGAAGCCTTCCCGGCTGATATCACGGGCAAAGAAATCGGCGTCGCCCGAAAGACTGTAGTTGTATCTCCTGACATGCCGCGGATAGTTAATCTTCAAACCCTTTTTCAAAAGCAGTACCCCGCAGGGCTTTACCTGTGAGGCGAACTGGTTGAACGTGTCCTCCAGGGCTTCGGCACTGCCGTAAATATCCAGGTGATCGGCATCGGTGGCGGTTATCACAGCCATCTGCGGGTTGAGGTTCAGGAAAGACCTGTCGAATTCGTCGGCTTCTACAACAATGTAGTGCGAACCGGGCTCGAACCTGAAATTTGAACCTGTATTTTTACTTATTCCGCCCAGGAAAGCACTCGTTTTTACACCTGCCACCGTGAGGATATGACTGAGCATGGTGCTAATGGTGGTTTTACCATGGGTACCTGCCACGGCGATACTTTTTTTATCGGCGATAATCATCCCGAGAGCCCTGGCACGTTTAACCATGTCGAAATGATTATCCCGGAAATATCGTAACTCGCTATGCAAGGGTGGTACTGCAGGGGTATAGACCACCAGCGTTCCTTGGGTGGAGCGGTAGGCTTCGGGAATAGCAGAAATATCATCGGTAAAATGAACCATCATGCCTTCCCGGGCAAGCTGGTCGGTCAGCCCGGTAGAAACGCGATCGTAGCCTGCCACCTCAATGCCGTTGGCCTTGAAATAACGCGCCAGGGCACTCATCCCTATACCGCCAATCCCGATAAAATAGGCTCTCTGTATGTCGTCTATACTGTTCATACCAGTTTAAAAATCTCTTCTGCGATACGTTTTGCTGCATCGGGTACCGCCATTTTCATAATATTCCCGGCTAACCTTGTCATTTTAGCCTTATCGTTGAACAGGCGGAGACATTCCTCCACGAGCATTGATTCAGCCAGCTTGTCAGGCACATGGATAGCCGCATTCCTGTTCACGAGTGCCAGGGCATTCCTGGTCTGATGGTCTTCGGCCACGTTTGGCGAAGGAACAAGGATAACCGGTTTTCCCGCTACGGCAAGTTCCGATATAGTGCCGGCTCCTGCCCTGGAAATGATCACATCGGCAACACCATACGCCAGGTCCATCCTGGCAATAAATGGCAATACGGTAATGTTCTTCTGACCTGTTGCCTCAACCTGTACGTTGACCTCTTCAAAATATATTTTCCCGGTCTGCCATACGACCTGTATCTCATCCCCGAACCGGGCGACACCTTTTTCAAGGGTCCTGTTTATCGTTCTGGCCCCCAGGCTGCCCCCGATCACCAACAAGGTCTTCTTCGA
>Ga0102962_1000899_pt1 | contig 12529 bp, 14 predicted proteins | sample SalPonF2_C_D2_MG_FD_84519 | JGI IMG/M metagenome (GOLD analysis project Ga0102962, IMG submission 84519) | Salt pond soil microbial communities from South San Francisco under conditions of wetland restoration - Salt Pond MetaG SF2_C_D2_MG ...
ACGGGTCATGGGTTTCGGCCATCGCGTGTACAAGACCTCGGATCCGCGTAACGGCATCATCAAGCAGTGGAGCCGCAAGCTCTCCCAGCAAGGCGACGACCGCGACTACCGCCGCAAGCTCTACCGCATCTCGGAACGCATCGAGCAGATTATGTGGGATGAGAAAAAGCTCTTCCCCAACGCCGACTTCTACCATGCCACCGCGTACCATTTCATGGGCATTCCCACGCCGCTGTTCACCCCCATCTTCGTGATCTCGCGGCTCACCGGCTGGGCGGCGCATGTGTTCGAGCAGCGTGCCAACAACCGGCTCATCCGTCCCAGCGCGGACTACGTGGGGCCGGAACTCACCGAATTCCCGCCCATCGACGAGCGCGGCTGAAGCTTGCCGGGCGGGCGTCTATACCAGGACGTCCGCCAACACCCACAGCGCCACGGCGGTGAGCAGCAGCGCGCTCGCGCGCTCCACCGTGCCCGCGTGGCGGCGCAACGCGGCGAACGCGCCCGTGCGCGAAAGGCCCAGCGCCACCAGGCTGTACCACGAGGCGTCGATACCCGCCGCCAGCACCGCCATCAGCGCTTTGGGCACCGCACCCATGCCGGGGCCGATGAACTGACTGAACAGCGCCAGGAAGAAGATCGCGATCTTGGGGTTGAGAAAAGCCATGGCGAACCCGTCGCGCGCGGCGCGCCAAGCCGAGCCGGCACCTGCCGGCGCCGGCTCGGGCGGCAGCGCGCTGGCGCGCCCGCCGGCACGCCAGGCACGGGCGGCGAGGTAGAGCAGGTAGAAGGCCCCGGTTATGCTCACGGCGTCGCGCAGGGCGGGCGTGTGCCGGTAGAGCGCGCCCAGGCCCAGCACCGTGAGCCCCGCATAGATGCCCACGCCGACGCCGTGCAGTACCCCGGCCGCCATGCCGTGGCGGCGCGAGTGGACGAGCGTGTGGTGTAGCACCAGCGCCAGGCTGGGGCCGGGCGACATGGCGCCCAGCAGGCACACGGCGGCGAGCGACAGCCAGGCGCCTGGCGTCATGAGGTTCGATGGTGCTGCGGCATGGGCGGCCTCCTCTGTGCGGGACTGCGGGGGCGCAACCGGGCCTGGCGCCCGGCCGGGGTTTGCCGGCATTGTCCGATAATGCATGCACCGGTTGCTATGCCCGCGCCGGCCGCGGCCGACATTTGGGCGCCCGATGTTGAGGGTGGTAAATTCCTTGGCCGCCCCGCCAACCGAGTTCGAGGGAACATCCATGAATGCCGACCGCCGCTCCGCTGTCCGCCCCGCCACCGACGAGGTCATCGTCAAGATCGCCGATTACGTGTGCGACTACGAGGTCACCTCGCGCGAGGCGCTGGAGACCGCGCGCTTTTGTTTCATCGACACGCTCGGCTGCGGGCTGTTGGCCCTGACTTATCCGGCCTGCACTAAGCTCATGGGGCCGGTAGTCCCGGGAGCTGAAATGAGGGGCGGCGCTCACGTGCCGGGGACCTCTTACCAGCTGGATCCGGTCACGGCCGCTTTCAACATCGGCTGCATGATCCGCTGGCTCGACTTCAACGACACCTGGCTGGCGGCGGAGTGGGGGCATCCTTCGGACAACCTCGGCGGCATTCTTGCGGTGGCGGACTACCTGTCCCGCCGGCGCCTGCGCGAGGGCCGCGAGCCGCTCACGCTCAGGGATGTGCTCTTGGGCATGATCAAGGCGCACGAAATCCAGGGCGTGCTGGCATTGGAGAACAGCTTCAATCGCGTCGGTCTGGACCATGTGCTGCTGGTGCGTATCGCCACCTGTGCCGTGACCGCGCGTATGCTCGGCGGTACCAAGGAAGAGGTGATCAATGCCGTGACCCACGCCTGGGTGGACGGCGGCGCGCTGCGAACCTATCGGCACGCACCCAACACCGGGCCGCGCAAATCCTGGGCGGCCGGCGATGCCACTGCACGCGGCGTGCTGTTGGCGCTGCGCACGCTGCGCGGCGAGCTGGGCTATCCATCGGTGCTCAGTGCGCCTGCCTGGGGCTTTCAGGACGCGCTGTTCCGCGGCGAGCCCATTCGCCTGGGTCAGCCGTTCGGCACGTACGTCATGGAGAACATCCTGTTCAAGATCAGCTTTCCGGCCGAGTTCCACGCCCAGACTGCGGTGGAGGCGGCGATCGCGCTGCATCCGCACGTCAGGGACCGTCTCGACGAGATCGACCGCATCGTGATCGAGACCCAGGAGTCGGGCGTGCGCATCATCGACAAGACCGGCCCGCTCGACAATCCGGCGGACCGTGACCACTGTATCCAGTACATGGTCGCGGTGCCGCTGATCAAAGGCTCGCTGACGGCGGCCGACTACGAGGACGAGGCGGCCGCCGACCCGCGCATCGATGCGTTGCGCGATAAGATGGAAGTGGTGGAGAACGAACGCTTCACGCGCGAGTACCTCGAGCCGGACAAGCGCGCCATCGGCAACGCCGTGCAGGTCTTTTTCCGCGACGGCACCCATACCGACAAGGTCGGCGTGGATTATCCGATCGGGCACCGGCGCCGGCGCCAAGAGGGCATTCCCGAACTCGAGAAGAAATTCCGGCACAACCTGGGGCTCAAGGTCGCGCCCAAGAACCGTGCGCGCATCCTCGACATCACCGCCGGGCAGGCAACCGCCGAGCGCACGCCGGTCCACGAGTTCGTGGATTTGTTCACGGTTTGAGCGCGACCGACAGCAGTGAAGCCATGGCGGCGCGCCTTGCCGAAGGCTGCGCCGCCCTCGGCCTGAACCCGGATGCATCGGTCCGTGCCAGGCTGCTCGACTATCTCGGCGAGCTCGGGCAGTGGAACCGCGCCTACAATCTGACGGCGGTGCGCGACCCCGTGGCGATGGTCACGCTGCACCTGCTCGACAGTCTGAGCGTCGCCGCACACCTGCACGGCCAGCGCGTCATCGACGTGGGCTCGGGCGCCGGACTGCCGGGGCTGGTTCTGGCGCTGGCCGAGCCGCAGCGCCACTTCACGCTGCTCGACGCCAATGGCAAGAAGGCGGCGTTCATGCGCCATGCGCTGCGCCGCATGGCGCTCGCCAACGTCACCGTGGTGCAGGCGCGCGCCGAGGATTACGGCGCGGCGGGCGGGTTCGATACCGTGATCTGCCGCGCCTTCGCCAGCGTGGCGGACATGGTGCGCCTGAGCGGGCATTTGTGCGGCCCCGACGGGCGGCTGCTGGCCATGAAAGGCCGCTACCCCGAGCAGGAAGTGGCCGAGGTGCCGCCGAGCTTCCGCCTGCTCGACAGCCGCCGGTTGTACGTGCCGGGACTGGCGGCGGAACGTCATTTGCTCATCCTCGGGCGCACGTGAGCGTGCCAGAGAGCGAGCACAATCCTCTATACTGAATGGCTGTTGTGCGGCAGCGACCGGCTGGCCGCCGACGGGACGCGAGCGTTATGAGCAGAATTATCGCCGTCGCCAATCAGAAGGGCGGCGTGGGCAAAACCACGACCAGCATCAACCTGGCCGCGTCGCTGGCCTCGACCCGGCGGCGCACGCTGCTGATCGACATGGATGCGCAGGGCAACGCCACTATGGGGCTGGGCGTGGACAAGGCGGCGCTGGAGCGCACCGGCTGCGACATGCTGCTGGACGAGGTGGCGTTTGCCGACGTGGTCATCGACCTGGACGATCTGGGCTTGTCGCTGCTGCCCGGCAACGGGGACATGACGGCGGCGGAGGTGCAGCTGCGCGGTCAGCGCGACGGCGAATCGGCGCTCCGGCGGGCGCTGGCGCAGGCACGCGATGGCTACGACTACATCGTCATCGACTGCCCGCCGGCACTGTCCATGCTCACCATCAACGCCCTGGCCGCGGCGGACGGCGTGCTCATTCCCATGCAGTGCGAGTACTACGCGCTGGAAGGCCTGTCGGCCCTGCTGGACACCCTCGACACCGTGCGCTCGCTGATCAACCCGGACCTGGCCATGACGGGGCTGCTACGCACCATGTACGATCCGCGCAACCGTTTGTCGTGCGACGTGTCCGCCCAGTTGCTGGAGCACTTCCACGGACAGGTTTTTCGCACCATCATTCCGCGCAACGTGCGACTGGCCGAGGCGCCGAGCTACGGCCTGCCGGCCTACAAGTACGATCCCGGTTCCAGGGGGGCGCAGGCTTATCTGGCGCTGGCGGGCGAAATGCTGCGCCGCGACGGCGAGACCCCGGACGGGCTGGGCGGACGGGCGGCAGCGGCCGCGGCGGACGGCGGTTCGGTGAGTCTCGCCACGCGTTTGCGGCAAAGCGGTTGAGTCCGTGAAATTGCCAATCGCGTCGGCGGGCGGGCACGCCGGCCGTCGGCCACTTTCCACGCGCGCCGGAACCAGGCAGGCTTACGCGAGCAACGAGGCGACTTGTGACAGAGGACTCCAACGTGGCGGTTAAGAAACGAGGGCTGGGGCGCGGGCTGGACGCATTGCTGGGCAGCGTCGACCCGGACGCCGCACACGGCGAGGCCGGGGATTCGCTGCGCGAGCTGCCGGTGGAGGCCATTCAGCCGGGCAAATACCAGCCCCGGACCGTGATCGATCCGGAGGCGCTGGAGGCGCTGGCCCAGTCCATCCGCACCCAGGGGGTGGTCCAGCCTATCGTGGTGCGGCCCGCCGCGGAAGGGCGCTATGAGCTGATCGCCGGCGAGCGGCGTTGGCGCGCGAGCCGTCTGGCCGGGCTGTCCGTGATCCCTGCGCTGGTGCGCGACGTGCCAGACCGGGTGGCCATGGCCGTGGCGCTGATCGAGAACATCCAGCGCGAGAATCTGAATCCGCTGGAAGAGGCTGCGGCGCTGGGGCGGCTCATCGACGAATGCCAGATGACGCACCAGCAGTGCGCCGAGGCAGTCGGGCGGTCGCGTGCCTCGGTGAGCAACCTGCTCCGCCTGATGGAGCTCAACGCCGACGTGCAGGAACTGGTCAACCGCGGCGAGCTGGATATGGGCCACGCACGGGCGCTACTCGCCCTGGAGGGCGAGCGCCAGTCGGAGGCGGCGCGGCGAGTGGTTGAGCGCGGGCTCAACGTGCGTCAAACTGAAGCCTTGGTGAAATCGGCGGAAAGAGCGCCTGTGCAGCGGCCGAACCGCCAGGAGGCTGACGCGGCGGTGCAGGCGCGTGAAAGTGCCCTTGCCGAACGCTTGGGCGCGCGCGTGCGCATACGCCGCAACAGCGGCGGTAGCGGTACGGTGGTGATCCGATACAATAATTTAGGCGATCTGGACAAGCTCCTCGCACGCATTCAGTGACGGGCATGGCCCGACGGCCCGGGGCGTTGACCGGCCCGGGCTATGCCGCTATAGTTCGCGGTCGATTTAATCGCTGCCCGCATCGCGACCGGGGGGTGCGCAGCGCGAGGAAGCGGCCGGTGAAGAAATTCGACGCCCGCGGCATGGCCCTGGCGAAGAAGCTGTACAGACTGCAGCTTGGCGTCGGGGCGGTGGCCATCATGATCACGCTGGCCACTGCGGGCATGGTCGCTGCCCAGGCTGCGGTGATCGGTGTGGTGGCAGCTGTCGCGCCGCCCATTTATTTCGCCAGACGCGCCCTGCGCCAAGACGCCGGCGCCACGCCGCGGGATATCCTCGGCACGGTCTACAAAGGGGAAATTGGAAAACTGGTGTTGACGGCGGCGCTGTTCGGCGTCGGCGTGGCATTCTACGCACAGCACGTGATCAGTTTGCTGTTGCCATACATAGGATGCGTAGTGTCTTATTGGGTGGGCATCGTTTGCCTTCTGAGCACAGAAGACAGGAAATAGCATGGCCGGTTCCGAACACAGCGCGACCGAATACATTCAGCACCACCTGACGCACTGGCAGGTGAACCTGATGACGGGCCACCTGGGCGGCAACATGTCGGGCTTCTGGGTGCTCAACCTGGACACCATGATCATCTCGATCATTATGGGGGCGGCATTCATCGTCCTGTTCCGCTGGGCCGCGGTGCGCGCGACTTCGGGCACGCCCGGACCCTGGCAGAACGTGGTCGAGCTCATGGTCGAGTTCGCCGACGGGCTCACCAAGGATACTTTCGAGGGCCAGAACCGGCTCATCGCTCCGCTCGGGCTGACCATCTTCGTGTGGGTGTTCCTGCTCAATGCCCTGGACCTGATCCCGGTGGATCTGTTCCCGGACGTCGCCAACGCCGCGGGTGTGCCGTACCTCAAGATCGTGCCCACCAACGATCTGAACTTCACTTTTGCGCTGTCGCTGTCCGTGTTCGCGCTGGTCATCTTCTACAGCTTCAAGGTGAAGGGGCCCGTGGGCTACTTCAAGGAGCTGATGTTGCATCCGTTCGGCATCTGGCTGGCGCCCTTTAATTTCATTCTTAATATCGTGGAGCTGCTGGCCAAGCCGCTATCGCTGTCATTGCGACTCTTCGGCAACATGTTTGCCGCGGAGTTCGTGTTCGTTATCGTTGCGTTGCTGCCGTTCTGGGGGCAGTGGGTGCCGGGGGGCATGTGGTCGATTTACCACTTGATCGTGGTGCCGTTGCAGGCCTTCATATTCATGGTGCTGACCATTGTCTACCTCAGCCTGGCGCATCAGCACGATCACTGAGGAACGCTCGATTCCACCCTTGCTTGATAACCCAACCTAGGAGTAGTGATGAATCTCGCAAGCATCATCGGTAATGTGCAAGGCATGACCGCAATCGCGGTCAGTCTCCTGATTGGGCTGGGTGCCTTGGGAACGGCCATTGGGTTCGGCATCCTGGGCAACGGCTTTCTGGTCGGTTCCGCTCGCCAGCCGGAGCTGACACCCATGCTGCAGACGAAGCTATTCATCGTGGCTGGCCTGCTCGATGCGGTGGCGATGATCGGTGTGGCGATCGCGCTGATGTTCGCTTTTGCGAACCCGTTTCTCTCCGCTGTCATGGCGGCTGCCAAGGGCGCTACCGGCTAAGCGAGCGACGCGGTAGCCAGCCAGGGTTGGCTAGTGAGCCGGAGACATGAGCAGGCCAACGACAGAGGGGTAGTGGCGTGAGCATAAATGCCACCTTGATAGGCCAGATCATCACCTTCGCGGTGTTCGTCTGGGTCGTAATGAAGTACGTCTGGCCGCCGGTCATGAAAGCCTTGCATGAGCGCCAGAAGCGCATCAGTGACGGCTTGGCGGCGGCGGAGCGCGGTGCCCGCGAGCTCAACGAGGCCAAGCAGGAGTCGGCCAAGATGTTGCGCGAAGCGCGCGAGCAGGCCCAAGAGATCCTGAACAAGGCCAACAAGCAGGCCCAGGACACGGTCAGCGAGGCTCAGGAGAGCGCGCGCGAAGAGGGCAACCGCATCGTGGAGGCAGCGCGGTCCGAGGTGCAGCAAGAGATCCAGCGAGCCAAGGAGAGCTTGCGCCAGGAAGTCTCGCGCCTGGCGGTGGCGGGTGCCGAACGCATCATCTCCCGCGAAATCGACGCCAAGGCGCACGAGCAACTGCTCGAAAAGCTCACCGCCGAGCTCGAGGAGTAGGCCATGGCGGAGACAGCCACCCTGGCCAGACCCTACGCCCAGGCGGTATTCGAGCTGGCGCAGCGCGACGATGAATTCTCGGCCTGGTCGCAACGGCTCGCGCTGCTCTTGCAGGTGGTGGCGCACCCGGATCTGGAAGCCCTGCTGGGCAACCCGCGCGTCACGCGCTCGCAGGTCGTGGCGGTGATCACGGACGCCTGCGGCGACGGGCTCGGCGAGTCGGGCGCCAACCTGGTGCGGCTGCTGAGCGAAAACGCCCGGCTGTCCATCGCACCCGAGATCGCCGCGGAGTTCGAGCGCATGCGCGCCGAAGCCGAGCGCGTGATCGAGGTGGAAGTGCGCTCCGCCACCGAGTTGTCCGAGGAGCGCAAGACGGCGCTGGGCGAAGCCCTGGGACGGCGTCTGGAGCGCCAGGTTAAGCTGCACTGCGAGGTGGACCCGGGCCTGGTTGGCGGAGCGGTGATCCGCGCCGGCGACCTGGTCATCGACGGCTCGGTGCGAGCACAACTGCAACAATTGGCCTACGCGTTGAATCGCTGACGCGGGCCCCGAGAGGACCAGTGATGCAATTGAATCCTTCCGAAATCAGCGAGCTGATCAAAAGCCGCATCGAGAATTTCGACGCTGTCACCGAGGCCCGCAACGTGGGGACCGTGGTCTCGGTGGCGGACGGCATCGTGCGCGTGTACGGCCTGGAAGACGCCATGCTGGGCGAGATGCTCGAATTCCCCGGCCAGACTTACGGCCTGGCGTTGAACCTGGAGCAGGACTCCGTGGGTTCGGTTGTGCTGGGCGACTACGAGCACATCTCCGAAGGCGACACGGTCAAGACCACCGGGCGCATCCTGGAGGTGCCGGTGGGCGAGGCGCTGCTGGGCCGGGTGGTCAACTCGCTGGGCCAGGCCATCGACGCCAAGGGCGACATCGAGGCCAAACAGCGCTCGCCGATCGAAAAGGTCGCCCCCGGCGTTATCGCGCGCCAGTCGGTGAGCCAGCCGGTGCAGACCGGGCTCAAGGCCATCGACTCCATGGTGCCGATTGGGCGCGGCCAGCGCGAGCTGATCATCGGCGACCGCCAGACCGGTAAGACGGCTCTGGCGGTGGACACGATCATCAACCAGAAGGGCACCGGCGTTAAGTGCATCTACGTCGCCATCGGGCAGAAGAACTCCTCGATCGCGGCCACTGTGAACAAGCTGGAAGAATACGGCGCGATGGATCACACGATCGTCGTGGCCGCCAGTGCCGCCGAGTCCGCCGCGCTGCAGTACATCGCGGCCTACGCCGGCTGCGCCATGGGCGAGTATTTCCGCGACCGCGGCGAGGACGCGCTCATCGTCTACGACGATCTCACCAAGCAGGCCTGGGCTTACCGCCAGATTTCGCTGCTGTTGCGCCGCCCGCCCGGACGCGAGGCCTATCCCGGCGATATCTTCTATCTGCATTCGCGGCTGCTGGAGCGCGCGGCGCGCATCAATGCCGACTACGTGGAGGAGATCACCGGCGGCGAGATCAAGGGACAGACGGGCTCGCTCACGGCCCTGCCCATTATCGAGACGCAGGCCGGCGACGTTTCCGCCTTCGTGCCCACGAACGTCATTTCCATCACCGACGGCCAGATCTACCTGGAGTCGGATCTGTTCAACGCCGGCCTGCGGCCCGCCATCAACGCCGGCCTGTCGGTGTCGCGCGTGGGCGGTGCGGCGCAGACCAAGGTGATCAAAAAGCTCGGCGGCGGCGTGCGACTGGCGCTGGCCCAGTACCGTGAGCTGGCCGCGTTTGCGCAGTTCGCCTCGGATCTGGACGAAGCCACCCGCAAGCAGCTGGAGCGCGGCGAGCGCGTGCGCGAGCTGCTCAAGCAGAAGCAGTACTCTCCGCTTTCAGTGGGCGATATGGCGGTTTCGCTTTATGCGGTCAACGAGGGTTACGTGGATGACGTGGCGGTGGAGAAGGTGGTCGATTTCGAGGCCGCCCTGCATCAGTTCGTGCATCGCGAACACGAGGAACTGCTGAACAAGATCAATGAAAGCGGCGATTACAACGACGAGATCGAAGAGGGCCTCAAGCAGGCGGTGAGCGCGTTCAAGCAAAACGGCGTGTGGTGATCCGGTATGGCTGGCGGTAAAGAGATCAAGGGTCAGATCCGCGCGATCCAAAATACCCAGAAAATCACCAAGGCCATGGAAATGGTCGCGGCGAGCAAGATGCGCCGCGCCCAGGACCGCATGCAGCAGGCGCGGCCCTATGCGCAGAAAATGCGCCGCGTCATGGCGCACCTGAGCCACGCGGAACCGGAGTACAAGCACCCGTTCATGATCGAGCGTGAAGCCCGCCGCGTGGGCTACGTGGTGGTGTCGAGCGACCGCGGTCTGTGCGGCGCGCTCAACGTCAACGTGTTCCGCAAGGTGCTCAGCGACATGCGCGAGTGGGACGACAAAGGCGTCAAGTCCCGCTCGGCGGTGATCGGCTCCAAGGCGGCGGCCTTTTTCAAGCGCCTGGGCGCCGATGTGGCTGCCGAAGTGACCGACCTCGGCGACCGGCCGCACATCGACCGCCTCATCGGCACGGTGAAGGTGCTGCTGGACGGCTATCGCGAAGAAGAGGTGGACCGGGTTTTTCTGGTGCACAACGAGTTCGTCAACACCATGACGCAGAAGCCGGTCATCCGCCAGCTCGTGCCCATCGCCGGGGACGACGAGGAGGCCAGCGAGCACCTGCTCGACACCTGGGACTATATCTACGAGCCGGACGCTGTCGATCTGTTGGACGGCATCATCACCCGCTATGTGGAGGCGCAGGTCTACCATGGCGTGGTCGAAAACGTGGCCTGCGAGATGGCAGCGCGCATGCTGGCGATGAAAAACGCCTCCGACAATGCGGGCAACATCATCGACGATCTGCAGCTGGCCTACAACAAGGCGCGTCAGGCCTCCATTACGCAGGAGCTTTCGGAGATCGTCAGCGGCGCCGCGGCGGTGTGATCGCCGCCGGCCTTACGCCTCCCGGAACCGATTGATTTAAGGGGAAACGGAACATGAGTTCTGGAAAGATTGTTCAGCTCATCGGCGCAGTGGTGGATGTGCGCTTCGAAGGCGAAGAACTGCCCAATATCCATGACGCATTGGTGGTCGAGGATCAGGATCTGGTGCTCGAGGTCCAGCAGCAGTTGGGCGACAACGTGGTGCGCACCATCGCCATGGGCGTGAGCGAGGGCCTCAAGCGCGGCGCGGCGGTCAGCAACACCGGCCAGCCGATCCAGGTGCCGGTGGGACGGGCGACGCTGGGGCGCATCATGGACGTGCTCGGCAAGCCGGTCGACAACGCCGGCGACGTGGGGGCCGAGGAGCACTGGGGCATCCACCGCACGCCGCCGTCCTATGAGGATCAGGCGGGCAGTCAGGAGTTGCTGGAGACGGGCATCAAGGTCATCGACCTGCTGTGCCCGTTCGCCAAGGGCGGCAAGGTCGGCCTGTTCGGCGGCGCCGGCGTGGGCAAGACCGTCAACATGATGGAGCTCATTCGCAACATCGCCATCGAGCACTCGGGCTACTCGGTGTTCGCCGGCGTGGGCGAGCGCACCCGCGAGGGCAACGACTTCTATCACGAGATGAAGGAGTCGAACGTGCTCGACAAGGTGGCGCTGGTCTACGGGCAGATGAACGAGCCCCCCGGCAACCGCCTGCGCGTTGCGCTGACCGGCCTGACCATGGCGGAGTACTTCCGCGACGAAGGCCGTGACGTGCTGATGTTCATCGACAACATCTACCGCTACACACTGGCCGGCACCGAGGTGTCCGCCTTGCTCGGGCGCATGCCCTCCGCCGTGGGCTACCAGCCGACCCTGGCCGAGGAGATGGGCATTCTGCAGGAGCGCATTACTTCCACCAAGAAGGGCTCGATCACCTCCGTGCAGGCGGTCTACGTTCCGGCCGACGACCTCACAGATCCGTCGCCCGCGACCACGTTCGCCCACTTGGACTCCACCGTGGTGCTGTCGCGCCAGATCGCGGAGCTGGGCATCTACCCGGCTGTGGATCCGCTGGACTCCACCAGCCGCCAGCTCGACCCCAACGTGGTCGGGCAGGAGCACTACGACACCGCGCGCAACGTGCAGAACGTGCTGCAGCGCTACAAGGAGCTGCGCGACATCATCGCCATCCTGGGCATGGACGAGCTCTCCGAGGAGGACAAGCTCAGCGTCTCGCGCGCGCGCAAGATTCAGCGTTTCCTGAGCCAGCCCTTCTTCGTGGCGGAGGTCTTCACCGGCTCGCCCGGCAAGTACGTCTCGCTCAAGGACACCATCGCCGGCTTCAAGGCGATCATCGACGGCGAATACGACGAGCTGCCGGAGCAGGCCTTCTACATGCTGGGCACTATTGACGAGGCGGCGGAAAAGGCCAAGTCTCTGTAAGGTGCGCACGCGCGACGGGAGCCGGTCATCGACATGAAGATACATGTGGATATAGTCAGTGCCGAAGGCGAGATCTACTCGGGCACTGCGGAGATGGTCTTTGCCTCCGCCATCGAGGGCGACGTGGGCATCGCGCCGCGTCATGCGCCGTTGCTTACGCGCCTGCGCCCCGGCGAGGTGCGGGTATGCGACGAGAACCAGAACGAGGAGTTTTTCTACGTGTCGGGCGGCATCCTGGAGGTTCAGCCGCACATCGTGACTGTGTTGGCCGACACCGCCGAGCGCGCCAGGGATATCGACGAGGCGGAGGCACAGGAAGCCAAACGCCGCGCCGAGGAACGCCTGCAGCAGACGGAATCGGACATCGACTACGCGCGCGCGCAGGCCGAGCTGGCGGAGGCGGCGGCGCGCCTGCGCGCGGTGCAGAAGCTGCGCGAGGGCCGGCGCTAAACACAGGCCGAACGCTTCGCCGACCCGGAGTTCCGCCCGCTTCGGCAAGGGATCCGTCCCGCACCCGCCAGCAGACTCCACACCGACCGGAGGAAAGGTGATGCGGATGCACACGGTGGTTCTGGCAGCGGGTCAGGGCACGCGCATGCGCTCCTCGCTGCCCAAGGTGCTGCACCGGCTGGGCGGCAAGGCGCTGCTCG
>Ga0102962_1000900_pt1 | contig 12515 bp, 6 predicted proteins | sample SalPonF2_C_D2_MG_FD_84519 | JGI IMG/M metagenome (GOLD analysis project Ga0102962, IMG submission 84519) | Salt pond soil microbial communities from South San Francisco under conditions of wetland restoration - Salt Pond MetaG SF2_C_D2_MG ...
CGCTGACGTAGTATTCGTCCGCGGTCGCCTCCTCCTTGAGGAAGGACTTGTAGAGTTCGAGCTCGTACTGCATGAGGAGCTCGTGCGTGAGGATGAAGTCACGTTGAGCGTCCGGGTCGAGGTCCTCGACGTCGAAGATGAGGACGTCATTCTTGCGGTCACCGGCGAGGAAGTCGGCGAAGGAGAACCGCCGCGTCGTGTTGTTGAAGAGGGGGGCGAGACGGGCGTCTGTCGTGAGAGCGTTGAGACGGTTGGTGACACCACCGATGATCTGCTGGGCGGTGTGCTGTTGGTTGTTGAATGGCGTCTCCATGTTCCGCTTGACGGCGTGCGAGCCCGGGTCGGGGAGGAACGCCTTCGGGTTCGAGGGGACGTCCGGGTCCATGAGCTTCGTGAGTTCGGTGACCTGCTGGGTCTGCTCCTGGAACTGCCAGAGCGGGTAGACGTGCGGGCTCGCGTCGTATCCCCACCGGAAGGGCATCGTTGCTGGCTGTGGCGTCCACGAGTTGTCGTCGTCTTCGTCGTCCGAACTGCTATGACTCCGCCCATTAACAAGGTCGTCCGCGGTCGGGAGCGTGTTCGCACTCGAGTTCCCTCCCTGCCGCTTGTACGCTGGAGTCCCGTCGACACCGGTCGGATACGTGTGGGGGGAGAAGCCGGCCGTCCCGAGCGCACGGAGGACGTCCCGGGAGACGCGAGCGTTCTGGAAGTCGCTCTCGCCCATGAGGAGTTCGGCTATCTTCCGGACGGTCTGCATGACCTGTGATCCATGCGTCTCCCAGCTGGTATCCTCTTCGGCGACGGCGGGGCGCTGCGGCTGTGTCTCGTCGGTCGCGACGCTGTCGGCGACCTCGGGGTTGCCGTGGGATTCGTCGGCCTGTTGGGCGGGCCGGGTATCGAAGACCGTCAGTCCGGGGAGGACCTCGGGCATATCGAACCACTGGACGTGCTCTCGGACCCAGTCTTCCCCGAATTCCTCGAGGAGGCCTCGGACGGCGAGTTCACCGACGTTGGCACCGGGGCCGGCGTAGACGATGATCGGGCCATTCGTGGCCTTCCGCCGCTCGATGATCTCGTTCGCTTGGTCGACGGACTTCCCGGAGCCCGGAAGGCCCTGGTGGAGAATGCTTCGGTCCATGTAGTCGGTGCGGTGCTTGACGGGCCGGGAGAGGTCGCGAGCGTGGAGGCGGTTGAACGCGTAGCCGAGCGTGGCTCCGTTGACTTCCTCGCCGATGATCTCGTTGTCCTCGGCGGGCGAGAGTTCCGAGAGTGGGGCCGTGTGGGAGAGTTGGCGTTCCATGTGGGCCGCGAGGTCGTCCGAGACAGCGCCCGTACTCGGGAGCGCAGTGAAGGACGGGAGTTCGTCGGCGGCCGCGATAACGACCGGCCAGCGGCGGCGCATCGAGTAGTGGAGTCCGAGGGTTGGTGACCGACCCGCGTACTCCTGAGCGCGGTGGAACCTGTAGGTGTCACGGAGGCGACCGAGTGTATGTCGACGGAACCCGAAGGACCGCGCCCATTTGGCGAGCCGACTGTTCGTTGGCGGTTCGGTGAGCTTGTTGAACTCGCCGTCTGCGGCGGTTGCCCACGTCTTCGCGAGCCGCCACGCGTCGTCCCGAGCGGTGGTGCGCTGGCTGGCTGTCGCGTCGGCGAGCGTCTCAGGGGTGACACGGAGGGTGTCGCCGCGACTCGCCAGGAACTCCTCGACAGTGTCGGAAACAGGTGGGTCTCGAGTCGACTCGGTTTCGGTCGGTCTTGGTGATTCCTCAGTGACGACGCCACCATCACTCGCTGTGTCCGCCGTATCTAACTCGGTAGAATCCGCCGCCGAACGCGATGGAGTGGTCGTGTCGGAGTCACCCACCGTCGGGGTGCCGACTGTGCCTCCAGCTGTGTCTTCCAGGGCGTCGTTCAAAAAGGGTGTGGGTTGCGTGAAGACGTCCATCGTCACCTTGAAACTCCGTGTCGCGCCCTTGTTCTGGAGTTCCTCGTTCCGTGTTCCTTCGGCACTCGCGACTTCACCACGGACGCGGCCGCTCTCACGCTCACGCGCTGCTGCACGTTCTTCCTCGGTTGTGTCTTCTCCCGAGCTTGGCGTCGCGTGACTCCGCCCTCTCCGATTCGTCCGCTTATCGAACTGCGTGCTCTCTTCGCCCTCGACGACGTCGGTCTTCTGCCGGACAAGATCGCTCAGGTCGCCTGCGGGTGAAACCTGAGCGCGGAGTACCGCGGGTTCGTCGGTTTCGAGGAGCGCGTCGAGAACGGCCTCCATGGGGGGCGCGTTTTCGGCGGCGGTCTCATCGAAGACGTTGAGGCGCTGGAGGAAGTCCCAGCGGCGCGTTCCCCGTGAGCCGATGGGGTAGCTCACGGGTGGTTCCGGGCAGACGGCGTTGAACTGGTCCTCGAGGTGTTCCCGGAAGTGCCGGCGGGGAATCGCTGCTGCCGTAGTGGCGCGTTCAGTTGGTGACATCGACTGCGGTTCCTCGTCGACGGCATTCCCGCCATCCGTTGCGGTCTTCGATGCTCGAGCGTCGCTCCACGGGAACGTCGCCGTGGAGGGCGCGTCGTTGCCGAGGAGGTATTTGCACTGGCGATACGGCCGGGCGCGGAGAAGGCGCTGGAGCGTCGTCGATACGGGTGTGACGTCGTAGTCTGGGCCGCCGAAGGCCTGTCGGACTCGGTTGTGTTTCGTCCGGTCGAGCGTGCTCGTCTGGCCGTCCTCGTTGAAATGGATGAGGAGTTCGATTGCGAGCCGACTTTCGTCTTCGTCCTCGGACTGCTGCTCTTCTTCTCCGACCTCCATGCTGGGGGGTGTCGAACGAATGATGACGTTGAGCCCGTCCGTGAGGTTGGGGAGGCCTTCAACCTGTTTCGCGATCGTCTCCGGCGACGCCGGCGTGTCGGAGGCCGTGATCCGGTACCAGAGGTCGTCGCCGGGGCGGGGAGGCTCGTCCTCGTCGAGTTCCTTCACGGCAGGTGCGTCCAGCGGGTCGAGGAGTTGGTTGCTCTTCGCGTACGTTGTCTTTGACACGGCGACGTCGGCCGCGATACTGGCGCTCTCATACGCAGGGGGCGCGATGTACGACCACGCGCCGGAATTCTCATCTGTAACGTAGTCCGTGAGCTTGACGTCGGCGTGGTGGAATCCCCGACGGAGTGCCCATGCCGCTGCGGCAACGGAAGCGTGTCCGTAAACGTCGACGGTCCGCCGGAGTCGGAAGAAGCGAATCTGGGCCCGTCTGATGGTTCCGACGCTGAGAGTATCGGTCACCCACACGACCCCACGGACGAACCGTGACCAGAGGGCGAGCATCGCGGTCCACGTGCGGCGAATCCGCCGGAGGAACCCGAAGAGCATGACCAACGCGAGGAGGACCAAGACGACGGCTCCCGCGATGACGGGATTCTTGAGGCTCCAGATGAGAAGTCCGTTGATGAAGTTCTGGAGGCCTCCGACCGAATCGCGGAACTGAGTCGTGAAGTGAACGATTCCACTGAGATACGGAGCGTACCAAGGGGTAGAGTTGGAACTCGCCTGTGAGCTGCTTCCACCTGTGTTCTGCGAGCTCCCTGCGTTCGAGTTCGATCCCGGGGCCGCACCTGCGGCCGTCGTATTTTTCGCGGTGGTTGTCGTCGACGAACCCGAGTTCGGCCGCCAGCCCTGGTCCCACCGGACGGCGTTGTAGTTGAGGAGGGCCATGTGGAGGTCGTTCACCGACGCGCCGTGTGTTGCCTCGAACCGTACCCCTCGGGCGTTCTTCGGGAAGACGGAGAGGGAGTGATTGGTCTCGTACTTGCTGACCGTCTTCTTCGTTAGCGGGTAGAGTTGGAGCTTCGGGGTCTGCTGGATCTGTTTCTTCGACGGCGACCACCAGTCGGCGTACTGCTGTGAGCGGTAGTAGCGGAAAAGCCAGTTCTCGATGGTGCTAGCCGATTTTCCGTTCTTCGCGGCCTGCCGAGTGTGCGTAGCGTCCTTCGGGAAGATCGAGAGATCGTGGTTCTGCTTGTAGAGATGAGTCTGTACGCACGCATAGTGCTGTGTCCACCCGTACGAGTTGTTATTCAGGTCATGGCAGGGTGACGTTGTATTCGTCGAGGCGTAGTGGACCGGAGAGAGGGACTGACTCCCAGTGGTACTCGTGGACCCAGTTGCGCTCATGGCGAGTCCGGTCCCGCTGACGGCTCCGAGAAGGATGCCGAGGAGACTTGCGACGAGGAGCGCGTGTCGGAGGGTTAGACGCTTTCTCGTCCATGTCGGGCGGTCCGAGGGGCTGGTGTTCAAGCCAGTCGAAGCCGGTGTCTGGTCACTCGGTGTGCTGGATGGGGGCTGATCTCGTTCGTGGGGGAGCGGGGTCAGTGATAACCCTGCTCGAGTGAGTGGTGGAAGCGTCGGCATAGCCAGTAGTGGCCTCTATGGATATTTCATCTGTTCAGCGTAAAATACTATTCGGGGAAAACAGCCTTTGTGGATGTTCCCGTTCGTCGCCAGAGCATCGGACCTCCCCGGACGTTTTTTGCTTCCTGATTGCGTGGTATTTGGTAGAAATGACCTCGCATCGTGGCTCGGGCGGGCTTCTCCGGTGGCGGCGAGTCCTCTCCGAGGTCCGGTCTTCGCTCGACTGGTTGCCGTCCCCCGTCGATACGATGGTGTGGTGGGGGTTGAGTGTATTTCTGCTCGGACCTGTTGCGGCCGGCGTCGGGTACGTCGTCGTTAGAGTCGGCTTCGGGGCGTCTCCTGTAACGGCGCTCCTCTTTATCGGGGTCGTGATACCGATTCTCCTCGCGATTGGGCTGGGCTGGCAGATCGGCGCCGTGGTGAATCGCTACGATGAGTCAGAATTGGGGAGGGACGGAACATCGACACCGATGAATGCGTCGGCAGACAGTAATTCGAGCGCCCTCGAAGGCCATTCAGCGGAGGCCGGGGCGGCGGAAGGTGTATCGTGGCTCTTCTGGATTCCAGACCGGTTGAATAACTTCTTCGTGCTGTTCTTAGGCGGCTCCATCGTCAGTGGTGGGTTCATCACGTTAGTCTGGGTGTTCTTCGTTGGCCTGACGCCGGTGTACCCGATGCCTTCGCCGGGAGTAGTTGTAGCCGGACTGTTCCCGATGTTGATTCTCGCGAGTTACTTCGGATGCTTGGCCGTGACGGGCGCTCCTTTTGTCTCGATGTTTTGGCGGGAGACCACTGGCCGACTCGAGACGACTGAGGCGCGGCGCGACCACACTCTTCGCGTGGGGCTAGTTGTCGGTGGATTCTTCGTCCTGATCATGGCCCCCTGGGAGCTACTGCCGATTCCCTAGAACTTCCGAATGCCGGTAACGTGGGCGCTGGCCTTCACGTACCTGTTCTTCGTCCTCACGCTACTCCCGTTTTTGAACATGGCGCGTCCGCTCACACCCGAGGAGTACGCGGCGATCGTGCCGGAGGAAGTCGATGCTGACCCGCATACGACGGTTTGGGCTGCGACGGTGGGTGTGCGTTCGACGGCGATGGCGACGGGTGTGTGGCCGTTCCGCCGTATCTTCGTCGGCGAAGACCTCCTCGAGGACGACAGTATTTCTGAGGAGTCACTCCGGGCGATCCTCTATCACGAGCGCGGCCACCACGTTCTGGGACATCTCCGACTTGCTGCTGGAGCAGGCTTGCTTTTCTTCTGTGGTGTCGGGGGAGGGCTCGCGGTCATCTCGCCGTCGATGCAAACCCTCGGGGAAGCGATGGGTATTCTCGCGTTTGCATTCCGGTTTGGTCTCGTCCGCTGGGTGCGGCGGGCGGAGCTGGCAGCAGACGAGTTCGAGCGACAGCACGTTGGGAGTGAGACCGCGATTACAGCTCTCCAATCGGTTGCCGATCTGCGCTCGAAGCCGAGTCGGGAGAGTGCGAAGGGAGCGTCCCTGCCGTGGGGTGCCCCCTTCGTAATTGAGTGGTTCCTTCGAGTCCATCCATCTGTTGAGGACCGGATAGCGGTATTCGAGGGCCGGCGAGATCGGGACGAGTCGAGTTAGAATGAGACGGCCGGGACTGCGATGACGTCCGCTTCGTGCTGAGGGAAGACGGTGAGTAAGAGGTGGCGGTCGGTGGTGGGGACCGACGCGATTACGTTGTAGGGGCGCAGCCGCCACCGGTAGCCCACTGGATGAGGCTCGCGATGGCGCCCCAGAGGAGGATGATGCCTGCGATGGCGACAGCGCCGACCATGAGACGGAGGCCACGCTTCTTCCACGTCTCGTTCCAGCCGTAGAAGTACAGGATACCTCCAAGAACGAATCCGCCGGGGACGAGCGCCCAACCGAAGAGGAAGATGAAGTTGTTGATATTGTGGATGGACTTGATGACGCCGTTTGAACTGACCTGACTCCCGCTCGGGCAGGACGACATCGGCATGATGACGCCCATCTGCCGTCCCCAGAGCGGGGCGGCTTGGAACATCAGTTCGGCCTTCATGGTCGCTAGCTGTGCGCGGACGGTGGTGAGAGGTGCGAGCACGCTGAAACCCCCGGGGAGGGCCCCCACGAAGGCATAGACTGCGAGCTGGACACCGAGGATTGCACTCATCATGTCGGTCTCCCGGTTGGTTGGACACATGCTGGTCAATTACTTAACTCCACCGGGGGTTTCGGATGAAAACCCCTCGCGGAGGGACTGTGCCGGTGTACTCGCAGGACTGGTACGGCTGCTACGGGCGAATTTAAGAGACGCGTCCAGAGTTGTTGGCGGGCGTTACTCGGTTTCGGTATCTTCTGAGCCAGTGGTTGCTGGCTCTCTTCCGCCGTCGGTAAGTGGGTCGTCAGTCGGCTCACTTGCCCCACCGGTAGTCGCACTGGCCGGGGAGGGGTCACCGTCATCGGCCCCGTCTTCTGACCCACCACTCGATTCCGTCGCGTCTTCGGCCTGGGTTGGGGTCTGTCCGCGTCTTGCCGCGACAGCCTGTTGGCGGCGCTGTTCGACCATCTGAGCGGTCTCGGCTGCCGCCTCGGGATCGGAGAGAAGGTCGATAGTGAGTTCGCTGGCGTGGATTTCGAGGTGACGTCGGGCGATACCGGTCACGCTCAAGAGGCACTCGCTGAAGTTCGACTCTTGCCCACGTGCGAAGCTCTTGATGGCCTCGACCTCGCCCGGGGAGAGGTCGTAGTAGTCGACGACGGAGTCCGCGACGGACTCCTGGTAGAACAGCTGCTTGATGTCGCACTGGTCGTAGATCGCGCGCGGCGAGTGAACGTCGTCAGTCTCCTGCATGAATTCCTCTGCGGTCTGCGAGATGAGCGTCAGGCCGGCGTTGAAGTGGCGGGAGTGCCGCGTGAATAGGCCGATGAGCGAGCGGGCGGACGTCTGACTCAGGAGGTAGTGAACCTCCTCGAAGAGGACTTCCATCCGGCGAGGTGTCTCACGGGCGCGCTGGTAGCTCCAGTCGAGCATGACGTGCTGGAGGAGGGGTGCCTGATTCGTGTCCTGGAAGGCGCTCATGTCGAAGGCGACGAGACGCTTCCCCTCGAGGTCGACGGTCGTCTTCCCGGTGAGGTTCGCGGCGACACCGCCCGGCTGGAAGGCTTCGAGCGCGCGGAGGAGACTGTTCGCTTCGGACTTGATGTTGCTCCCAGCCTTCGCCTGGAGGCGAGAGGCGACTTCGTCGACGAGTCCATCGAGCTGGTCACGCTCCTCACGAGTGAGGTCAGTCGCGTCGCCGTGGTAGGTGACGAATTCGAGGGGGTCCTTGCCCGCGGCGAGGTCGTGAAGGATGTCGAGGACGTCCTTCATCGTGGGATTCTCGCGGTCGTGGGTTCGGGGTTCGGCCGTGATCCCGTACATGAGGTAGGCGAGGTGGAAGACCTGCTGGATGAGACCGGCGCGTTCGGCGCTCAGGTTGTCGTCTGACTGGTCGTAGAACGTCCGAATCATGCCGGTCACGGAGCGTAGCTTGTCCTTGTAGGGGTCCTCGACGTCGCCCGTGCCACGGTGTATCTCGAGCGGGTTGATGGTGACGTCACCGCCGAAGGTGACGACCTCGCCACCGAGTGTCTTGAAGAAGTCGACGAAGTCGTCGCCAGTCGGGTCGAACGCGATGGCGGTGAACTCTGGGTCGATGAGGAGGCGACGCCAGAGGGAGAGTTTCGCGGCGAACGTCTTCCCGGACCCGATCTTCCCTGTGATGACCTTCGAGAAGCCGGAGAGGTCGTAGCGGTCGATGATGACGGGATTCCCGGTTTCGTCGAAGCCGTAGAGGACGCCTTCCTCGTCGGCGATAGCGGGCTCGACGAATCCGAAGAGGGTGGCGGCGGCGTCGTGCTCCATGAGGTTCGTGTTCTGTATTGGGTCGGAGACGACGGGAACAATCGCGTCCTGGGATTCGAGTTGCCGGAATTCGAGGGGGACGAGTTCGACGTCACGATCGGCGACGAGCTGCTGGACTTTCCGGGCGGACTCCTCGAGTTCGTCGCGGGTGTTGCCCGCGACTTCGATGTAGATGGAGATGTCGTAGAGACGCGTGGTGCCTTCGGTGAGGCGCTGGAGGAGTCGGTCGAGTTCTTCTCGCTTGTTGAGGTCCTCGTGGTAGTCCGAGGAGCCCTTCTCCTGCTTGCGGGAGAGGGCGATCTGGAGTTCGGTGAGGCGGTTCTGGAGGGCACCGCGGATATTCGTGGGGTCGCGAGGGTAGTGGTGGTAGCTGACGCGGACGTCGAGATTGGTTGTGGTGAGGTTGATGAGCCAGCCGCCGAAGACGCTCTCAGGGGCGCTCGCGGGAGTGAGGATGCGAACGAATTCGCCGTTCCGGTAGAGGGTGGTGGGGTCTTCGGGGACCATACTCGGCGGAGCGACGCTGGCCTGATCGAGTTGCGCTTGACTATCGGCGTCCTGGATGAGGCCGAGGCGGAACTCGTCGGGGTCAGCGGCCTCGAAGTCGAGAAGTCGAGCCACCTGCTCGCGGATGTTCGCGCGACTCGTGTCTCGGCCTTCCTGTTCGAGGATGCTGACGGCGCGGTCGAACGTCTCGTCAGAGACGTCCTCGAGGTTGACGTCGTTCGGGTCGGTCCGTTCAGGCGTGCTGTCAGCTGTACTGGCGGAGGGTGAGCCGCCCGGGAGACGCGAGAAGAGTTGTCCGATGGGGCCAGTGTTCCCGTCCTCGTTGAGAGGTTCGTCCATCGCGATCGACGATGGTTGCTGGGGCTGTTCGGCGGGGGCAGCTGGTGAGCCGGTGAGTCGGGCGAGAAGCCGACGTGACGCGATGATCCCGAGGCCGATGACGAGGGCCGCAGCGACGACCCCCCCGATGACGATGAGGGACGACGGGGCATTCGGGCCGCCCTGGAACGTCCGGATGATCATCCGAATTATCTGTTTCACTTGGTCGGAAGCGGATGCACTTCCGAGTATCCAGACTGCTGGCACGATGCTCATGTTACCGGGCGATACGCGGTGGCTTGGTAAAGGGTTTCGCCCGTTGATAGCTCTCGTCAGCGAGAAGGTTCTCGCGGGATGTTCGGGGGAAGGAGCCGAGTTACCCCACAATGGGGGAGCATCCGGGCAGTGTGTGGGGTAACGCTGAGCGGTAAGGGGCATCGAGAGCGTTGTTCTGCCGGAGACTGACGTCCAGGAGAGGTGGGTGTGGTGGTCAGGCGTCGTTACGACCGGCGAGTTCGGGGAGGACTTCGGCGTAGGCGCTGGCGGAATACTCGTCGAGGGGGGATTCGGCGTGGTTGTAGTAGCGGTAGAGGACGTCGAGAACCTCCGTTCGATCGTCCATGACGTCGGCCTTGACGCCAGTGCGCGGGAGTGCTTCGGCGATCTCGTTCTGTCGGGTTCTGACCTCAGAGATGCACTGCCGTTCGATCACCCCGGCGTCGGTGTCGGAACCCATCTGGGAGCGGATTGACGAACCCATAGAGGTGATACGGCCGACGAGTCGCTGGAGGAGTGAGCCTGCGACGGCGTCCGAGGCGTGCCCATAGGACTGTTCGCGGACGTGCGAACTCTCGACTCGGACGGCGATATAGAAGTCGCGGACCTTGACGCGACGGGACCCGATGGATTCGGCGAGCCAGTCGATGTACGTTGACCGACCGAGTTGGAGGAGGATCGGGGGGTCTTCGTCTTCGTAGGCAGCGTGCTCGATGTGTTCGTAGTGCGTCGTGAGGTCGAATTCGCGGGGGAGGGCGAGGACCTGGAAGGGGTAGGAAATCCCACGGAGGACGTCGGCGTACGAGTTGATGGTGGATTGGCGGCCTTCGTCGTCGAGGGCGAGCCAGCTCGTTGGGGTGATGTGGACGAGACCGACGTACGCATCCTCCCCATTCTTGCTCTCGGTGACCATGATGCCGTCCTCACGGACGTACTCGAAGGCGAGCTGTGCCTGCGTCGTCGTTTCTTCGTGCGTGAGTTGGTGGTAGTACTGACTCGGGTCGCGCTGTGAGCGTTCGCGAGAGTGCATCTGCCCACCATCGGTCATCGGTCGCTTCTCACGGGTGTCGTCTGTCTCCTCCGAGTCGTCGGCATGGAGGGTGCGGATGTCGTCGAGGTAGCGCCCGGGCGCGATAGCGCGTTCGATGGGCTGCCAGAGGTAGCGGTCTGGACCCGCTTGGTATTTGGCGGCGGCGATGAGCCATTCGCGCGGTGTCTGTCCGGCGGGGGTTCGCCAGAGGACGTACACGCCGACGAGGATGCCGAGAACCCCGCTCCCGATGGTGATCACGCCACTGAACGGTGGATGGAAGACGCTGTTGATGCCGGACCCGAGTATGAGTCCGACGACGGGAATCACCCCGACTTCGAGGTCGCTGACGGTGAGCCCGAAGAAGAGGCGATGCTCGAGTAACTGCCCGGCCACTGGATACCTTCTCATGGGACGTCTCGTATAGATGAGTGGCGTGGATGCCTAAAAACTCTCTCCCCGGTTGACATCGTGACAGGGTCGAGCAGAAAGAGAACGGCTCGAGGAGGTTATTCCGACGCGAAGAGGTCGGGAAGAGTCGTCTCCCACGTGGTGAGCTGGACGAGCGGCTTGTACGAGGGCTCGACAAGTGCGCCGTACTGTGCCTGAAGCCACCCGTCGAGGGTGTTGACGATCTCCCGGTTCAGCCGCTCGTCGACGGGGAGCTCGAAGGAGGTGACTTCCTCCCACGTGTCGTCCTGGCGGTTGAGGCCGACGTAGACGCCGGTTTCCTTACCGGCGAGGTACGCGAGGATGGTCTTCTCGCCGGGGTTCTCGTCAGTGTTCAGCCCGACGACCGGCGTGCCGGTTTCGATGGACGGGAACCAGTCGGGTGCATCCGTCCACATCCCACCGGGTGCCGGTATCGCAGACATGACGCTGATGTAGACGTCGATCTGGACGTGGTCGGCCGGCGGCTCCACGAGCAGGTCGATCTCGTTGATGTACTCGGCGTTGGCATCCTCGACGAGGACGGCGACCGGGCGGTCACGGAGACCGAGCTGCTGTCCCTCCTCACTGGAGATGGAGTCCGCCCACGCCTTCCGCCAGGTACCGTCGGTGTGGAGTCGATAGCCGTACTCGGCGACGCGGCCGGATCGGTCGGGGGCGCTCACCTTCATGAGGAAGGCGATGACCTTGTCGGTGTGCTCGATCTGGATGATGGGGACGGCAGTGACCTCGACGAAGGATTCCTGGTAGAACCCGCCGGGGGTGAGAATCTGTGCAAGTTCTCCATGGCGAAGCGGGCGCGTTGGCAGCTGGGTGACGCTCGAGGCGGCGAAGGTGTCGTAGAACGACGGCCGGACGATGTCCTCCTCGTAGAAGGTGGTCGCCCAGTTCGCGATGCGGTCGTCGATAGCCTGCGCGAACTTCTCGTCGAGGGAGTCCTCGGTGAGGATGGTCCAGCCGGTCGCGGGCTCGAAGCCGACGCCGAACCAGGTGTGTCCTGCGGTGAAGCGGAAGCCGACGATGCCTTCACGGTCGACCCAGTCGTCTCCGATCGCGGCGACGCCGCCGAGGTTCCGGATGTCGTGAGCCTCGGCATGGTTGTGGATCTCGACGCTGTTGAGACTGGAAGTGGACTCGAGGCTATCGGGGGCCTGGAGGCTGATGAAGTCCGAGATGGAGAGCGGTCGCATGGGGAGGGACGTGAGCACGCGACGGGCGGTGGTGGATTCGGAGTCCATGTGTTTTTCTTCTTATACAAATATACTGCGTTCTGCTACTTAAACATCAGCAGGGGTCGTCACCGGTGTAGAAATCGCCCGTGCCGCATCGTATCCGGCCGTATGGCTGGTTTCGAGGTGTTCAGACGCAAAAGTGGTCGGTTGGACGGAACCGTTACGAGCCGGTGTTGCGGGTCCTATCAACGTAGTCGTCGACAGACTGCTGGATCTGGTCCTCCGACGGCGAGGGACGGGACGGTGCCGTACCCCCGCCGTTGGTGGTAGTGAGGGTCGGACGAACTGCCTCCACCTTCTGCTGGTCTTTTGCCATGAAGTGCTCGTACCGAGCCTGCGCCGTACTGGAGACGGAACTCGGATTCGGACTCGATGTCTCACCTTCGGGGAGTGGCTGAGGGCCTTCGGGGAG
>Ga0102962_1000901_pt1 | contig 12515 bp, 9 predicted proteins | sample SalPonF2_C_D2_MG_FD_84519 | JGI IMG/M metagenome (GOLD analysis project Ga0102962, IMG submission 84519) | Salt pond soil microbial communities from South San Francisco under conditions of wetland restoration - Salt Pond MetaG SF2_C_D2_MG ...
AACATCAAAACGCAGATAAATAGGTTGGGGTTTAGAGGCATCAATATTAACCTGAATGGGAGAATTTTTGTACAGTTCACGTGTTATATCAACAGGTGGATTGTTAAATATTTTATTTAGAAAAATATCTCTCTCAGCAAAATAGGAGACTTGAAAATTAAGATTGTTTACAGTTTTCTGAACATTTTCAAATGAGGTGATAATCCCAATTTCATTATCAATGTTGTTTTTCTCATTAAATAAATCTAAGCCATCCATGAAGGTCTGCGATTTAAGAAACTGGGAAGTATTTTTATTTGTAGAAATCAGAATTGTTGTTGAGTTCTTATAAGTTCTTGGTGTATATTTATTATAAAAAAATGCCACAATAATTGATAGACCAATAGTAATGGCAAAAAACCACTTAAAGTCAAGAAACTTGAGAATGATTTTCTTAAAGTTTACTTGCTCGGAGAATATTTCTGGTTGGTTAATCATAGTTTTACATTAAAGAAATATAGAATTGCAATAATTGTTGAAACCGAAGAGAAAACTGTCGAATAGAGTGTGTAATCTCTAAGATATCTGTATTTTGATCTTATAGGATCAACTATAATCACATCATTGGGAAGCAGGTAATAATAATTTGACTCAACAATATCCCTGGAGGTAAGGTCAACTGTATGGTAAGTAAACTCATTATTAATTTCTCTAACAATGGTTACTGACTGTTTGTTCCCGAAATCGTTTATACCTCCGGCAAATCCCAGGGCCTGAAATATTGTTATTTTGTCGTCATAAAACGGATATTCTCCCTGATTCCGGACTTCTCCCAGGAGGGTTACCCGGTTACCAACAAAGCGAACTGTAACAGAAATATCATTAAGATATTTGTTCATGGAGGACTCAATTTTCTTTCTGGCTTCTTCCAGGGTTAGTCCATCCACTTTAATGCGTTCAATGAATGGCAGCGTTACATAACCTGAGTCGGAGACAGGATAACTGATCAGGCACTGGTCCATGTTAAAAGCCGACCTCTCACTGAAGACATTTGTGGTTTTTTCGTCCAGACTGTAAATCTTTATATAAAGGTTATCATAAGACTGAATACGCTTTTCTGAACGGTAATTTTTATAGATTTGAGAGGGAGTCTCGTCTTTTTTTAATTGGGTGTATTTCAATTTGGAATAAGGTACACATGAGGTAATTGAAAGAATTATCCCTGCCAGAATAATTAGTATACCTTTTATTGCTGCTGGTTTATTCATGATTGATTTGTTTTTCTATCCGAATATATGAAAAAAATATACAAAACTATTTTTTTACTTTGGCTTTCTTCGGGTTATAATTTTATCTAAATTGTGGTTACTGTATATATGATTATGTATCCTGAAACAGTTCATCTTGCGAATGCAAGTATAAATATTTTTTTTGTTTTAAAACCGGCTAATTTGGCTACTTTGACTAATATCATAAATTCTTAGGTGAATTCAGAGTGGCAATTGGGGAGGTATATGCATCATCCAAAAATGAAACAACCAGTTATCAAATGTTATATTTGAATAACTGGTTGCACCAGTAAACCAATCCAGAATAGTAACAATATATATTAAGCGCCAGTTCCTAATAAAACGGTTTTTATGGTTTTTATAAGTAGTTTAAAATCCAGTTTTAAAGACCAGTTGTCAATGTAATTAAGGTCAAGTTTCATCCAGTTTTCAAACAATACATCATTACGATTCGGAATGATCTGCCAGGTACAGGTAATGCCCGGTTTAATTGACAGGCGACGTAATTGCCATCTTTCATATTCTTCAACCTCTTTCTGCAAAGGTGGCCTTGGGCCAATTAATGACATTTCCCCTTTGACAACATTATAAAGCTGGGGTAATTCATCCAAACCGGTTTTTCTCAGTAATTTTCCCAAGCGTGTGATGCGCGGGTCATTTTTAATCTTGAAAACAGGGCCATCAGATTCATTCTGATTTTCAAGCTGTTCTCTTATTTTCTCTGCATTAATCACCATGGTTCTGAATTTGTAAATGTAAAATTTCCGCCCCCGTAGCCCGACTCTTTCCTGCTTGAAAATTACGGGACCTTTAGAGTCCAGTTTAATCAATATTGAAATGATAAGCAGGAAAGGTGATAAAAAGATTAAAATGGCAGATGAAAGTAAAAGATCAAGAATGGACTTCCATGCCAACGCCAATGAATTAGAAGGTGTATTCATAAAAGTAAGCAGGGGAACTTCCTCAAAATACGCCAGGTGAGCATTGGTCGTCGACATAGGCGAAAGATCGCTCTGCATTCTGAATATTACTCCTATTTCTTCACATGTTTTGATTATTGATTGAATCTTACTGTGATTTATTCTGTTTTTGCTGTATACAACTTCATCAACGATATCATGGTCTATTAAGCTTTTTATGTTTGCCCTTTCCGGAATTACACGTATTTTATCTCCGAATTTAGCCTTAATCAGTTTTGAGTCGCTCATTATCATGAGGATACGGAAGCCCCATTCTTTTTGGTTTAGTATTTTTTCAATGAATGTTTCAGAGAAAGCATCCGCAATTATAAGAGTGTTATGAAGATTATGCCCGTTTGCCCTGTAATACTTGAATAATTTAAATGTCACAATCCTTATGCTGTAAAGTATTATCATATTTATCACAGCAAACAGGAAAATTAATCCAAGACTCACTTCATTCAGACGAAATATAAATGTATAAAAGAGTATAATCAAAAAACCTACGAGACTGAATCTTGCAAAGTTGAAAAAGATTGTCAGATATCTGCTGGTGCGTGGTATTACAGCAAGATTTGTGGTTTTAAGTAAAAGCAACCATGTTGGTATAATTAAAATGCCCAGAATGATATACTGGTTAGTATAGGTTACTGAATGTGCAAAAAAGTGATCCCTAATATAATACGCTATTAAAAAAGAAATGATGGTTGCCAGCACATCAAAAATGCCAAATACTATATTTAAATAGTTGTTGTTTCCCTTAAATTTCTTAAGCTTATTGTATGCATGTATTCTGTTAAAGGCCGTCTCCATCATAAATTTTCTAAACTTTCTCATATTCATCTGACAATTATTATAGGTTTGCTATCCTAAATATCTTCAGCTAAAATAGTTTAAATAACTTCGTATGTCCAGTATTTTCTGGTTTTTTAAATGGGTGATTTGATTAATGATCAAATGTTTAGGATGAATGAATGCTTATAAAAAACAACCTTAAATCAAAATATTTTCAGCAAAAAATTTAAACATAAAGCAATTATTTGACAGATGGATATTATTCAGACATGAAAGTATTATATTCTGGGAAGAATTGATTTTTGGGATGATTTTGTTAATAAAAATTATAGCGGCCAAGCTGATTTTGATTTGTTAATTTTAAGGAACGGGGATGAGTTTGAATTGTTTATATGCAAAATAAAGAAAAAAAACGCCGGAGTTTATATGTTAATTGATTAAAATAAATATCTTTGGGCTCAGTTAAAAAAACATACTCAATGGATAGCTTACTTATTGAAAAAACCGGAAAGTCACCATTTATAAATCTGACTACTGGAAATATAGAAATCAGTGGGCGTTCTATACCTGAAAACCCAAAAAAATTTTATAAGCCTATTGTTGACTGGGTTAAAAAGTATACGCTTAATCCTGAAAAGGTAACTCAGATTGAGATAAATTTTGAATATATAGATACAAGCTCATCCAAATGGGTACTTGATATTCTTAGAGTACTGGACACCATAGATAATAAAGATTATATTGTCAAGTTAAACTGGTACTACGAAGAAGGTGACTATGACATGTTTGACCTGGGCATGCACCTTAAGTCTTTTGTAAATATTCCATTTGATTTTATTGAAACAGAAGAAACTATAGATTGAGTTGCTTATTGTTTCTCTTTTAACATCCTGTTGATCTTATTATACTTTCTTTTGTAGTTAAATATATATTTCATGTAGAGATATCCGGTAAACTCCCTCCAGATATTTATTACCCCAAATTTTGGATTTAACCTGTCTTCCTTATAGTATTCTGGTTCAGGAATGGTAATTATCCCAATATTTATTGAGTCCTGAAATGCCCTGCGGTAAAGGAGCCAGGTGCGTCGGCTGTGGTTCCCCTGAGAACAAATGTTTATACCTTTAACTGCAGGCTGGTGTTTTTTCATCCATTCGGTAACTACAACTGCACTTGTAAATGTTCTGAACCAGTTGACATATGGTGTGGGAAGGCTTATTACTTTATTGCTGTCAATTCCCATCTGGATTAGGCGGGAAGCTGCTTTGGCTGCAAATGATAAATTATTTGTCTCTATAGTCTTTGTAGCATGATTCCAGTTAATTACATATCGGGTATATTCTGATCTTGCAGGAAATCTTTTGCCATCAAGCCATATAGATTCCACAAAAAGATTACGGTCTTCATTTCCTATATGGGCATTATTAGTAAACAAGACTGTAACTTCATGTGGAATTTGTGAAGACTCAAAATCTATTCTGTAATTCTTTTTTCGCAGTCCTACTGAAAATTCTCCTGCAACTTTACGATCAATTCTAATACGCATTTCCGGACCGGAATTACCGGCTCTGGTACCCCAGGCATTAATTATAAGCGTATGTGTACCTTGTTTCAAGGTTCTTATTTTTTCCGGGATTGTAAAGTTGAGGGCACCGTTCTGATACAATTCGAATGCAGCAGGCAGCGGTTCACCGGTGGTAAGCAAATAATCATATTTGTTTTCTATAAACTCATTTTTGGCCACACTAAGTGAAGAATCTGAAAGCCAGCCCTCAACCACAAGAATATTGGCTGCAACGGGTTTATTGGGAGTAAGAAATGATCTGATTTTAGGCTGTGCTGCGAATATAATTAGTACAGCAGATATTATTATTAATAAAACTAAAATTACTGCGTATAAAACTAATCTCTTCTTTTTTGTCACACTTTATTTTTTTGATTGAAACACATACAAAATTACTTTTTTTATACCGATCATGACAATTTATTTTTTTGAGGGATTTTATGTGTGTTTGAATGAGCAGAAAAAAAGCCTCCCCGGAATTTCCGAAAAGGCTTCTTACTATTGTGTTGACTTTATTGACAAACTCTAATTAGTGGACAATGATTTTTTTCGTCTGCTTATTGTTTTGTGATTCCGGAACTACAACAAAGTATATTCCCGGGGTAAGTTTGCTGATATCAACTCTTTGCTGAGAGTTGCCTGCCGACATTACTGAAGTCAAAGCCATCTTTCCTGTGATGTCAAAAATGCTAATTGTAGATGTTGAAGTAGCTGACCTTCCGAGATCGACGGTAATATAATCATGTGCAGGTACAGGATAAACCAACAGAGTTTGTTCTTTTTGGTGATCAATACCTGTAATTGTTTCTTCAGTGGGTATGATATCAATTGCTGAAATAAGAGCGTGATCGACAACAGAAGTAAACAGAATATCCAGTGCGCCATCCTTAACCTGGGTTTCGAATTCCTTAGTCAGGGCTGTGCGGTATGAACCTGTTTCTGCATTTATATCAAATTTGTCCAACACCCTGTAATTTTCTATGTCAACGTTAAAAATTCTTTTTTCGGCAGATCTCCAGTAGATATCCGCAAAATGAAGTACTACCTTGTAATTACCATCTTGTACAGGGAAAGCATAACTGAAGGTAGTTCCATAGCGGTTGGAAAGGTATAACTTATCATCATCAGTATTTTTGATTTCAAAGTCTTTTCCGTCAACTGAGCCTCCTTTGAATAAAGTTGACTGATCAGCAGAATATTCCACTCCATCAATGGTCCTGTAATCTATACCACCACAATTTGTGTAATAAACATTATCTGATGGTGGGTTAGTTGTACCCGGATCTGTAGATCCACCATTGTCTGGCGGAGTGGTTGTATCAGGAGGAGTAGTACCTGTTGTATCAGGGGGAGTAGTACCTGTTGTGTCAGGAGGAGTAGTACCTGTTGTATCCGGCGGAGTAGTACCTGTTGTGTCTACAGGGACTGTAATGTCAGGTATGTCAGTGGCATCTCCAATGTAAACATTGTTTGTGCCAGTCCATGGAAGATATGGCTTAAGCTGCATGTCGATACCGGCATATTTATTATTTTCAAAAACCGCATCATTACTAATCATAGAACTTTCAACATTAACAAATAAATTGTCATGAATATGTGCATTGTCAACAGTCTGATAGATACCAAGTACTGGTTTTGATGTGTTTCCCATTATAAAAGTATTACCTGAAATATCAATCTTATCAGCAGCACCGGTAATATACATGATGGCCCCTCCATCACCAGCATTATAAGGGCCGGTAAATACATTGTTCTGGAGTATTTTGACTCCCGCTGAATCACGATTATTGGCAATGAAGGCGAATTTATTTCCTGTATCAGAGCGGTCAATATGGTTGCCTATTACAGTCCAGTTTTTTACAGGTTCAAGCTGAATTCCATCACCCGGCGCATCTTTCTGACTGGTACCAGCTGTGAAAAATAATTGATTGATTTTATATATATTATTATTGAGAAGTGTCACATAATCACAATGGCTTATAAACATGCCATCTTCCGCAATATCATAAATTTCACTTTCTTCTATTTTGATATTTGTTGCGGTAAAGACTCTGATCCCCGAAATAAAATTATGCATAATACAATTGCTGACAGTGATGTCATCAGTCTTAACATAAGTACCCATACTTTTTAAAAACGACAGATTCCCTTTACCGTCTACAGCAAAATTTTCAATAACAACATGTTCACAGTTGACATTAAAAGCAGCCCTCTTGTTTTCTGGTTCAGTCATATTAAAACGGGCTCTTTCTGTTCCCCCGTAGGTTGTGAATTTGAGATTCGATAACCCGATGGCCTTTATTTCCACAATGTCTGTTGTGGTACCAGCTTTAAATAAGTAGGTGGTGTTGCTTTGTATAGTTGGAACCGAATTTAATGGTTGATCAATGGTTCCGTTTCCTCCCGAAGGAGCAGTAGGATCAATATATACCTTTGTTTGCGAAAAAGCTGCTATTGCAAACATACTTAGGAGTAGAGATAATATCTTTCTTTTCATGTTTTTCTTATTTCTTATTAATGTTAAAGGATGACTGAGAATAAATTCGATAGCTTAATTCTTGCACTAAGCACAGACAATACTAAATTGTCAGAGACAACTCGGGATTGCCGGAGATTATATTCGCCGGCAAAAGGATTGGTTTGATGCATTCTTTTCATTTTTCTTGGATTTTAATAAAATTGTTTTTATTTGATAAATGCGTCAAAATATTTGACGAACATATGAAATTTATAAATAAAAACGAACATCTGAAAAAAATGTTACACCACTATTTTAATATCAATCTGATTAGCAAATAATAAACAGCCTTTGTATCCATGAACTGTCAAGGATTTCAGAGATACTTTCAATATTATTTAAATGGTTTTTAAATAACAGTCACACAGTAATTTAGAATGAAGGTTGCCTTAGGAAATTGTAGAAAATTTACCACAAGATTTGAAGTCTGAAAATAATTACTTCAGTTTTCAAATTACATAGTCGTCAGATTATGCTGGATTCAGAATAAATTACTTAATGTGGAAAAAAGTCATACCGAAATAAAAGGGTGGATTTTAGAATAAATTATATAAAATTATTTCAGCATTTTTAAATTGAAAAATTTGAAAACGATTAGTGAAGTGAATAATTAGAGTTTGTCAATAAAGTCAAGTGTCTGGATCAAAATGTTCTGGAACAAAGCCTGTTCCGTTCCAAACGGGAGCGTGCAAAAATTTTAATCCGCAGTATACTAATGTATATGAGGAATTAATATTTTTGCAACAACGCAGGTATCGGACATTATGGACAGACACTAATTATGTTCTAAATAGAAACCGATCACTTATTTCTCTAAACTAAGTGCAATAATGTTGTTCCGGCAAAAATATATGCAGGATAATTTCTTAAATGGAATGTCAAAAAACATCAGGTAATTTCAGGGCAGAGGAATGAGGAGTATTATATATTATGGGAATTATTTTGGCGAATGACTTAAAATTTTACACTAAAATAAATTGTACGCATATAAAAAAATGTAAAATCGGGGCCATCAATAAGCAGCGGAAATTGATTGGATTGATTTTCCCGTAGAAAAATATAAATAGATCGTTGTTTTGATTTAATTGTCATTTTTCTTGCGCAATATTTTTTATAACAAGGTATTAAGTACTGTTTACAAACAGATTGGATCATAGATAATCTCCTGTTTTCTGGATTAACTATTTTATTTCAGGGAAAGCCCAGGGGCATTTAAATTTAGCCCAGGTAGAATCCAGGGATATCTGAAAAAAGTTTGTAATATCACTTTGTTATCAAAAAAATAAGGAGGGAAAGAATGTCTAAATTTAATTATAACGTAATAATCTTGGAATAAAGGGAATATACTTTTTTAGCAAATGGTGCATCAAATGTGCAACGTATAAGCCGGAATTAACAAAATTATTTAAACCAAGAATGTTTTTTCTTGTATAAAAATCTTCATTTAAGGCTTTTATACGCTGCACTTCATTAGTGCCTCCAAGTAAAAACCTACATACCGGAAATTCGAGCTTAACAATACCTTCAGAGGTACAACGGGTTTTGATAAATTCACATATAAATGCATAATCAGCTGTTATTTTTAAATTTTCTCTGTATTGTAATCCATTTAGATGGTCTTTGGCAAAGAACATTGCCTGGTGTTGTGTGAACATGCCTTTCCACATCGATGAATAATGTCTGGATTTTTTGCTGAATTCATGATTATCTTTTGTAAAATCAACAGAATCGCCATAGAGAAAGTCGACCCGGGTGTTTTCCTTAATTTTCTGTTTTACTTTTTTCAGGACTTCGCTATCTGCAAACAAATCTCCACTGTTCATAAAGATAAGATACTCACCTTTGCTTTGATCCAGCCCCTTGTTCATTGCATTAAAGATGCCATGGTCTTTTTCTGAGATCCAGCTAAGCTGTTCATTTTCCAGTTTGCTTAACCATTTTGGAGTACCGTCATTGGATGCCCCATCAATTACCAGCCATTCATAATCTTTACTTGTCTGGCTGCTAACGCTATTGTAGGTCCTTTTAAGATTTTCCAGGTCGTTATAGCAAATCGAGATGACAGAAAACAGGGGCATATGTACTAATTATTTTTGCTGCTGAATTTACCCAGCAAATTCTGTTTATGCTTTTTTCTCAGAAAAATTCTCATGTCTTTTTCAAACAAATATTCTTCTTTGTTCAAAAAGGCTGAGAGGTAACCGGTTACTTTGGCAATGCTTCCGATAAGAACAGGCTTTGTAAATAAATGATATACAGATTTTATCGATGTATAAAAAAATGAATACCCGTGGCGGTATTCAAACCGGCCCTGTAAATGTTTTGGTGCCCAGTATCCTTTCCTCCTTGAACCGGTAAGACGATGATGGGTTAATTTTAAATCAAAAAAACAAGCTGTTTTCCATCCGTTCATTTGCGCAGCCAGCAGATCTGCCAGGTCCCAGCCAGGAATTGGTTTAAGTCCGTTTATTTGTTCCCAGCATTCACGTTTATAGATTTTAGATGGTCCTACCGGGTGATCAGCTTGGGTTGGTTCCTTTATTAATTCCCCGTTTATCGGCAAATAAGTGCAACCACTGGCAATCCCCAACTTTGGGTCTTTCCCGAATCGATCAAATATTGATTTAAAATAATCAGGTGCAAAATTAAGATCACAGTCAAGTTTTACCACATATTCCCAGTCAGGTACTGAAATGGAATCGTATCCTTTATAAAAGGTTTCAACTACTCCTTTACCGGGAAGATAAAATCCACGATCCTCAAGATTGATTATTTTGATCCAGGGATTATCCTGCTGGTAAGTCCTTATAATTTCTTCAGTCTTATCCTCCGAACCGTCATTCACCATGATCCATTCAACGGGTCTAAGTGTTTGATATATTACTGATTGCAATGTTTTTTCTACAAGTAGTTCTTCATTTCGCACTGGCGATATAATTACATATTTTGTCATATGTTTATAATTTACTTTTTTTGATTCAATTTATGTTCTTTTTTAAGTCTTAAAATATGCCAGAAAAACACAATATTACCAATCATGTAACGCTGCCACATACGCCTGGGTTCAAGCCAAAGCCTGTATATCCACTCTATTTTTGACCTTCTCATCCAGACAGGAGCCCGGCTTATGTTCCCGGATAAAAAATCTATAATTGCTCCGCCTGCTACACCCAGTTTCAAGTTGTTAAATTTGTCTTTGTTGCGCAGTAGCCAAAGTTCCTGACGGGGCACACCCATGCCAACAACCAACAGGTCAATATTCAACAGATTAATCTCTTCTATGATACGGTTTTCTTCTTTTTCATCAAAATAGCCACTATGCACACCCTTAATCTGTAATACGGGAAATTTTTTTTCAACCTGGATTTTTGCTTTATCTGCAATTCCTGGCTTTCCCCCAAGCAGATAAATATTTTTATTAATTTTACCCGCAAGCTCTATTATTGCCGGTATCAAGTCTGTTCCGTTTAGATTTGCTTTTAATTTAACTCCTCCAATTCTGGCTGCTAAATCAATACCCACTCCGTCATTAAAAACCAGATCAGCTTCGAGTAGTGATTTTTTATATGATTGATTCTTCTGTGCAATATTGAAACAATGGGCATTTATAAAAAACAGTAACCTTGTTTGCTGATTCTTGAGAATTGACTCAATTTTCTGCATGGCTCCTTCAAATGAAAAGACATCCAGTCTTAATGTGAAAAAATTAGTTTTGTCCATTTTTCTCTCAAAAGATCATTAACTCATTGGTAAAAAACTTTAAGCCGCTCTTCAAGTGCTTCAGCAAATTTATTCCAGCTATGTTCTTTTATAAACTTTTTTATCGCGTCAATTTCTGATTCGTTATTTGACTGAATAAGATTATTAATTATATCTGGTAACTGACTAAATGTTTTGTAAGTATAAATTAGTCCTGACTTACCCATTTCCCTGAATGCTCCAGCCTCGGGACCAATAACATTTGCGTGATATGCTATTGAATCAATTAAAGCACCTGAGCTAAGTACGCTGTTACCCGAATAGGTAAATAAAATAATTTTTGATTTGCTCACAAGTTCTTTTAATTCCTTATCAGAAATAAATTGATTACGTATGGTAATATTACTGTTTTCAAGATTCTTTATTTTGCGAAAATACTCCTGATCCAGACTCTTTCCAACTATAAGAATCTTATATCTTTCCTGAAGATTTGCAGCATATAAATATTCAAGAAATTCAAGAATTCCTTTGTAAGGTGCTAAGGTACCCCATATAAGAATATCAAACTCCTTTGTGTGTTGAGCGAGTGGTTGTTGAGGTACAATAGGGTGGGGGAAAAAGAAAATTTTATCTGATACTCCTTTGAGAAAGTTCTCTGCATATTGTATTCCTTCCTCGGAGTGAGTAATAACCAAATCACTATTTTTAAGGACCTGCCTGAATATCATTTTTTTAAGAAATAGCTTATTTGCACTGTGAGATATCTTGTTATGTAAGGTCCATATAATCTTTAAACCAAAAATCTTTTTAGTGTGCAGGAGGAAAAAAAGAAAAACAGTCTGTAACAATCCGGCTTTTTTTTCCGGAAGATTTTCAATCCAGTTAAGAAAAACAAACCTAATCCCTGGTAAAAATCGTAAGATGTTGAGAGTTCCTGTATTTGAAGGGTGATTTCTATTGACAAAATCTAACTGACCAGACAAGGCGGCCATAAAATTATCCAGATATGGATTGTAGATCCCTGTACTGAGTCGGTTTGTAAGGGGATACAGATATGCATTGTGCAGTTTTCTTCTCATTGTCATATCACTTATGCTGCTTTCTTTTTTATACCCAAAGCAGATAATGCTTTCCATTTGAAAAATCCACCAATATATCTCAAATATCTTTTAAAGAGAGATACATAGGCAAGTGGGGAGGTTGCATATTTCCTGTAAAATATAAAGTCTTTGCTGAAGTTATAATTTGATTTAATATCAGTAAGTGATTTGTAGAGTTTCTTAAAACTTCCCTGATGAATCAATCCCGTATTGGTATTATCATTTCTGATGATGAGGTTAGGGTAAGCAATAAGTTTATATCCTGCTTTTTTGGCACGCCAGGTAAAATCACCGTCACCATGGTATTGCGGAAAGTTTTTTTCATCCAGGTATCCGATCTTTTCAAAAACAGAACGGTGCATGGTTGTTCCCATACCAGGGAACCAATCAGCTTCTGCTGGTCTTGAAAATGTTTCACTATCTGGCTGTCGTTCTCCAATCATATGCCTTATACCGCTTTGGGGATCGAATTTACCTCCCATCCCCCAAATCAGGTTCTTATGCATCATAAATATTTTGCTTCCAACCAAAATTTTTTCATCTAGCGATAACAATATGTTGAAAAGGTTTGCTAAATAGTCATCAGCAGGCTGAATATCATTATTCCACCAT
>Ga0102962_1000902_pt1 | contig 12488 bp, 10 predicted proteins | sample SalPonF2_C_D2_MG_FD_84519 | JGI IMG/M metagenome (GOLD analysis project Ga0102962, IMG submission 84519) | Salt pond soil microbial communities from South San Francisco under conditions of wetland restoration - Salt Pond MetaG SF2_C_D2_MG ...
CATCGGTGAGGCGGCCGCTGTGCTTATCGCCCGAAGGGCGACATACGAGTGAGGGGTGTGAGAGATGAAGATGCCAACAGTGAAATGGATCGGGGCGGTTGCGCTGCTGTCGCTGCTGCCGGCGTGGGCCGGTGCGCAGGCGGCCAGGCCCAAGGCGCTCAAGGTGGCGGTGGTGACGTTTTTCTCCGGCTCCGGTGCGGTGGTGGGCGGACCCAGCGTCAATTCCGCCAAGATGACCATCGATAAAATCAACCAGTCGGGCGGCATCGACGGGGTGCCGATACACGCGCAATACATCGACGAGTCGGGCGGGCCGACCAAGAACGTGGCCGAGTTCCGCCAGCTCGCGCAGAAGGTGGACGTGGTGCTGGGCTACGTCTCCAGCGCGGACTGCCTGGCGGTCGCCCCCGTGGCCGAGCAGCTCAAGGTGCCCACGATCCTCTCCGACTGCACAACGAACTCGCTGTTCGAAGGCCATCACTACAAGTGGGTGTTCCGCACCCAGCCGCCGGCGTCGGCCAACGCGCTGGCCATGGCCTTGTACATCCTCAAGCTGCATCCGCATCTGAAGACCATCGCCGGGCTCAACCAGGACTACGCGTTCGGCCACGACCAGTGGCAGTACTTCTCCGCCGCCATGCGCGCGCTCGACCCCGGGGTCAAGGTGCGCACGGCGCTGTTCACGAAGCTGTTCTCCGGCAGCTACACGAGCCAGATCTCGCGCCTGCAGGGCGAGCGCCCGAATCTGCTGTACTCCAGTTTCTGGGGCGGCGATCTGGTGGCGTTCATCCAGCAGGCCCAGGCCCAGGGCCTGTTCGGCCAGACGCAGGTGGCGCTGTCGCTGGGCACCCAGGGCGGCGTGCAGGGGCTGAAGGCGCTGCCGGACGGGGTCATCGTGGGCTCGGAGCACAGCTATCTCATGCACCCGGGCAAGATCAGCAATCCGCGGCTGGCCCATTTCGTGACCGAATACCACAAACGCTTCGGCAAGTATCCGGTTTCCACCTATCCGTACACGCTGCGGCGGGCGCTGCTGGCGCTGCGCGACGGCTATCAGCGCGCGATCAAGGATAACGGCGGCAACTGGCCGTCGGACGCGCAGTTCGCCGACGCGCTGGAAGGCCTGAAGGTGAAGACGCTCATGGGCTCCATGCTGATCCGCCGGGACCACCAGGCGGCCTATCACGAGATGGTGGGCGAGTCGGTGCACACCAGCCAGTATCCCTTCGCGGTGTTCAACCACGTCATCACCTTCCCGGCAAGCATGATCATGCCGCCGCCGGGGACCAGCAATACCGGGAAGTGGATCGCTTCGCTCAAGCCCAGCCTGCTCGCCAAAGTGCCGGCGGCCAAGAGCTATAGCCACTGACCGGGCCGGTTCGCGGCGTTGGGCGCCATATCGGGGCAACTGCTGTCGGCCTGCATCAACGGCATCACGGACGGGGCGACGCTGTTCCTGGTGGCCGTGGGGCTGAGCCTGATCTTCGGCGTCCTGCGGGTGCTCAACGTCGCCCACGGCAGCTTCTACGCGCTCGGCGCCTTTACGGCGGCGAGCGCGTGGCTGCTGATCGGGGCGCTGCGCCTGCCTCCGATGTGGATCTATCCCGCGCTGGTGCTGAGCGCGCTGGCGGTGGGCGTGGCCGCGGGGCCGCTGATCGAGCGCCTGCTGCTGCGCTGGACGTTCCGCATCGAGGCGGCCTCGCAGCGGGAAAATATCCAGTTGCTCGCCACTTACGCCATCTTTCTCATGCTCGACGATGCGCAGACGCTGATCTGGGGCAGCCAGCCCTATTATTCCGGCGGCGCGCTGCGCCTGCTGGGGGTGACACGCATCCAGGGCATCGGCTACACCAACTACCAGTTGCTGCTGGTGCCGGTGGCCATCGCGGTGCTGGTGGGGCTGCGCGCCCTGCTGCGCGGCACCAGCGCGGGCAAGTTCGTGCTGGCGGTGGCGGAGGATCCGGAAATCTCCTCGGCGCTCGGCGTGCCGGTCGGGCGCATGTACACCCTGGCGTTTACCCTGGGGGCGGTGCTCGCGGCCCTGGGCGGCGCGCTGGCCTCGCCCACCACGGGGGTGAGCGCGGGTATCGGCGCGCACATGATCGTGCTCTCCTTTGCGGTGGTGGCGACCGCCGGCCTCGGCCAGATCGAGGGGGCGGGGGTGGCGGCGCTGGCGATCGGCATCGCCCACGCCGTGGCCGTGTTCTTTCTGCCGGATCTCAGTGCGGTTATCCCCTATCTGATTATGTTGCTGGTGCTGGTGTTCAAGCCGCACGGGCTGTTTGCCACCGCCCCGGCGCGGAGGATCTAGGATGCGCGGGGCCAGGTTCGCCGTCGGCGCGGCCGGGGTGGCGACCTATGCGCTGGTGCCCGCGTTCGCGCCGTCTCTCACTTATCAGTTGACCGTCATCGTGGCCATGGGGCTGGCCGCGCTCGCGGTGAGCGTGCTGCTGCGCGCGGGCCTCATCTCTTTCGGTCATGCGCTGTTTTATGCGGCCGGGGCGTACGCCGTGGCCTACTTCGCGCCGCGCAGCGGCGGCGACATGCTGGCGGCGGTCATGATGGGGCTCGCCTGCAGCGCCGCGCTGGCGGCCCTGACGGCGCTGTTTATCGTGCGCTACCGCGGCATCTTCTTCGCCATGCTCAACCTGGCGCTGTCGATGGTGGCGTATACGTTGTTGCTCAAGCTCTACCATCTGACCGGCGGTTCCGACGGCCTGGGGGTGACGGTCGCCGGTTTTCTGGGCTGGGGGCTGGGACCGGCGGCGCAGGGGGAAGTGCTGTTCTACCTGGCGCTGGTGCTGGCGCTTGCCGCCGCGTGGGGCGTGCATACCTACCTGCGCTCGCCCGCCGGCTGGGCCCTGTCCGCCGTGCAGGACTGCGAGCTGCGCGTGGAGTATCTGGGGATCTCGGCGCGACGGGTGCTGTTTGTCGCCTATGTCGTATCGGGTGCGCTGGCCGGGCTGGGCGGCGCCATGGCGGGCGTCGCGGTGGGCCACATCGCCCCGGACAGCGCCTACTGGACCACGTCGGCGGGCTTTCTGGTGATGGCGGTGCTGGGCGGCAGCGGCAGCATCCCGGGCGCTTTCGTGGGCGCCGCGCTCTACGAGGTGCTGAGCGTATCCGCGGCCCAGTACCTGAGCTCGACCTGGGAACTGCTTCTGGGGGTCATCATCTTTCTGATCATCCGCTTCGCGCCCGGCGGCCTTTTGGGCCTTTATGACCGGGTGTGGCAGGGCCGCACGGCGCGGGGCGGGCAGCCGTGACGGCGCCGGTGCTGGAAGCGCGCGGGGTGGCGCTGCGTTTCGGCGGGGTGCAGGCGGCGGACGGTGTGGATGTGCGCATTCAGCCGCGCGAGTTTTTCTTCATCATCGGCCAGAACGGGGCCGGCAAGAGCACGTTTTTGAATCTGTGCAGCGGTTATCTCAAGCCGCAGCGGGGGGAGATTCTGTTTCAGGGGCGCCCCATCACGGGCCTGACGCCGCGCGCCATCACGCGCGCCGGGATCGCGCGCGCATTCCAGCACCCGCAGCTATTCGGCCAGCGCAGCGTGGGCGACAACGTGCGCTTCGCCGTGGCGGCGCACCGGCGCGGCTTCTGGCGGCCGTGGCGGACCCTGCGGGCGCCCGATATCGAGACGCGGGCGGCCGCGCTGCTGGACACGTGTGCGCTCACCCGTGTGGCCGAGGCGCCGGCGGGGCGCATCGCCGAGGGCGAGCGCAAACTGCTCGACGTGGCCATGGCCCTGGCCCTGGAGCCGACGCTGCTGCTGCTGGACGAACCCACCAGCGGGGTGAGCCATGCTGACAAGGATGCGCTCATGACCACGCTGGTGCAGGCCCTGCGCGCGCGTTCGGTGACCGGGGTGTTCGTAGAGCACGACATGGAGGTGGTGGGGCGTTTCGCCGACCGCATCGGCGTATGGGCCGACGGCGCCATGGTGGCGAACGGGCCGCCGGACGAGGTGCTGAAGGACCCGTCTGTGCGCTCTCTGGTGCTGTGATGACGCAGGAATCGCCCGCCCTGGAGGTCGTTGATCTGTGGGTGCGTTTGGCCGGCAACCCGGTGCTGCGGGGCGTGAGCCTGCGCGTGGGCCGCGGTGCGACGGTGGCGCTGGTCGGCCCCAACGGCGCCGGCAAGACCACGACCCTGCGCGCCATCATGGGCCTGGTGCCGGCCACGGGCGAGGTGCGCTTGGGCGGGCACAGCCTGCAGGGCAGCGCCGCGCACCGCCGGGCGCGGCGGGGTCTGGGCTATGCGCCGGAGGACCGGCGCCTGATTGCCGCGTTCACGGTCGAGGACAACCTGCTGCTGCCGGCCAGGGCCTGCGGGCTCGGGCGGCAGGGCGCCCGGCAGCGGTTGGCGCACGTGCTCTCGCTGCTGCCCGAGGTCGAGGCCCTGTGCGGGCGCTGGGCGACCACGCTCAGCGGCGGCCAGCAGAAGATGGTGACGCTGGCGCGCGCGCTCATGGCCGGACACAGGGCGCTGCTGCTGGACGAGCCGTTCCAGGGTCTGGCACCGGCGCTGGCACGCCGTTACGCCGAAGCGCTGGTGCGGCTGCGCGCCAGCGAGCCCGAGCTCGCCATCCTGGTCACCGAATCCAACCCGGCGCTGGTCGAGTCGCTGGCGGCGCATACCTACACTTTGGAGCGCGGCGAGATCGCGGCGCCTGCCTGACGCGGGCGCGCCCGCTGCCGCCCGATCGGGCTATGATGTGCGCTTCACACCCGCGCCTGCCAGGACACGGCCACAGTCATGCCACGCATTCCCTATCAATCCGACGCCGACGCCGGGCCCCGCGACATGGTGGAGACGATCCGCGCGCGCCGCGGCGGACGTCTGCTGAACCTGGACCGCATGCTGCTGCACAGCCCGCCTTACGCACTCGCCTGGAACGGCTTTCTGGGCACGGTCAGGAACGGACTGGCGCTGCCGGCGAAACTGCGTGAGCTGGCCATCTGCGTGGTGGCGGTGGCGAACCGGGCGGACTACGAATTCCACCACCACGCGCCGGAGCTCGCCGCCGCCGGCGCCACCGAGGCCCAGCTCGCCGCGCTGGCCGTGCCCGACGCCGCGCTCGCCGACAACGCGCTGTTCGACGACGCCGAGCGCGCGACCATACGCCTCGCCCTGGAGATGACGCGCGAGGTGCAGGTCGGCGACGCCACCTTCAAGGCCGCCGCGCACGCGCTGGCCGACGAGCAGCACCTGGTCGAACTGGTGGGCGTGATCGCCTGCTACAACATGGTCTCGCGCTTCCTGGTGGCGCTGGAGGTCCAGCCCGAATGAGCGTCGCCGGTCGAGTCGCCGCCGCTTGGCGGCTATGATGAATGGCTCGTCCTGCCGATGCGGGGCCGCCTATGGACGGTGAGCCGAGAACCGGCGATGCAGGCGCGGTTCCGGAGCGCTCCAAGAGCGGGTATGGCATGAGCGCCTGAGCGGCGGCGAGGGAGGTTTGTATGCAGGATGCCCATGCGCAGGCCGTGCAGGCGGTGCTGGAGGCGATGGGTGTCGCCGGGGACACGGGGCTGGATCAGGCGGAGGCCGCCCGCCGGCGCCGCCGCTATGGTCCTAACCGGCTGCAGGCGAGCCGTCGCCGCAGCGTTTGGAGCATGGTGCTGGCCCAGTTCAACAGCATCATCGTCTACCTGCTCGCCGCCGGCGCGCTGGTGTCGCTGGCGTTCGGCGACTGGGCGGAAGGCGGCGCCATCCTGGTGGTTCTGCTCATCAATTCGGTGATCGGCTTTACCTCCGAGTACCGCGCGACGCGCTCCATGGAGGCGCTGAAGCGCCTGTCAAAGGTCAAGGCGCGGGTCCGCCGCGGCGGGGCGGTCAGCATGATCCCGGCCGAGGAGATGGTGCCTGGGGACGTGGTGCTGCTGGAAAGCGGCGACGTGGTGCCGGCCGACGTGCGCCTGATCGACAGCGCCAGCCTGCAGTGCGACGAGTCCATGCTCACCGGCGAGTCGGTGCCGGTGGCCAAAGCGACCGGGCCGGTCGCCGCCGACGCGTCGCTGGCGCAGCGCGCCGATATGGCGTTCAAGGGGACGGCAATCACCCGCGGCTCGGGCGAGGCGGTGGCCGTCGCCACCGGCATGCAGACCCAGTTGGGGCGCATCGCCGCCCTGGCTGAGAGCGCCGAGGGCGAGGCCTCGCCTCTGGAGAAGCGGCTCGACCGGTTGGGCGGCCAGCTTGTCTGGGCCACCCTGGCGCTGACCGGCGCCATCGCCGCTACCGGCGTCTATGCGGGCAGCGGCCTGGCCACCATGCTGGAGACGGCGATCGCGCTGGCAGTGGCGGCCGTGCCCGAAGGCCTGCCCATCGTCGCGACCGTGGCGCTGGCGCGCGGCATGTGGCGCATGGCCCGGCGCAATGCCTTGATCAAGGATCTGTCGGCGGTGGAGACGCTCGGCGCGACCACCGTGATCCTGACCGACAAGACGGGCACGCTGACCGAGAACCGCATGTCGGCCGTTCGCCTGCGCGTGGCGGACGCGGACATCGACCTGACGCAGGCCGGCGGCGACGCCGACCCGGGCGGCGGGCAGGCCCAGCCCCTGGCGCTTACTGCGTTGCGCATCGCGGTGCTGTGCAACAACGCCTCGCTGGCCGGGGAGGCGGGCGCCGGGCGCGGCGATCCCATGGAGGTGGCGCTGCTGGCGGCCGGCAAGGCGTACGGGCTCGAGCGCGCGCGCCTGCTCGCGGACGCCCCGCAGGTGCGCGAGGAGGCGTTCAGCGCCGACACCAAGATGATGGCCACCTTTCAGCGCGCGGACGACGGGTTTTGCGTGGCGGTGAAAGGGGCGCCGGAAGCGGTCCTGGAGCACTGCACGCACGTTCTCAAGCCGAACGGGGAGGCCGCGCTGGATACGCGTGCGCGCGAGGCATGGACCCGGGCCAACGAGGACATGACCGCGCAGGGGCTGCGCGTGCTGGCCGTGGCGACGAAAAAGGCGGCGGACGAGCACGACGAGCCGTATGCCGGCATCACCCTGGTGGGCCTGCTCGGCCTGCTCGACCCGCCGCGCCGCGACGTGGCGGCGGCGATCGCCGCCTGCCGCAGCGCGGGCGTGCGCGTCGTCATGGTGACCGGCGATCATGCCGGGACCGCCAGGACCATCGCCGCCCAGGTGGGGCTGGGTGACGACGCCACGGTGGCGGACGCCGGTGCACTGGCGGATGAGAGCGGGATGGACGAGCAGGCGCGCCGGCGGCTGCTCGAGGCGACGATCTTTGCGCGCGTGGATCCGGAGACCAAGCTCAGACTGGTGAGCTGGTATCAGCGCAACGGCGCCGTCGTCGCCATGACCGGGGACGGGGTCAACGATGCCCCGGCGCTGAAAAAGGCCGATATCGGCATCGCCATGGGCCAGCGCGGCACGGAAGTGGCGCGCGAGGCGGCCGACATGGTGTTGCGCGACGATGCGTTCCCCTCGATCGTGGCGGCCATGCGCCAGGGGCGCGTGATCTTCGCCAATATCCGCAAGTTCGTGTGCTATCTGATGTCGTGCAATCTGAGCGAGATCCTGGTGATCGGCGTCGCCACGCTCATGGGCCTGCCGCTGCCCCTGCTGCCGCTGCAGATCCTCTACCTCAACCTGGTCACCGACGTGTTTCCGGCCTTTGCGCTCGGCGTGGGCGAGGGGGATCCGCAAGTCATGCGCCGCCCGCCCCGCAAGCCGCAGGAGGCGATCCTGGACCGGCGCCGCTGGCTCGGCCTCGGCGGCTACGCCGTGCTCATCACCGCGGCCACCCTGGGCAGCTTCCTGGTGGCCCTGCGATGGCTCGCCATGACGGTGCCCGGCGCGGTGACCATTTCCTTTCTCACCCTGGCGTGCGCCCAGCTTTGGCACGTGTTCAACATGCGCGATGCGGACAGCGGGCTATGGCGCAACGACATTACGGCGAATCCGTTCGTATGGGGCGCGCTCGCGCTGTGCGCGGGCTTGATCCTGGCCGGCGTGTACGCGCCGGGGTTGTCCCCCATGCTCGGGATGAAGCCGCCGGGCACTGCCGGGTGGAGCCTGGTGGCGATCGCAAGCGTGATGCCGCTGTTGGTGGGTCAGGCCGTGAAAAGCGCCACCGCGTGGCGCCGGCGGCGCACGGCCGTGCGCTGAAGCCGGCCGTGCTCAGCGCACGAGCAAGACGTCGCACGGGGTCTGGTGCACGATGCCCATCGCGGTCGAGCCCAGCATGCCGATCGCCCATCCGCCCTGAATGCCGGCGACGATCAGGTCCACGGATTGCTGGCCGGCGAATTCGGCGATGGCATGTCCGGCGGAACTCTTGGTCACGATGACCTCGCACCCGGCGTCATCGCTGCCGAGCTCGCGTGCCAGTTCGCCGAGCTCCTTTTCGGCCTGGCCGCGGTAATAGGTCGCCGGATCCTGGTCTTCCGGGGCCACCCAGTGGGTGGGCATGCCCACTGGGAAGTGCTCGATGACGTGCAGCAGCGTGAGCCGGGCGCCGTGGACCCGCGCCTCGCGCTGGGCGCGCCGGGCGGCCAGGTGTGCGGGCTCGGAGAAATCCGTGACCAGAAGAATGTGGCGGTATTCGTTCATTGTGTGTCGATCCTCGAACGCGGTGGGCCCAAGAGCGCGCGCCCGTGACGGGCATTTCCGAAAGCATACGCCGCGGTGCCGGCGTGGGTTTGATCCTGATCAAGGGAGCGGCGGACGGGAGGGCGCATGCTTGCGCCGGGCGGATGAACGGTCTTGGCGTCCGCTTGGAGCACGGACCGGTGATGGGAGGGTGGTCGATGGCAGGCTGGGGGGTGGAGTGAGCCCATGAGGGCGTGGCTGGTGCGAAAACATCAGGTGCTGTTCCTGCTGAGCGGTGCCGGCCTGGTGGGCGGCGGTTTGGCGTGGTGGACTGCCGCTCCGGCGCTGGCTCACGCGCTGTGGGGCGCCTGCATCGGCCTCATGCTCGCGGTGCTGGCATGGGACAGCGCGAGCCAGCTACGCCGCCGCGAAGCCGGGGTGGACGTTTTGGCGCTGCTGACCATGGCCGCGGCCCTGGCGCTGGGCGAATACCTTGCCCGGGCGGTGATCGCTTTCATGCTGGCAAGCGGCCACGCGCTGGAGGAGTACGCGGGACGGCGCGCCAGGGCCACCCTCACGGGGCTGCTCGACAGGGCGCCCCGCAGCGCGCAGCGTTTCCGCGGCAGCAAGCTGGAAGCGGTGGACGTGGACCAGGTGCGCCCCGGCGACCGGCTGCTGGTGAGCGCCGGAGAGACTGTCCCTGTGGACGGGGAGCTGACCGACCCTTCGGCGGTGCTCGACGAGGCCGCGCTCACCGGGGAGGCGGCGCCCGTGACCTACGCCGCGGGCGCGCCCTTGCGCAGCGGCGCGGTCAATGCCGGACAGGCATTCCAGATGCGGGCCACGGCCACGGCCGTCGACTCGACCTATAGCGCCATCGTGCGGCTGGTGGAGCAGGCGCAGACCGGCAAGGCGCCGTTTACGCGCCTGGCCGACCGCTACGCGTTGTGGTTCATCCCGGCGGCGCTGGTGATCGCGGGCGCGGCCTGGGGGTGGTCGGGCGATGCGGTGCGCGCGCTCGCCGTGTTGGTGGTGGCCACGCCGTGCCCGCTCATCCTGGCGGCGCCGGTGGCCATCGTGTCGGGCATTTCAAGGGCTGCACGCCGCGGGGTGCTGATCAAAAACGGCGCTGCGCTGGAAGCGCTGGCGCAGGCCCGCATCGTGCTGTTCGACAAGACCGGCACGCTCACGCGCGGGTCCGCCCGCCTCGCCGGCATAGAGACGCGCGGCACGGTCGCGCCGGACGAGTTGCTGCGTCTGGCGGCTTCGCTCGATCAGGTATCCGCGCACGTTGCCGCGCACGCCATCGTCGCCGAGGCGCGGCGGCGTGCTCTGGAGCTGGCTTTGCCGACCGGCGCGAAAGAGGCGCCCGGCGCAGGGGTGCGCGGCCGGGTCGACGGCCGCGAAGTGGCGGTGGGTAGCCAGCGCTGGCTCGAGGCCGAGGCGGGCGACGCGGCCTGGACCCGTGGCATCCTGCGGCGCATGGCGCTGCAGGGCCTGTCCGGCGTTTTCGTGGCCGTGGACGGCGAGCTGCAGGGCGCGCTGCTGCTGGCCGACGACATCCGGCTGGAAACACCGAAGGCCTTGCGCAACCTGCGCGAGGCCGGCGTGCGGCGTACCGTGATGGTGAGCGGCGACCGGGTCGACGTCGCCGAGACCATTGCGGCCGCGCTGGGCATCGACACCGTGCTGGCGGAGCGCTCGCCCGCCGACAAGGTCGCCGCGGTCGAGAACGAGGTCGGCGGCGACAAGGTGATCATGGTGGGCGACGGCGTCAACGACGCGCCCGCGCTCGCCGTGGCGGATGTGGGTGTGGCCATGGGCGCCCGCGGCGCGGCGGCCTCGGCCGACGCCGCCGACGTGGTGCTGATGGTCGACCGCATCGACCGCCTCGCGGACGCGCTGGGCATCGCACAGCGCAGCCGGCGCATCGCGTGGCAGAGCGTGACCGCCGGCATGGGCCTGTCGGTTGCCGCCATGCTGGTCGCCGCTTTCGGCTATCTGCCGCCGGTCTGGGGCGCGCTGCTGCAGGAGCTGATCGACGTGGCGGTGATCGTGAATGCGCTGCGCGCGCTGTGGGCGGGCGCCGGGGAGCGGGCGCAGCCGCAGCTGCCGCCCGAGATGGTGCGCCACCTGCGCGCCGAGCACGATATGCTGCGCCCGCTGCTCGATCGTATCGATGCGGCGACGTATACGCTGGGCCAGGACTCCAACGCCGACGCACGCGCGGAACTTGAGGCCATCGCCACCATGCTGCGCGAGACGCTGCTGCCGCACGAGCGCGAGGATGAGGAGCGGCTCTATCCGCAGCTGGCCAAGCTGCTGCGCGGGGTGGATCCCATGGCGGCGATGAGCCGCACGCACCGCGAGATATTCCACCTGGCGCGCCTCTACGAGCACCTGGTGGCCGAGCTGCCGCCCGACGGCGCGCTGCCGGATTTCGAGCTGCACGAGCTGCGCCGCCTGCTGTTCAGCCTGGGCGCCATCCTGCGCCTGCATTTCGCGCAGGAGGAGGAAATGTTTCAGACGGTGGCTCCGGAGTGAGCCCCGCGCTCAGAAGCTGTTGAAGAACCGTCACGAGCGAAGGGAGTTCGTGGTCGCGCGGCGCGCGGAAACCGCAATGTATGCGCTCGATACATGAGGATTTCGAGCACCGCACCGCACGGCCGCGTAATGCCGAGCGCAGTAGGTTAGTCAACAGCTTCTCAGACCGGACAATAGCAGCGCCTTCAGGAGACCAGCCGGTCGCAGCCCAGTGTCAGCCGGTTGAGCGCTGCGGTCAGCCGGTCGGGACCGGATCGGCCCTGGATGCGGCGCAGAGCCTCGAAATAGACCGGCAGGTACTGCAGGCGCGCGGGCAGGCGGGGCCAGGTCTTGCGCAAGCCCCAGAGCATGCGCCGGTAGCGGCGGCGGTTGGCGGGCGTGTCCGGCGGCAGCTCGAACGCCCGGCGCAGCCGCGGCGGCATCAACATGGCGGTGAACAAGCGGTAGCGGGCGAGCAGGGGCGACAGCGCGGGGTGGACCCGGAACAGGAAATCGCCCAGTTCGCGCGCCACCGCATCCACCGACAGCACGGGTGAACCCCACATGCGCTCGTTGTAGCGCATGAACGCGGCCCAGTCCGGCGGCAGTGCCTCGTCCGGGATGCCGAAAAGGCGGGCGAAGCGTTTGGAGTCGCGGTAGTAAGCCGCTTTGAATCCATCGTCCAGCGGTCCCAGCACCAGCTCATGGAGCAGCACCGACGTTTCCGCCAGGGTCGCGTGCACCCACACCATGGCATCGACCTCGTTGGCCATGTAATGCCTGCTTCCACGCCGCCCGCGCAACGCGTCGTCGGGCAGGCGCCCGGTGACGCGCCGGTGTATGGCATGCACCGTCCAGGCCGCGTCCACTGCCTGCTCCGTGCTGCCGAAGGCCATGGTGAGAACGAATCGGAAGGTGGCGCGCAAACGCCCGAGGGGGTCGTTGCGGGTGCGCGAATGCTGGTCGATGGCGTGCGCCACCCACGGGTGCGCGAGCTGCAGCAGGGCAGCGCGGCCGGCACCCAGAAACGCCACCGACTCGCGGCCGAGTGTCCACAGCGCCGAGTCCGGGCCGAAGAATCCGGCGCGCGGCTCCAGGCCCGGTTGGCGCAGGCTGTCGAGTTCCCGTCGCAGCGATTCGCGGGTGACCGGACGCGGTTTGCTGACACTCATGCGATCGCCTCAGTCGGACGCGGCCGTGGGCCGGCATCCCGGTCCTGCCTGAGAAGCTGTTGAATAGCGGTGTGGGAAGCACCGTTTTCAACATCAGGTTCACGCCCAGGCCGATGGACCGTTATCGCCATCACGCGATGACGCTTGCAAACCAGGTGGGTAGAGCGATGTTGACCTCCTCCTCTGTGCGTTCGTCTATTGCCGTTTGGGCCAATCTTGAAACACAGACTCAGGCTGGCTCAGCCAGACTCAG
>Ga0102962_1000904_pt1 | contig 12467 bp, 6 predicted proteins | sample SalPonF2_C_D2_MG_FD_84519 | JGI IMG/M metagenome (GOLD analysis project Ga0102962, IMG submission 84519) | Salt pond soil microbial communities from South San Francisco under conditions of wetland restoration - Salt Pond MetaG SF2_C_D2_MG ...
CAGATTTAGCCCTTATGCGAATCGTTTTGGGGGAGGAGAATTCGACGACAAAATCCAAAGACGGAGCAGCTTCATATTCATTACCCGGAAACTCGTTTGCCGGCACACTACGCAATGAACCCAGCATATTGTCGAAGGCCATCCGGGTAAAAAATTCGTAGCGGTGGTATACCAGTTTACCCTTTCCGGTAGCCGGATCGAAATCAGCCACGCTGTCGGCCAGGTAATACGTATTGGTGAAATCGTGAAAGTCGCCGCTAATATCGATCGGCTCGTTCACCAGATATTGGGGATGACCGGGCTGATCAGGAATCTGCGCTCTTAGCGCCACTCCCAGGCAGACAAGAACCAGGGAAACGGAAATAAATTTTAATTTAATCATAGTTAGTAGTTATGTTAGAATAATTGTAGAAAATCCGCGTTGAAAACTGCAGGGACACACGACTGTGCACACTAAATCAAACACCGGGCGACCCAAAAAATGATTTACCTCCGCACACTTGCCCTGCCTTCCCATACAAATACCTTTTGCCCTCTAATTTAGGAAGGATTTTTTTAAATGAAAAGAAGAGGAGGTGAGAGGTGAGAGGTGAGAGGTGGGAGGTAAGAGGTGGGAGCTGATTGCTGATAACTGATAACTGAGGTAATTGGTGAGAGGTTTTCAGTTTTCAGTTTTCAGTCAAAGAGGCGAGAGCTGATAGCCGATAGCCGATAGCCGATAGCCAATCCGCCTTACTGGCTGGCCAGTTCCTCTCCCGCGGTTTCTTCCTTTAAGGAATCTTTAAGTGCAAAATACATATCGAGAAATTCCGGTACGCTCACCGATGCGGCCTTGTTTGGTGAATTTGTAAGGTAAACGATACCTACCTGTTCATCCTGGCAGTAGGCTATCTCGGATTTGTATCCTTGCACATAGCCGGCGTGATAAGCCACATCTCTTCCCTTGTAGCCAATAATCCGCCAGCCCAGGGCATATTGTTTTGATTGGGGATGGTCCCAGTACCTGAGGTAACTCCATCTGAGTGCTGTGTATACCTGGGGTGTGAGCACAGTGTCCATAACCTGCCGGAGGTTGTCATCACCCATAATGCCACGCAGGAATTTGGCCATATCGGAAATGCTGGCATTTACACCGGCAGCCGGGCATGTATTGTAATACCTGTCGTTCAGAGGCAGCGGCTTGTAACGCCTGGCCCTGTACCGGTAATGTGGAAAAGCCTTGTCTGGATTTTCGCTGAAAGATTTGAAGCTGGTTGACGCGTGCTCCATACCGAAGGGGTCGAACACCTTTGCTTTCATTAGCGAACCAAAATCTTTGGAGGTTTTGAGTGCTGAAACCGTATCGTAAAGACTAAACACGACATTTTGATAGCCGTAAAGTCGTCCGGGAGGAGCCGCAATATTAACTCTTGACAGGCTGTCCATGATAACGCCGAACGGCACATGATCTTCCACGAGGTTGTCATAAGCATGAGGAACCAGCCCTGAAGTATGACTTAAAAGGTTGCGCACGGTGAGATGATTCGCATTCAATGTATCGCTCAGGGTAAAGCCTGGCAGTACATCTTTCACACGCGTGTCGAGATCGACGGCGCCTTCTTCCGAAAGGATGCCGGCCAGTACACCGGTAACGGTTTTCGATACCGAGCCGAGCCTGAAGATGGTATTTTTATCAACAGGTGCTTTCTCCCCTTCTTTCCGCACCCCGTAACATTTCAGGAAAGCGATCTGCCCTTTGTACACAATGGCTACCGCAGCACCAACCGTCCCGGCATTCTCAATTTCCTGTGTCAGCAAACTGTCGTATTTCGGAAGGATATAGTCTATCTCGGAGGGTTTCCTTGCCGGTGGTGCTACTTCCTCCACCAGATCTGAAGCAGCAGAGTATGGCTGCAGTTTTAATGCTACCGAAATGAGCCCGGTAAATATCAGTAAGAAAAAAATATACTTCCTTTTCATGTATCCGTCATCTTTTTTCGTTCCCTGCCCGTATTTCATAACCGGTGAGTAACATACTGAACAGTTTATGCCAGGAGGACATGGAACTGGTGTTACTCTGAAATTTTCTTAAAAAACGGGGCCACACGGGGCAAAAATAAGAAGAAATCTATATAATGTCTACTATTACATCTTTATTAGACCTTATTCATATTGCAACTAAATACAACCCCGTAACCATATTATCCTCAACAAATTGTAACCATCACGTATCGATGGCTTTCAGAACGTCATCCATAATCAGGTTCGTACGGGCAGCCGCCCTTGCATCCGATGCCGATTTTTCTTTCCCCAGGAGTTCATCAACGATACCGGCAATGAATGGTTGTTGGATATGTACCGGCAATTCATAAGGAAAATGCTTTGTTCCGGATGCTGTTGTTACGATTACCGGCTGGTAATCGAAACACGATATGATAATGCTCCCCCTTGAACCCACTATTTCAATGATATCTTTCTTCGAAGAGGCATCGACCGTAAAACACCACTGCCCTGCTCCACTGATGCCACTTTCAAACTCAAACAACACCGAAACATAATCTTCGGCAGGGTATTTCCCTGCCTTGTTTTTCACCATGGAACTGATACTTTTTATAGGTCCGAACCAGTAATCGAGGATATCCCACTGGTGGGGCGACATATCGGCAAAATAGCCCCCGCCGCCAATCTCCGGAATAACATGCCAGGAGCGTCTCTCCATATCAAAATCATGCTCACGGGGCGGATGATAAAGCTGAATATTCACAAAGCGTATATCCCCTATCACCTTCTTTTCAAGAAGTTCCCTTACTTTCATAAATTGGGGTAGCCTTCGCCGGTAATAAGCCACGAAAAGGGGCTGGCCAGTTTCTTCCGAAACGCGAAGCATATCCAGGCATTGCTGGTAGTTCAGCGCCATGGGTTTTTCACAATACACCGGCTTGCCTGCTTTCATGGCCCGTATCGCATATTCTGCGTGTGTATCGGGCGGTGTGGCAACATAAATGGCGTTTACATCCGGATCATGAATGAGCTTATCTGCATTATTATACCATTTCGGCACATCATGTCGCCTGGCATAATCTTCCGCTTTAGCACCATTGCGCCTCATTACGGCTGAAAGTTGCGATCCGTCGATCTTGTTGAAAGCCGGGCCGCTTTTTACTTCGGTCACATCGCCACAACCGATTATTCCCCATGAAACGGTTTGCATACTTCCCCCGTTTTTAAAATGTTTCTTCTTTTACCTTCTCAATGACATAAAGGTAGGGAAAATGAAAGGGCGTTTCACCAGTATTTATGAACAGGTAAAAGCGTTATGCATGAATGCCATCTTCGTAGGGAAGATGTATTTTTTCTGATTGCCGGAGAAAAGACTAAATTTGACGTTGGATATTTCAATTGGTATTCAGTATCATCACTATTTACCTGATGACATTGAATTCCCGACAATAAAGCTATCATTGAAGGAACGATAAGACAAATCCGTTATTAACAAACAGGTTGTCCGGGTCAGCTAGTATAAAGACACACTCTATGAGAGGATTACTTATTTTGTTCTGTTTTGCTTTGGCATGCTCATGCCATGTAAACGGGCAAAAGAATTGCAAGCCACACAACCCTCTCCAATTAGATAAATTTTCCCTGAAAAAGAGACTCATTAATGACCGGTTTAATCATACCATAAGTCCTAATATTATCGAGGCAGGACAGACTGAAATCGAAACGGCCATATTTTTCCGGCACCAGTATTATGGTGCTAAGCCAATGGGGTACAATCCAACCTCAACGCTTAATGCCTATTCAGGAATAAAAGCCAGGCACAGGATATTGAGAAATCTGGAATTACAAGTAGGCTTCACCGATCTCATCGTCAAAACGGCAAAAGAAATTGATGGTTATGGTGATCCAAACCTGATGTCCAAATTTTTTGCCGGAACCAAATATCAATTCTACGGGCAGGATAACAATATTAGAATGGCATTAACAGGTCAGGTGATGCTGCCACTTCACAGTATTGAAAGTCAATTCCTTCTATTTGAAACCAGGTTGGCAGGTTCCCTGATGGTTACTGATCAATTGCTCCTGGCTGGAAATATCGGCGGAGCTTTTGGCAGTAAGAAAGACTTTTTTCCTGTTTACACTGCTGAATTAACATGGACGACCAAATATGGCCTGGAAATAATGACAGAATATTACACCAATTACATGATTTCCAATTTGCTGTTGAAAATGAATCACAGGTGGCTTGTCGGGTTCGGTTATTACTTGCACGAAAACACCTACGTATATGTTTCTTTTGAAGAGGGAACGGATTCATACGATTTTCTCAACAAGGGCAGAGTGGATATGGGATTTACCTTCCGGTTCTGATCCAGATAGATTCTTTCCTCCTGTCAAACTTCAGCTCTGATATCGGTTTAAAATAAAAAGAATTATTTGTACCTTCACAACAGATACGGCAACATCGTTAGCCCGTGCATGTAAACTATTACCTGCACAGGCTATGAGGTAAATAATATTCAAGCTTTCCTCAAATGAATGATCTCAAACATCTTATTGATGAACAAATCAATAAAACCAACGCTTCCATTTCAGGTTACTGGGGCAGATCCTATTTCAACGGCTTCATGAGTGAAGATCCTGCCAAACTTAAAGCTGTCTTAGGGAAAATCAACAGGTATTACCATTTTTTCTACATCCTCTCTGTTACCCTCTCGGCATTTTTAATCACCTTGTCAATGTTAAAATACTTCGGTCTGACCGATTTTGGCAATATGGACAAATCCGGATTGATTATTCTTCTGACCATTGCTTTTATCGTGAATGTATACCGGTTTTATAAGGTGAAAGTAAACCTGGAGCATAAAATATTTCTCCTGAAAGTCCTGGAAAATATTAATACAACACCATTAAAACCTAAATAATACAGTGCATATAAAACACTAATCATCAAGAACATAATATGAATCTTATTCTGCCTGTCATTTGGTTCCTATGGTTCCTCTCCGAGGTACTTGTTAACAGACTTTTACGTGCAGGAAAAAGCCGGGAGGATTTGGATCCCGACAAAGGCTCTCTCACATTTATCTGGATTACAATTATCATCTCCATTTTCACGTCTGTTTTCAGTTCCTATACCATACGAAGTCCAATTGGACCATATTATATCCAATATGTTGGCGTATTTTTAATCCTTGCCGGCATGGTCATTCGGTTTACCGCTATTCGAACTCTGGGCAAAGCCTTCACTGTGGACCTTTCGGTGAAAAACGAACAGAAACTAATTCATCACGGGTTTTACAAATACATCCGGCATCCCTCCTACTCCGGTTCATTGCTTTCATTTTTGGGTTTCGGTTTCACACTAAATAACTGGGTGAGCCTGGCTTTAACCGTCATACCTGTAACACTTGTCTTCCTTTACCGGATAAGGCTGGAGGAACAATTGCTGATCAAACAGCCAGGTTTGGGTTACCGCGATTATATGAAACGGACGAAACGACTGATACCGAAAATTTATTAGTTTTGATGTTTATCCGGCCGGTTTTTCAGTTCACCGGAAACATGCCGGACTTAGCATACCTAATTTCAAGATTAAATTCATTATGTCAAATCAATCCGTTAAAAAGTAGCGGAATAAAAAGTCCTAAGTACTAATCAGCAAATGGTATTCAATTCCCTGGCATTCCTGGTCTTTTTTACAATTTTCTTCCCGGTTTACTGGATCATCAATAACCGTCTTACGATTCGTGCCAGGAACCTTTTTATTATAGCAGCCAGCTATCTCTTTTACGGTTGGTGGGACTGGCGTTTCCTGGGTCTGATCGTCCTCAGTTCCGCGATCGATTATACGGTGGGATTGAAAATGGAGCAGGTCCATGTTAAAAAAACACGCAGGTTACTTCTGCTTATCAGTCTCTTCAGTAACCTGGGATTATTGGGCTTCTTCAAGTATTTCAATTTCTTTGTCGACTCGTTGAATCATTCTCTTTCCCTGTTCAATGTGCACCTGGACACCGGAACGTTAAAAATCATTCTCCCGGTCGGCATTTCATTCTATACCTTCCAGACACTGAGTTATACCATCGACATATACAAAGGGAAACTGCGTTCGACAAAAGATATCGTATCCTTCTTTGCTTTTGTTTCATTTTTTCCCCAGATGGTTGCCGGCCCTATTGAACGGGCAAGCCATCTCCTGAAGCAGTTCATGGACCGGAAAAAATTCAACTACCAGCTATGTGTACAAGGCTTGAGGTTAATGCTCTGGGGATTCTTCAAAAAAATTGTAATCGCCGATAACCCCGCAACGAATACTCAACGATCCGGATAACTGGGCCGATAGCGGTCACTTGAATAAAGCCGGTGCGGAAAAGCTTTCCGAATGGCTTGCCGGCGAATTAGTTATTAACATTTAGCGTTTTTTAATTCACAATAATTAGATAAATCCCAAATATCGCCTACTTTTAAGGTTCCATAATTTATCATGGTCCGCTAATACGCAACAGATTGAGGAGAAAATTGCATAAAGAATTGATAATCTGAAAATTGCCTGAAAAACCTAATCACAAAAATAGCTGCTAAATGAAAAATTTTCTCCACGCGATTATGATCCTTAACATGACTTAAATTCTGTTGCGATTTCATTTGCTGATTGTTCACGCGGTATTTCACAAGTTCAGCCCTTACCACTTTTAACGGGAATTAAAAGGGAGTGTCCATAATTGAACATTGTCATATATTTGCTATGCCTGGCAAATCCGCCTGAATAACCGATCAATAAATTCAACAAGGAACATATCACACCTTTCCTCAGGCCATTAATCCGGCCAGTGGAAGTATTCATAAACGTCCAACCTATAGAACCATTTATATGGTACCAACTTCGCGAATCAACCAGAACAGAACCGGAATTTCTTGCAAAAAATTTGCCCGGCTGTTCCAATTAACCACAACTATAAGTCTTCTGCTTATACTCATGTCTCAGAAAGCCGGTGCGATGCATTTCATTACTGCTGACCACGTCTCGGTCACTTCACATCTGTCAGACGGCTACATTGAACTAAAAATTCCTATTTATGAATATGCCGGTGATGATGAAGCGATTTATTACGGATATTTTGAGGTTAATGGTACGCGGTGTATGACTTTTTGGTCTCAGGGTGACGCAGACACCTGGCAATCGACTGATGGTTATAACTGGCTATATGCCTACCGGGGAGCAGGAGCTGTAAAAATATTTTGTGTTGGGGAACGTACTGACAGTGATAAAGAAGTGGGTAGTAGCGGAACATATTATTATTTCAATGAAAGTGGAGATATTGATGCTACCTATGCTGTTTTTAAAATCTATTTAAACGAGAGTCTGCTTGGGAAAAACCTTAATTTTAAAGTACATATAGATCCGGATGAAAACAGCGATGGTGATGGCAGTGGTGAAAATGAGTTTGATGTCACGGGTTCCCTGGCGGGTATATCTTACAGTGATCCGTCAACCAGCTATGCTCTCTCCTACACCGCTGGCATGTATGACGTCAGCTTCTCGGTACCTTCGGCCCGTTCCGGCTCATTATACAATTGGGACAGTTTCGGCAGAACTTCAGCCACTTCAGCCACTACCCTCTTTACTATTAATGACGATCCCCAGACCCACAATCTTTATTTCTTCTATAAGGTTTCTCCGTACCAGTTCTACCAGGTAAACACTTCGGTTACGCTTCCAGCCTACCAGCAACCCTATTCATTTGCAACGGCCGATCTGCCTAACGGAGATACCCGGATAACATGGCGGGTAGCCGGTCCGGAAAATCCCCAGATAACCGGCGACCAGTTTGAAGTAGAACGTTCGTTATCATCAGATTTCAATACCGTAGTCGGTGTTGGTAAAATCAATTATGTTCAATCTACAACATCCTACAGCCTTGTGGATGCCACCAGCCATGAAAATATCAATGGCACCGTTTATTACCGGATAAGAAGAACTCATACAGCTGCAAAATGGCAATGGGCATGGGCAAAAACGACACACATCCAAAAAAGCATGCATCACAGGTATATTGCGAGCGCCCATGCCAGCATGAAACCGGAAGATAATACAGTCCATATTACATGGACATACGACGATGGAAACGTTTGGACAGATAATACGGAAATCATTCTCGTCCGCACCAACATCACCACCTCACAGGTACAAACAATAACCATTCCTGATGATTCGGCAGATGCCAGAAGCTACAGCGAGGAATTGTACCAGATGTGCAACGAATATGAATACAAGATCTATTTGAAGCCCGGGATAACTGCATATAATACCCAGAATGAGTTGAAAGTCACCATTGATCCGGATAACCGGATCATCCCGGTAGAAATGGGAAGCTTATTGACAATGAACGCTTCAAAAGGGTATTATTCAACACACACTGAACTCACCTGGACCACCGATGGCCTGGCGATGGACCTGTTTGCCATCAAACGCCGTTTGTATAATTCCGGTGACGTTTTTCAACAAATTGATCTTATAAATGCCTCACCGGCAGCCACCAATTACCAGTACAATGATGAAACCTGCAACCCGGGTGAAATATATGAATACCAGGTTATCGGCCTGGTGAATTGTGCTGATGGCGCCCATGAAACCCCACCCTTATATGCGTATGGTTTCAGGACGCCCACCGGCGACATCTATGGCCGGGTTACATTCGAGAATGGACAGGCTGTAGAAAATGTTGAACTGATCCTCGAAAGCAGCGACGGGGTTATTGGGAAAAGCATGTCTATGGATGCCTCTGCCGTGGCCACTATCGATAATCTCTCATTCCTTGAAAATACCACCGATACTATGACAATCCAGGCTTGGGTTGCACCCGAAACAACAGCGGGCAACCAGGTAATATTTGTCAAACCCAACATGTATGAGCTCAGCATCGTTGATGATCATTTCAGTTTTACAGCAGGAACGGCTGAAGTAATCTCTACGGAAACCCTGAGCTCTTACCTTGCAGCATCAGCTTATGTCCATGTATCAGCAGTAAAGAGTGCCGACAGCCTGTTTATTTACATCAACGGCAGAGCTTCACGAAAGGTCGCTGCCACTTCACCTGTTGCAGGAATTGCTACCAGAGCCAAACTTGGAGCCGGTTATGCCGGGGCCATTGACGAAGTACGTGTCTGGAACAGGGCTCTGCCGGCTGGCGAAATCAGCCGCGATTACAACCGTTATATCACAGGCGGCGAAAAGGGCCTGGTGGCCTATTGGAGCTTTAACTATGCCACAGATGACGCCTTTTATGACGTATCGTACAAAGGCAGTAAATACAACAAAAACGACGGGCGATTCAATGGTGCTGCACTTAGCAATGCCATCATTCCTTCAAACTCCCAACTGGGATTCAAGGGCATCACCTCGACAGATGGATCGTTCGCCATACGGGCAATTCCTTACATCGGTAATGGAACGGTATACACCATCATTCCACGATTAGGCATACACACCTTCGAATCGCAGAAGGAAGTCCGCTTTATCGGTATCGGTTCGCAAACGCATACCGTGAACTTCATCGATAAATCCTCATTCAGTGTATCGGGGACGGTGACCTACAAGGGTGGAACGATGCCGGTCGCAGGCGTTTCGTTCACTATTGACGGTATCGTGGCCATGAACGCCAACGGTACCGTTGTCCAAACAGGCAACGATGGTGAATTTACCATCAGGGTGCCTGTAGGAACACACGAAGTAAAGGCCGTCAAACAGGATCATGTTTTTGTTAATGGCGGAAAAATCACCAACAGCTACGGACAGGACCTGAACTACCAGGATGCGATTACGAGTCTTGACCTGACCGATATTACCACGGTCAGGTATATTGGCCGGGTGGCTGGTGGTGCCATTCAGGAATCATTACCGGTCGGATATTCACTGTCGGCAAACAACCTGGCCGACGGTATCGAAGTGACCCTGACCACGGCAAGAACCGCTTATGAGATTTCATCCGACACAACCTGGGTCGAGGAAGATCACTTCAGACCTTCAAACAAATCGGGTGCCGGCTGGCCAAAACAAAATGATGTGATGTACGGTAAGCAGACCATCACCATCTACCCGAATGTGGAAACGGGTGAATTCGTGGCTCATGTTATACCCGAAGCCTTCACGGTAAGGGTTAATGTACCCGGTCATCCCGACATACCCGGTTCAGGACAACAAATCGATTTCGCCACGAAGCTCAGGCCCGATTTCAATGTGTACCAATATACTGATTCATCTAAGGTAGATGATGAGTGGGTCTCAACTCGCTATTCCGACACCGTGCGTTTCAATGCTTCGGCCAAATTCATTAAGCGATATGCCCCCACGGTCCGTATTTCAGAACTCGACAAGAGCGGGAAGGTAAAACCAGTGTTCGGTGACTCCCTGCATATTTCAAAGACCCTGGGCGGTGATTCCTTATTTATTCCGCTCACCGACGGCAGTTCGTACCTCTTCGGGAAACCGGTATTCGAGCAAAACACTGCCAGGAAGCTAAAGGCTGAAGTGTTTGAGTCGTATGCTTATTACGATTATACCGGGAAACGTAAAAACGGCATGCCCGACGATGAGGTTCCCACTAAAGACGCCAGTATTCAATTCACCAATAACCTGGCGGATGAAAACACTGCAACCGTTGAAGCCGACAGCCTGGGTGTGGCCACATACGAATTCAGCGTTGCCGGGCCTGAACTGACGTCGGCTCTACGGAACATTTCAGCCAAAGTATATTACGGCGATGAAGGAACCTCTATTAACTGGAATGACGCATTCTCAGGAATCATCCTGGGAGCAGTGCAAACCGGTCGTGATTTTGTCACCGGCGGTCCCGACAGGGTGTTGACCGTACTACGCGACCCGCCGGGATCGAACAGCTATTCCTATCTTGAGAAAGGCACCACAGTCACCGAATCATCGACCTATACCGGCAGCGCTACCAATGAAGGCAGTGAAACCTGGACCCAGAACCTGGGGCTGGAAGTTATCACTTTCGCCGGTGTCGGTGCAGGTGTTATCACAAAAACCGAAGTTAATAACGGTTATTCTATCGGCATTCAGCACATGGAAACCGTTGGAGGAACCAATTCGAAAGAATCTGTCACCACTACCACTACACGGTTTCAGACCAGTGACGATCCGGCATACGTCGGCCCGGAAGCTGATGTCTTTGTTGGCTATTCCACCAACATATCGTACGGCAGCACTGAAAACGTGAATATCATTTCCAAAACACAATACGCCAGTAACCCTGAAAAATACGAGGTGTATACTGCCATCACACCCTTAGACAGTGATTGGCTGCTCGTTAAACAAACAGGCATTGGCATTTCAGAATCCTTCGCCACCCTGTTCGCCTATCCACAATCGCATATTGAAGATAACCTTATTCCGGGCCTCACTGAACTCAGAAATAATCTCCTCATGCAACCGGGTGAAGCCAATGAGACCACACTGCAAAGTATGGCCGATGCCGAAGATACCGTATTTTATGTCTCCCTCCTTTCACCTGATGATGAAAATTATGGCAAAAGCAATACTGACGGGGCTTTCACGAGTGCCTCGAATCCGTTTAATTTAACCCCTTATGATGGTCCCAGTTACAAAGTAATTTTCCCGCAACGGGATAATTTTACACGAAGCGATACCATCCTGTACCTGAACCAATCGATTCAAAACTGGAAAGACCGACTGGCAGAAAATGAAGAAGCTAAAATCAACGCCGGTTTAATTCAAAACTACTCCTTTCACGGCGGATCACCCATTGAGTATGCTGAGTCCTACTCTCACACAAAAGCCAGTTCAACCAATTTCAGCATCATGATCGGGGCCAATTTCAATACAGAAATCGGGGCCAAAGTCACAGGCAAAGGCTTTAACTTTACCATTGACGAGAACCTCCAGACAGAACATGGCGGTGAGTGGACCAATGCCGGCGAACACTCTGAAGGCAAAGGTTTTGTACTATCGGAGAGCGGCGGAGACTATATAAGTGTTGATGTTCTTCGCGAGGATGCAGATGATAATTCCGGTTCGGATTCCACGCTTACCCACAACGATTTTTATTCCTCCTTCGTATTTAAAACCAAGGCAGGGGCTACCTCCTGCCCTTACGAAGATGAATACCGAACCAGGTATTTCGAAGCCGGCCAGCATGTCATCAACGAAGCGACGAAAAAGATTGAGGTTCCCGAAATCGACGTCGAGAACGACTTCATCGAAAATGTGCCTTCAGGAAAAGTGGCCGATTTCACCCTCTTCCTGCGGAATAATTCCGAGATCAAACAGGACAACTGGTTCACCCTGAAAATCGTTGATGCCGCCAACCCGAACGGGGCAAAATTATCGATCGACGGGGCCCCCATAGGCAACGGCCGCGACTTCCTCGTACCTGCCGGCGAGACGCTTGTAAAAACCCTCGAGGTAGGCAAAGGTTCGGCCATGAATTACGACGATCTCAAGCTGG
>Ga0102962_1000905_pt1 | contig 12464 bp, 11 predicted proteins | sample SalPonF2_C_D2_MG_FD_84519 | JGI IMG/M metagenome (GOLD analysis project Ga0102962, IMG submission 84519) | Salt pond soil microbial communities from South San Francisco under conditions of wetland restoration - Salt Pond MetaG SF2_C_D2_MG ...
ATCTCTGGGCGGGCCGATCACCAATTTTTCCCTGGCGGTTTTTTCCGCCCTTCTCCTCCACGTCCTGGTCTGGCTGAAGGGGGCCGCCCATCTTTCCGGGACGTTCCCCGCACTGGTTCTGGACCCCTTGAGCCTGATGGCCGCTTTTAGTCTTTACATCAACGTCATTCTCGGTGTTTTCAACCTGATTCCCATCCCCCCCCTGGACGGCGGCCGGGTGATGACCGGGCTGTTGCCCCAACGTCAGGCCGAGCTGTTGGCCCGGCTGGAACCCTTCGGGTTCGTCATCATCATTTTCCTGGTCTTTTTCACCGATCTCTGGCAGATCGTTCTGGGGCCCGTCGTCTTTTTCCTGGTGAGTAATCTGGCCGGTGCCCAGGTCATCCTCGTCGATCAGGTCATCCGCTTTCTCTTGGGGCATTGATAAACGGCGCTATGGCGTACGAGATTAAAATCGAGAAATTCGAAGGCCCCCTCGACCTTCTGCTCCATCTCATCAAGAAGAACGAGATGGATATCTATGATATCCCCATGGCGTCGATCACCGCCCAGTATCTGGCGACGATCGACGTCATGAAAAACCTGAATCTCGATATGGCCGGCGAGTTTCTGCTGATGGCCGCCACCCTGGTGCATATCAAGTCCCGCATGCTGCTCCCCGTGGTTTCGGGAGAGGAGGAGTCGGAAGAGGAAGAGGAAGACCCGCGGGCCGAACTGGTGCGCCGGCTGCTGGAATATCAGCGCTATAAAGAGGCGGCCCTGGATCTTGACGCACTGCCTCTTCTGGAGCGGGATACCTTCCCGCGCGGTTTTGAGCCCCCCGTGGCCGATGAGGCGGACGAGGAATTTCAGCCCATCGGACTCTACGAACTGGTCGAAGCCTTGCGGGGCCTTCTGGCAGAGAACCCCGAAACGCCTTTTCACGAGGTGGCGGGGGAACGACTTTCGGTGACCGAGCGGGTGAACGGCATTTTGGCACTCCTGGCCGGCAGAGAAAGCGTGGCGTTCAGAGAACTGTTCACCGAACGGCCCCGACGGGACGATGTCGTCGTCACCTTCCTGGCCCTGCTTGAGTTGGGAAAACTTCGGCTGGTGCGCTTGATGCAAAGTGCGCGCTATGGTGCCCTTTGGGTCTGGCCGGTCGTTGCCGAGGACGCTTCCGGTCCTCTGCAATTGGAGGAAGAGGCTCTTGGATACGGCTGAGTTGAAAGGGGCCGTCGAGGCCTTGGTGTTCGCCTCCGAAGCTCCTGTGCGGGCGGAGCGTTTGGCTGAGATCCTGGAGGCGCCAAAGGCTCAGGTGTTGGAAGTCTTGCGGGAGCTGGCGGCCGAATATGAGAATCGGGGGGGAGGCATGGTGCTGGCGGGTGTCGCCGAGGGCTACCAGTTTCGCACGCCCCCGAAATTCGCCGACGTGATTCGACGGTTGGGCCGCAGCCGCTCTGCCCGGTTCTCCCGAGCGGCCCTGGAGACCCTCGCCATTATTGCCTATCGCCAGCCGATTACCCGAGCGGAAATCGAGTATCTGCGTGGGGTCGATTCGGGGGGAGTGGTCAAAACCCTGTTGGACAAGCGCCTGATCCGGATCCTGGGGAAAAAGGATATTCCCGGTCGGCCGATGATTTACGGAACCACCCGGGAATTTCTGGAAGTTTTCGGCCTGCCGAGCCTAACCGAACTGCCCACCCTCAAAGAGTTCAGCGAGCTGTCGCTGGAGGGTGGCGAGATGGAGGATGCCTCGGCCCCGGCCGGCACTTCGGAGGCAACCGTCTAAATCGTTCCGAACCATCGCCCCGCCGGGAGTTCCCCGGCTTTTTTCGTCCTCTGGTCCACAACACATGAAACAACGACTGCAGAAACTGATCGCCGCCGCCGGTCTGGCCTCGCGCCGAGAGGCCGAGCAATGGATCGCGGCCGGGCGGGTGAGCATCAACGGCCGCACCGCCGCCCTTGGCGATGGGGCCGATCCGGCTTGCGACCGGGTGGAGATCGACGGGCGGCCCCTTCCGTTCAGGGAGGAAAAGGTGTACCTGCTCCTCAACAAGCCCGTCGGATACGTCACCACGCTTCGCGATCCCCAGGGGCGCCCCGTGGTGACCGATCTGGTGAAAAGCGTCTCCGCTCGGCTCTTTCCGGTCGGCAGGCTGGATCTCACCACCGAAGGGTTGTTGCTTCTGACCAACGACGGCGAGCTGGCACACCGCCTGGCCCATCCCCGACACCGGGTGGATAAGACCTATCTGGTCCGCGTACGCGGCGCTTTCACCGAAGCGGCCCGGCGCCGTTTGGAGGAGGGGGTGGCGTTGGAGGATGGCTTGACAGCCCCGGCCACAGTGGACCATGTACGGGCGGCGGGCAGCCACAGCTGGTTCCATTTGACCATCCGCGAAGGGCGCAATCGCCAGGTCCGTCGCATGTGCGAAGCGATCGGCTACCCGGTGAGCCGGCTGAAACGCATTCGGGTCGCCTTTATGGAGTTGGGGGATCTTTCTCCAGGAAAGTTTCGCTTCCTGACGGCTCAAGAGGTGGCCAGATTGAGAAAGCTTTAATATCCTGGCGGTCCCCCCAAGCACTCTTTCTCTTTACTTTATCGGTGGAGGGGCTGTTTTCACACTGACATCCCATTCGTGCGTTTTTTGAATCAGGGGCCAACCAGCGAAGATGGGAATTTCTGCATAGAAGGTAAGATGTAAAAAAATTAATCTTGCCGTACTCGTTCCTATTGGTATGCTTTAACCTTGACACGGGAATTGCGAATAGTTTAGATTCACAACAGGACAAATAGAACCTTTTTCGTTTTTTATTACAGGTGAATGCATTGTCGAACAAAGAGAAACTGATTGCCTCGGCACAGAAAAATCTTCAAAAAGGCCAGATTTCCCGGGCGGTCAAGGATTATCAAAAACTGGTCGAAATCGATCCGAAGGATATGCGAATCCGGCAGAGGCTGGCAGAACTGTACAGCCGCTCGCGCATGACCGAAGAGGCCCTGGACGAATACCGGGGGGTAGCCAAATATTATAGTGAAAACGGGTTTTTTCCCAAGGCGATTGCCGTTTATAAGCAGATGCAAAAGCTCGACCCCGGCCAGATCGAAGCGTACCACCGTCTGGCCGAGCTGAACGAACGCCAGGGGCTGGTCGGCAACGCGCTGCAGGAATACCGCAGCCTGGTGACCCATTACGAAAAACAGCAGATGTTCTCCGAGAGTATCGAGGTCCTGGAGAAGATGAAGGAACTGGACCCCGAAAATCTCAATATCCGGGTGAAAATCTCTGAGTGCTATGCCCGCGCCGGGGAGCCAGGTCAGGCCAAGGAAGAGTTCCGGGACGTCCTTGGCCGGCTGAAGGGAAAGGAAGATTTCGGCAGAATCCTCAAGCTCTATGAAATCTTTTTGCCCCTTTTCCCCGAAGACCCGGAACTCAAAACCACTCTGGCGAAGGTCCTGATTCACCAGGGAGAAGCGGAACGAGGGATTCAACTCGCCAAAAGCCTCCTGCAGGATCAGCCGGAGGACCCGGAGATCCTGCAGGCGCTGGCGCAGGGTTATGGAGCAGCCGGCGATCATGAAAATGAGCGGTTGACCTATCAGCATCTCCTGAAGCATTGTCCCGACAATTTGGAGCTTCGCGAAGCCTTTCTTCGCTCCTGTCTCTCCGGAGGCGCTATCGAGCGGGCGCTCGAATCGTTGCTGGAGTGGCAAGAGGACTTTGTCGGGGCAGGCCGGCAGCAGGCGATCAAGGCATTCTACGATCTCCTGTGCCGGGAGCTGCCGGCAACCGATTCCCGGCTTCAGGCTCTTGGCGCCACCCTTGCCGGCGACCTCAAAAGGGACCGCGCTCCTAAAGCGGAACGGGATCCGGCGTCCGAGCAGCCTCCGGCCGAGGCGTCCCTTAATGAGATATTCGCTGTGGCGATGCGGGACCCTGCGTCTGCGGAGCCCCTCTCTTCGGAAGTGCCGGACGGCGATGACAGTTCCCGGGGGGAGATCCCACTGGAGTTTCTGGAAACGGTCGACCTGCCCGAAGGCGGCACGGCCGGGACGGAGGAGAATCAGGAAGAACCGGAGGTCGAGCTGGAACTCGATCTGGAGCCGGCACTTGACGAGGACCCTCTTGAAAGGGGAGTCGCTGCTCCGCTGGCGGATACCATGTCTCTTTCGGACACAGGGACGGACGAGGCCTTTGCCGACGAACCCGTTGCCGAGTGTTCGGACGATTCCGAGGAACTGTTGGATCTCGGGGCAATCCTCGAGGCTGGAGAATCCCCGTCCCCCGCGGAGCCGGGTCCGGACCTCGATGAAGCCGAATTCTATCTGCAACAGGGCTTGCTGGACGAGGCTGAACGGATCTTTCGGCGGCTTCTCGATCAGGACCCGTTAAATGCGGAAGTCGGCCGGAAGTTGAAGGAAATCGAGTCCCGACGCGAAGAGGTCGCCCAGCTGGCCGAGGCGTCGGAAGAGCCGTTTGCGGGACTCACCTCGGAGAGCGCGGAAGGTGGATTTCAGGAGGACGCTTCGGAAGAGGGCGAATCGTTCAGCCTGGATGGCTTTTTCTCCGACTCCCAGCAGGGCGTCAAAACAGAAATCGAAATCGACGATGCCGAATCCCACTATAATCTCGGCATCGCCTACAAAGAAATGGGCCTGCTGGATGATGCGGTGGCCGAATTTGAAAAGGCCGGCAGAAATGCCGAGCGGCGCGTTGCCTGTCTGATTCTCAAAGGCATGTGTCTGGTTGAAATAGGAACCTTCGATGTTGCCGAGGATGTTTTCAAAGAGGGTCTCGGCCTGCCGGATCTGACCGCCGGCGAGCGCACCAGCCTCCACTATGAAATGGGAGTGCTCTATCAAAGCTGGAAGCGCCCTCTGGAGGCACTTGAGAGCTTTCAGGCCGTGGCCGATGCCGATCTCTTTTATCGCAACGTCGGAGAAAAAATTCGTACCCTGCGGCAAAAACTCGGCCTGGAAGATGACCGGGAAGTCGAGTCCGCCAAGGGGAGCAAGGACCGGATTTCCTTCGTCTAACGCGAACCCGTCGAGAGTCAAAGAGTTTTTGCGAAGGTTTCAAATCATGAGCTATCTCGAACATTTCGGTTTGGATCGCGAGCCCTTTTCCAATGCGCCCGACGCCCGGTTTTATTTCAACAGCCAGCAGCACAGCCGGGCGCTGATCCGGCTCATGTACGGCGTTGATTCCAACAAGGGATTGGCGGTGCTGGTCGGAGGGGTGGGAACCGGCAAGACGACCCTCGCCCGCAGAATGCTCGATTCGCTGCCCGAAGGTCGCTACGAATCCTCCCTGCTGGTGATGGTGCACTCCGGCATCACCCCCGAATGGATCCTCACCCGTATCGCCATGCAGTTTGGGGTCGAGGAGCCGGCGGCGGACCGCCTCTCTTTGCTGCGGCAACTCTATGACCGGCTCCTTGAAATCGAGGCCTCGGGGCGCCGCGCCGTGGTGCTTATCGATGAGGCTCAGATGTTGCAGAGCCGGGCACTGATGGAGGAGTTTCGGGGGCTTCTCAATCTGGAGATCCCCGGGAAGAAGCTGCTGAACATCGTCTTCTTCGGTTTGCCCGAGGTCGAAGATTGCCTGCGGCTCGACGAGCCGCTCGCCCAGCGGGTGGCGGTCAAGTTCCACCTTCACTCCCTCTCCAACGATACCACCGAATCCTACATGAAACACCGCCTGCAGGTCGCCGGCGCACCCCGGATGATGTTCACTGCCGATGCCATTCCGGCGATCCACCGCTATGCCGGAGGGGTTCCCCGGCTCATCAACACCGTCTGCGACAATTGTCTGTTCGAGGCCTATCTGCAGAAGATGGACGAAGTGACCCTCCACGTCGTCCACGGCGTCGCCGGTGACCTCGGCCTCCTTCACCAGCCCCTGGCGGGGATTCCTCAGGAGGTGGGGCACGAAGAGCTCGACGAGATCGAGAGCATGCTGGAGCGGCTGGAACAAAAGTTCTGACGGTGCCCTCCTGTTGCAAGCCACACCCAAAACAGCGTCCGGAACGCCGAGATGATGGCGGAGATGGCGTGGGTCGTCGATCCGCCTGAATCTCTGCGCTCTACATAGGGTTTCCCTTGCAGTCCCGGAGTCGCATTCTCCGGTTCCGAGATAATTCCTCAAATCCCCGGTGTGTTTTTTCCATGACCCAAAAGATTCAGATTCTGCCCGAAAACCTGTGCAACCAGATCGCCGCCGGCGAGGTGATCGAACGACCCGCCTCGGTGGTCAAGGAGCTGTTGGAGAATTCCCTCGACGCCGGTGCCGGCGACATCCGGGTCGATGTGGAAAAGGGGGGCAAGCGTCGAATTCTGGTGGTGGACGACGGCGACGGGATGGGGCGGGACGATGTTTTTCTCTGTCTTGAGCGCCACGCCACCAGCAAGATTCGCTCGGATACGGATCTTTTCGGTCTGAAGACCCTGGGATTTCGCGGGGAGGCCCTGCCGTCCATCGCCGCCGTCTCCCGGCTGACGGTGCGCAGCTGCTCCGCTGCCGCGCCGGAAGGGTGGGAAATTTACGTCGAAGGGGGAACGGTGAAGCGTGCCGGTGCGGCCGGCCTTCCCCGGGGCACGTCGATGGAGGTGCGGGATCTTTTCTTCAATACGCCCGCGCGGCGCAAATTCCTGCGCCGCGACGAGACCGAGCTGGGGCATATCGGCGAGGTGGTGACCAAGCTGGCCCTGGCCCATCCTCAGGTTCAGTTTCGCCTGGTTCACAACGGCCGCTCCCTGCTCGACGTCTATCGCCAGAACACCCTCGCCGAGCGGGTGGGGTCCCTGCTGGGCCGCCCTCTGGTGCGGGAGCTGCTGCCCGTGGAGGCGCAAGCGCCCGGAGGGCTGAAACTTCGGGGATTGATTTCGCAGCCGGCCGCCAACCGTTCCTCCACCTCGGCGGTGTACACCTTTATCAATGGCCGCTACGTCCGGGATCGGGTGGTCCAGCATGCCCTGCTGGAGGGGTATCGCCACCTTCTGCCCAACGGCCGTTACCCGGTGGTGGCGCTCTTTCTCGAGATCGATCCGGCGCTGGTCGATGTCAACGTGCATCCGACGAAACACGAAGTTCGCTTCCGGGACCAGCGCACCGTTCACGATTTCATTGCGGCAACGGTGCGCGAAACGCTGCGTCCTTCCGGATGGTTGGCGGCTTCCGGCGAGGCGGGCGGCGACGGCGGGCCTGAACCGGAGCCTGAAGCCCCTCGGCAGCAAGCGGTGGGAACCCCGGTCGGGGCCGCTCCGCAGGAGACGGTGAAGAAGGAAGATCCCCGCCATCGGGTTCGAGAAGCGCTCTTCACCTATGGGCGGAGCCACGCGAATCCCGCCGCTCCAGTCGTGGTGGGCCGGTCGCAGGTGCAGGAGGATGGCGCACCGTTCGTCTTTCCGACTGCCGACAGCGAAGAAGAGACGGGCTTTTTCGCGTCGCTGGAAATCATCGGCCAATATCGCAACAGTTACATCCTCTGCCAGGACGGGAACGATCTGGTTTTGGTCGATCAGCACGCCGCCCATGAGCGCATCGGTTTCGAACGCCTCAAGGCCCAGTATCACCGGGGCCGGGTGGAGCGCCAGGCGCTGCTGTTCCCGGTGACGCTGGAGTTCGACTTTCGGGGCGCCGCGCTGCTCCAGGAACATCTGGGGGATCTCGAGCGCCTCGGGTTCGACCTCGAGCCCTTTGGCGGCAATACCTTTGCGCTCAAAGCCGTTCCCCGGCTGCTGGGCGATGCCGAGTCCGAGCGGCTGATCCGGGAGGTTGCCGAGGGGCTGGAAAAGATCGGCAGGCGCGGCCCCGTGGAGGAGGCGCTGGACGACCTTTTCATTCTGATGGCCTGCCACAACGTGGTGCGGGCCAACCAGCGCCTGACGCTGCCCGAAATGGCCGCTTTGCTGCGCGAGCTCGACCGGGTCGACTTCAGTGCCCACTGCCCCCACGGCCGCCCCGTCATGACGCGGTTGCCTCTCGGCGAAGTGGAACGGATGTTCAAGAGGAGTTGATGGCGCTGCAGGACACCCGCGGTATTCCTCTGATCGTTCTGTGCGGTCCGACCGCCTCCGGCAAGACCGCCCTGGCGCTCGAGCTCTGCGAACGCCTCGGCGCCGAGATCGTTTCGGCAGACTCCCGGCAGGTCTACCGGCAGATGGATATCGGCACCGCCAAGGCAACCGCGGAAGAGCGGGCGCGCGTGCCCCATTATTTGATCGACGTGGTCGATCCCCATGAGAAGTTCACGGCCGCCGATTTCGCACGGCTTGGAAGCGAAGCGATTGCCCGGATCGCCGGGAAGGCTCGTCGGCCGATGGTGGTCGGCGGAACCGGCCTTTACATCCGCACCCTGACCGAGGGGTTGCTGCCTGCTCCCGGGGAAGACCCGCAGTTGCGGGAGAGGCTGGCGCAGTTGGAGGCGCAGGGGGGAGAGGGCACCCTCCATCGGCAACTGCAGGAAACCGACCCCGAGCTGGCGGCCCGGCTCCATCCCCGGGATCGGGTTCGGATCGTGCGGGCTCTGGAGGTCTTTTTCCTGACCGGCCGCACCCTTTCCGCGCTGCAGGCCGAGCACGCCTTTCGCGAGCGTCCCTTTCGCCTGCTGAAAATCGGTCTTGCGCCCGATCGGGAGAAACTCTATCGGCGCATCGATCGCCGCGTCTAAGAGATGTTCGCTGCCGGGCTGGTCGAGGAAGTCGAGGGACATCTGGACCGAGGCATTTCCCCGGGGGAAAAGGCTCTGCAGACCATCGGGTATCGCGAATGTATTCTCTCCCTGCAGGGGGAGTGGTCGCTGGCGGAGGCGGCCGAGAGAATTCAGCGCGACACCCGCCGCTACGCCAAGCGCCAATTGACCTGGTTTGGTAAAGACAAATCAATAAATTGGTTTGATTCCTGGCAAGAGTCTGCTAAAATTCAGGCGTTGATTGAAGATTTTTATGAATCATAAGGAGCGGACATGGCCAAGACCCCATTCAACATTCAGGATCAGTACCTCAATCAGGCCCGTAAAGAGCGGGTTCGCGTGTCGGTCACGATGATGTCCGGCGAAAAGCTGGAAGGCTATATCAAGTCCTTCGACAGTTTTTGCCTGCTCATCGAGAGCAGCGGCGATATTCTGCTGTACAAACACGCCATCTCCTCGATCACTTCCTTGGACGGTTCCTTCCGGTTGCATGGGGGAAAGGACTGATCCGACGTCAGCGAGAGACCTTTCCGGGTTCGGTACAACGGGTCCCTGAATGAAGGCTGCGACAGCCCTCAGCGGGGGCCTTCGTCTTTTGCCGGGAGATGGGACGAGACGCCCGGGGCCTCTGTGCTCCCGAGGCTTCCCGCCGCGGTGCTTGGCCGCTACGGGACCACTGTGCTCACTCTTGCCGCAGTCGGCTCGACCATCTGCGCACCCGAGCGGCGGATTCTTCGGCGAAATCCCGACTCGGAAGATGTCCCTGCCTTTTTTTCACGCTACCTGTAAGGACGCCCGTTCTTTTTTTCTCCGAGTGGGGCGAAATCACGCTTTTCTGAAAGATTGACCCGCATGTCTGGCCGTCTTCGGTATTATAGCTTCGGTATCCTGATTTTCGCCCTGACGGTCCTTTGCCTGTATTCGATCCGCTCGGTGGCCGTACCCTTTATTCTGGCGCTGATTCTCGCGTACTTTCTCGACCCTTCCGTCGATTTTCTGGAGCGCCGCCGCATCCCCCGCGCGGCCGCCATCGTACTGGTCTTCGCCGTTTTCATCCTGATCGCCGGCACCCTTCTGGCGTTTATCATTCCGATTCTCAAAAAAGAATTTCTCCTGATTCAGCACTCTTTGCCCGGCTATGCCGAAAGCCTGTACCGGCTTATCCCCAAGCCGTTTCTTCAGGGGCTTGGAATCGCCGGAGGGCAAGACCTTCAGGGGCTGCTGAGCCGGCTGCTGGCGGGGATGAAAACCCTTTCTTTCGATGTCGTTCACCAGGTCGTCATCTTTCTCTCCCGCGCCTTTTCGTCCACCTTCGGTTTGCTGCTGGCGGTTCTGGGGTATTTCATCATCCCCGTCTATCTCTTCTATCTGCTGCGGGATTTCGACCGGATGAAGGAGACGGCCGTCGTTCTCGTTCCTCCCCGCTTCCGGGAAAACGTTCTTGCCCTGGGGCGGGAAGTCGATGAGGCGCTGGGAGGATTTATCCGCGGCCAGCTTTCCGTCTGTCTGGTGCTCGCCCTGTTGTACAGCCTCGGCTTGACCGTGATCGGAGTGGATCTGGCCGTCGTCATCGGCATCGGGGCCGGCCTCGCTTTCATCATTCCCTATCTGGGAACGATTCTGGGCGTCTCGATCGCCGGCGTGCTGGCGGTGGTCAAGTTCCAAGACGTGCTGCATCCGGCGCTGGTGATCGGCTGGTTCGCCCTGGTTCAGGCTCTCGAGGGAACCGTCATTACCCCCCGTCTGGTGGGCAACCGGGTGGGGCTGCATCCGGTCGTCATCATTCTGGCGGTTCTGATCGGGGGGCAGCTCTTCGGATTTTTCGGCCTCCTGCTGGCGGTGCCGACGGCCGCATCGGGACGGATCCTGCTTCGCCACGGCCTGGAGGCGTACCGCACATCCGCTTTTTTCATCCGGAGCGCTCCGGTGGGAGAAACCCATGCTGAAGATCCTTGAGGTGGAGGCAGGAAGCATCGCCGAGGAACTCGGGCTGGTGCCGGGCGACGCCCTGTTGTCGATCAACGGTCAGCCGGTTCGGGACCTGCTCGACTACCAGCTGCATGCCGGAAGCGAAGAGCTGCTCCTGGAGGTCCGCAAGCTGGATGGAGAGCTCTGGGATCTGGAGCTGGAGAAGGATGGGCCCGAAGATCTGGGGCTGCACCTGGAGCACCCCGAGCCGACCCAATGCGGCAACAACTGCATCTTCTGCTTCGTTCATCAGCTCCCCCGGGGGATGCGATCGACCCTCTACGTCAAGGACGAAGACTACCGCTTTTCCTATCTTTACGGCTCCTACGTCACGTTGACCAATATCGGCGAGGACGAGGTGGCGCGCATCATCGCCCAGCGCCTCTCCCCGCTGTACGTCTCGGTGCACTCCACCGACGAGCAGTTGCGCCACCGGCTCATCGGCCGGCAGGGCCCGCCGATTCTCGACCTGCTTCGGAAATTGACAGCGGCGGGCATCGCCTTCCATGCCCAGGTGGTCCTCTGTCCCGGGATCAACGACGGCGACGATCTGGCGAGGACCGTGGAGGATCTCTACGCCCTCTCTCCCGGCACCCTCTCCCTGGCGGTGGTGCCGGTGGGGCTGACCGGCTACCGGCAACGCCTGCCCCAGCTGCGTCCGCCCACCCGGGAAGAGGCTCGTCACACCCTGGGCCTCCTGCACCGTTTCCAGGAGCGCTTTCTGGCGAGCGGAGGTTCCCGTTTCATTTACGGGGCCGATGAGCTCTACTTGAAGGCGGGGGTGGAGTTTCCCCCCCTCGAAGCGTACGAAGATCTGCCCCAGATCGAAAACGGCATCGGCATGATTCCCCTGTTCCGCCAGGATGCGGCCGAGGTTCTGGCCGAGGCCGTTCCGCTGGCGATCCCGCCGATTGCCACCATCACCGGAGAGTCCTTTCACGCCGAACTGGAACGCTTCATCGGCGATCTTTCGCGAAAGACAGGAGCGGCCCTCCATCTGCATGCCGTTCCCAATCGTTTTTTCGGGGGGCATGTCTCGGTCACCGGTCTGCTGACCGGCCGCGACGTGATCGACGGCCTGCGAGGTCGTCAGCTCGGCGAGGTGCTGCTCATCCCCGACGTGATGCTGAAGGAAGGCGAGGATATTTTTCTTGACGATCTGACCCTGGCCGACTTAGAAAGAGAGCTGGGGGTTCGGGTCCTGAAAATCGACGGTACCCCGTGGGGACTGCTGGAAGCGATGGAGCAACTGGAAAGCTGAGCGGCGGTTCGCCGCCCTTGCAACGGAGGTCGGGTATGGATGAAAATTTACGCTGGCACAGCCGGCAGATGATGGAACATGCGGCGGCAGCGCTGAAGAAAAACGGGTTCTCCGTCGCCCTGTTCGACAGCCGGGATGAAGCGCTCCCCTTTTTGCAGCGGGAAGCGGCAACGGCGGCGACCGTCGGTTTCGGCGGGTCGATGTCTCTGGAGGAACTGGGTCTTCCGGCTCTCCTCGAGAAGGCCGGGAAAAAGGCCCTCATCCATGGGCGTCCGGGTCTCACCGGCGAAGAGCGCCGTCAGATCATGCAGGAGCAGTTGGCCTGCGACCTTTTTTTCACCAGCACCAATGCCCTCACTCTTACCGGCCATCTGGTCAATATCGATGCGACGGGCAACCGGGTCTGCTCCATGGCCTTCGGTCCCCGAAAGGTGATCGTGGTGGCCGGGGCGAACAAGATCGCCGCGGACCTGGAGGCGGCCCTCAAGCGGGTCAAGGAAGTCGCTTCTCCGGCCAACGCCCGACGTCTCGGGTACGACACCCCTTGCGCCAAGAC
>Ga0102962_1000906_pt1 | contig 12461 bp, 9 predicted proteins | sample SalPonF2_C_D2_MG_FD_84519 | JGI IMG/M metagenome (GOLD analysis project Ga0102962, IMG submission 84519) | Salt pond soil microbial communities from South San Francisco under conditions of wetland restoration - Salt Pond MetaG SF2_C_D2_MG ...
CCTTACTTACAACCGGTAGAGCCCGGAACATACGTCGATTTAGATCAGTATGATACCTATAATCCTGATCTGACCTATAAAGCGGATTTTGTTCCTATCTTTTATAAAGGGGTGTTAAAAGGAATGTGTGATGCTCACGAAATGCGCTTTTGGCTGTTAGAAAGATATGGAACTGTAAATATTTCATAATATCTATTTTGTAGATAGCTTTTTTATGACCTATCTCCTATCATTGGCACAACATTATGTATGATAGCTAATGAAAGATTAAAGATTCATGAAGAATATTGGACCTGATTTCTATAACTCTCGTTTAGAAATCAACTTATCAGATCTGCAAAATAATCTTGATGTTTTAAAAAATAGATTAAAACCGGGAATACGGCAAATGGCCGTAATTAAAGCAAATGCATACGGTCATGGAGCTGTCCGTTTGGCCAGGTTTTTAGATGATAAAGTCGACTGGTTTGGAGTATGTTCTTTACAGGAAGCCATCGAACTTCGAAATGAGGGATTTAATAAGGAAATTTTAGTATTCAGTGCTCCCTACGAACAAACTGCATGGGCGTATAAAAAATATAATATCACTGCGGTTGTGAGTGATTTCCATCATTTTGAATTATTAGAGGATGGTACACATTATCATCTGCAGTTCGATACGGGAATGGGACGATTTGGATTTTATGATTATCAATTGGATGAAGTCCTTGACCATGTAAAACAGTTTGATCATTTAAAACAGACAGGATTGATGTCTCATTTTGCAACAGCTGATACTCCTGATTCGGATAAAGTCAAAGAACAACTTGAAACTTTTAAAGAGGTTCGAAAACATTTCTCATCTTCAATAATAACACATATCAGCAATACCGGTGGAATTGCCTATTATCCTGAGGCTCAATTTGATATGGTTAGACATGGCATCGGAATGTATGGATATCCTCCGGGAAATACAGGCATAACAGATTTAAAACCGATCATGGCCTGGAAAAGTTATTTGTTGGAATGTAAGCCTGTCCAAAAAGGGATGACCGTGAGTTACCGGGCAGAATGGATATGTCCTGAAAATGGATATTTGGGAATTATCCCGGTTGGCTATGCGGATGGATTACGAAGGAATCTTGGTGGCAAACTTAAGATGAGCATTAATGGGAAAAGTTATCCGATTATTGGGATTGTCACTATGGATTACGTGATGCTTTATCTCGGGAAGGATCGACCACCGGTTAATAGTGAAGTTATTGTTATGGGTAATGAAGGAAATACGGCTCAGGAATGGGGAAACTTAATGGAAAGCATATCCTATGAAGTGCTTTGCAGTATTTCAAACAGACGGGTACATAGAGTTTATGTGGACGATTGATTTTGATTCCTAAAGTTGATGAATATTTGATAAAAATACCCGTCAGACGATTAATCCGAATTATTCACGTAACCAATATGAAGTAATACATATCATATTGTAAATAAAGTAACTTATAAAAAAACGATCCTCTAATTTGAGGTAAGCTTTATTTTTTACAAAATATCATTTTTTCAATATGATTCTTGTAGCTTGCGAGAATCATTGGGGTTAAGTTGACTCTTCGACCTATCATAAATACTCAGACAGGTATTTATTTACTCAGAGAAACCCAGTTTATTTATTAATATCAACGATTTTTATATCGAATATCAGGGTATCTTTTGCCAGGTGATTGGTTGTGCCACCGTAACCGAGTGAGGGGGGAACAACCAATGTTCGTTCTCCTCCTTTTTTCATTCCGATTAATCCTTCCCGGAATCCCCTCACATAGCTGAAACTGCCATTACTTCCGGTTGCGGCGACATTAATGATAAAGGGGGTCCCATACGTACTTTTTTTATACGTACTATCAAAGATTTTACCATCGGTAGTCCGACCTGTATACTGAATCTTAATTTGATCCTGAGGATGAACCGTAAACGGACCATAACCATCTTGTATCTGATAGTAAATCAAACCATCTTTTTGTACGGTTTTAGGCTTACCTGTCGTATCGTAAGGAGCCGGAACCATTGAGTAGTCAGGACCGGTGATCGGGCTCTTTCCGCACGAACTCAGAGCAATTGTAATTACTAAAATGGTTAATGTCGCTAAAATAGATCTGATTTTCATTGAGTTATATCGTCTAATTTTTCCTTAAATCCTTGTTTGTCTTTTAAATAGTACGTCCCTGTACCCGGGCCGTAGAACCCGACATGTATGTATTTAATATTATGTTTACGATCTGTGAAATAGGTCGTTGGGTATGAATGAAGTTGTTTAACAAAAGGCAACGTTTTTTCAACGACTTTCGCGTTATTATTACCTGCAACGAGTAAAGTCCACGGGATATTGAATCTTTTTTTATAATTATCAACTAGTTTAACGGCTGTATTATAGTTATCCGTATACTCATAAGCCACACCGACGATTTTTATATCCGTATTTTTGTAATGATTATACATTTGTCGCAACATCCGGGCTTCATCAGCACAATTGGGACACCATGAGCCGAAAATGTACAATAAAATAGGCTTATTTTGAAATTGAGGATCACTGCTTTTGACTATTTTACCGTCTAAATTTTTTAAAGCAAATGCCACTTTTGGATGTTGCGGATCAATTTTGGCGATTTTAAAAGGATTACGTAACTGACTTTTCCCTTTGTGAGCATTCCACGTGACTTTAGAGGCATCGTATTCCCATTTAATACCTTTAAGTGAACCATCTTTTTGTAAGTGGCCTCTAAATAAATAGGCATGAGCTCCGTCAAAGGTTGATAACGTCATGGTACTGTCGGTATAGGTACCTTCCAGGAAACGGTCGTCGCCGGCTTCTGTCATGAATGTGCCATATAACATATAATCCTTGGTATAAAATTCACCCGTAGCTTCATAGGTATGTCCGCTACTCGTTTTAAAAACGGTCGGCCATTGACCGTTGAAAACATCAGTTTGAGAAGTAGAACGGGGATATCGATCAGTTACACCTTTTTGAGCCGTAAATTTCATTCTTCGCTGTGATTTCCCTTCATAGCGTTTATGCCATCTTCCGGTAAAATTGCCATTAGGATTGATTTTAGCGTCAATATGTGAATCATAGAAATTGAAGTTCATATGGACGGAATCTCCTTGAACAATAACAGATGTAAAGTGTACGGTATCCGCACCATTACTTACAAAGCCAGTATATTGGTGACCCCTTTTTTGAATTGTGATGGGGAAAGCTAATGGTCCGCCCGGACTATGCAAAATACCGCGATAAACACCGGAGATATTTTTCTCCTTATGTTGCGAGCAGGCTGTGAATAACAAAACAGCCGTACCGATCAGTATAATATTCTTTAAAATTTTTCTTTTCATCAGGAGTTATAGGTCAACGAAATTAATCGTTTCACAATTTGGCTAAAATTAAGTATAAGGCACCCAAAATATGAAATATTCTACAGTCATGCATTGAAACTGCAATATCTTGGTATCTTAGTTCGAGAGTTCCTTTTTAGTAAGTTTTATCTGTTCTTTTACGGCATCGATCGTCGTAGCCGGTTCTCTGCATGAGAAGTTTTTACAAACATAAACGGTTGCTTTGTTGTCGATAGCAGACTTGCCATATAAAGGGCTGAAATTTGAATTTTCGAAGTCTTTGCCAGATATCTGAAAAGACAATGGTGCATATCGATCTTCCAATAATTTTTCAAAAGGTTTGCGTTTCTCTTCGGATCCGGTTATCACAATTTCTTCTCCCGGATATAAAAGCTGAACCATATTTTGCAGATTGTAACCAAAAGCCGTGGCATGTTCAGCCATCGTTTTAGCCAATCGCTCCAGTGAATTTTGCGCAAGGCTAATATAATCGAGCTCACCGCTCAGATGTCCGACCCTGATAAATGCCGCTATAGAAGCTGAGGTTCCACTTGGAATTGCATTATCAAAAGTCTGACGTGGATTGGAGATGAGTTGTTCGTGATCTTTCGTAGCATAATCGAAAGCCTGTTTGGAAGCATCGTAAAATCGTTCTCTGATGTCCTGAGCGAGTTTCATTGAGATCTGTAGATATTTTTCGCTACCCGTAATCTCAAACAGATACGTTAAGGCCTCAGAGAAAAGAGCATAATCATCTAAATATCCCAAATGACGGGCCTGATCTCTGTTAAATGACCGGTATAAGATTCCATCTTTATAAAGTTTACTTAGTAGGAACTCTCCGTTATTAACAGCGAGTTGTTTCCATTCCTCTATACCAAAACATTTGTATGCTTTGCATAATCCTTTTAATACCAGTGCATTCCAGGATGTGATAATTTTTTCATCTTTGCCGGGCGGGATGCGGTTTGACCGTTCTTTTAAAAGCTTACCGAGAGCGGATTGTTTAAGTTTTTCAAATTTTTCAATCGTCATTCCTAACGTTTGGGCCGATTTATCCGGTGATTTTACAACGTGAAGAATGATGTTCCCATCCCATAGCGGTTCGTTCGTAATCTGAAAATGTTCGGATATTACATTCCATTCCTCATCCGTCAATAGTTTTTTTATTTGCTCATGAGTCCAGACGTAATAGCGACCTTCTTCACCTTCACTATCAGCATCCAATGCAGAATAAAATCCTCCATCGGGATGCAACATATCTCTTTTAAGGAACTCAATAGTCATTGTTAGAGCGTTTTTAAATGCAGACTCATGATTAACCTGAAATCCGTCACATAAAGCTGATAGCAACAGGCCGTTATCGTAGAGCATTTTTTCGAAATGAGGAACGAACCATTGACTATCGGTACTATATCGATGAATTCCGCCGCCGACTTGATCATAGATACCACCCAAAACCATGCTGCGTAGCGTGTTGAGAGCCATGTTGCGGGCATCCGTATTTTGTGTCACTGAATAATAACGCAGAAGGAATTCTATCCCCATGGAAGCTGGAAACTTAGGAGCTCCTGAAAAACCACCTTCTTTAAAATCGTAATTTTCTTTGTAGGCATTATAAGCGTGTTTCAATAAATCATCGGTAAGGGTAGACGCTTCAAGATGGTCGTAAAGATCAGCTTGTAGCGCATCTTTAAGATAATTAACACGTTCGTAAATTTGATCGGGTTCCTGTTCATATAATTCAACCAAGCGTCTCAGAACCGTAAGAAATCCCGGCCGGTTATAAGCGGATTCTACCGGGAAGTAGGTTCCTCCGAAAATGGGCATTTGATCGGGGGTCAACCACACATTCAACGGCCAGCCGCCCTGTCCCGACATAAATTGTAAAGCTTCCATATAAATGGCATCCAAATCGGGACGCTCTTCACGATCCACTTTTATGTTAATAAAATGCTCGTTCAGAAAACTGGCGATTTCTTCATTTTCAAACGATTCGTGAGCCATGACATGGCACCAATGACAACTGGAATAGCCGATGCTCAGGAAAATCATTTTATTTTCTTCCCGAGCTCTGTTCAATGCTTCCTCACCCCAAGGATACCAATCAACAGGGTTATGAGCATGTTGAAGCAGGTAAGGTGATGTCTCATGAATCAGGTGATTCGTAAATTTTTCGGAAGCCATGAATTATAACAGTTTTTGTATGATTAAAGAAAACAGGCAGATATTCAATAGAATACTGCCCGTTTAAATGTACATTAATTCGAATGATCAACTTTCAGTAGTTGGTTCTTCCTCACCAAAAATCTCTTTTTGTCTGCGGCGATATGTTACTTTACTTATCCAGACACCGACTTGATATAGAAAAATCAGAGGAATGGCAACAAGAGCTTGAGATAGGGGATCAGGAGGCGTAAGTGCAGCGCCTAATACAAAACAAACAACAATCGCATGTCGACGATATTGCTTTAAAAATGTAGGCGTCAGCAGTCCGATCTTGGTTAAAAAGTAAGTGACCATCGGAAGCTGAAACAGAATACCACAGGCCAGAATCCACATGGCCAGGGAACTGAAATATTCATTTATATCAAAAAAGTTTTGGACGACATTTGATATTTTGAATTGTGTAAAGAATTGCAATGCGAATGGCGTGAGAATCAGATACCCAAAAGAAACGCCGATAATAAAAAGCAAGGAAATAAAAAATACAATTCCCCGTGTTCTCTTTTTACCATGCGCTCCCAATGCCGGTTGTATAAAAGCATAAAATTGGTAGAAGAAAATGGGCGCACCGGCAATAGCTCCCATTACGATCAATGTTCCCCAATAGGTGAAAAACTGTCCCGGAAGTTTCCGGCTTTGCAGAATGACATCAACCGCATGGATATGCAGAAGTTTATATATGAAAAAATCTTTGTGGGTGGGACCCAGAAGAACTTTACTGATTACAAAATTGGAAAAAATAAGGGCAAGTAAGATGCCGATCACGAGACCGATCAATCCCTTAATAATTCTCCAGCGAAATTCCTCCAGGTGATCCAGAAATGGCATTTCCGCATCATTTTTGGAAGGTTCGGCCTTCGGGGGATCCCCTTTCATTATTTGTCGTTTTTGAGCAAAGTTAAAGCCCATAAGTAACTCTTAAACAAAATTTTGGATAAACCTGTTTTCCAGGAAATTCAGGTTATAATAACGTACAACATTTAAAAAGGTTGTACGCTATTACACCGGTTAAAAGAATAGGAATAAGATACGGAATTAAAATAAAGGTGTTGAGATAAATTATTTTAAACCGTTACAAAGTCATACAACGGAAATTGTGCACAAATATCAAGAACTTCATCGGAAACTTTCTTCAGGACCGATTCATTTTCAGGATCTTGCAGTACCTGATCGATGAGTTTGGCAATATGCTTAAATTCTTCTGTGCCAAGTCCACGTGTCGTCATTGCCGGAGTTCCGATGCGAATACCTGAAGTCACGAATGGACTTTCCGTATCGAAAGGAACCATGTTTTTATTTACGGTGATTTTTGCCCGGCCTAAGGCTTCTTCAGCAATTTTACCTGTCAACTCTTTGTTTCTGAGATCGATAAGCATTAAATGATTATCGGTTCCGCCACTTACCAGGTTGTATCCCATTTTCATGAATTCAGCAGCCATGGTTTGTGCATTGTCAAGTATTTGCTGCTGATACGTTTTAAATTCGGGTTGTAATGCTTCGCCAAAAGCAACGGCTTTGGCAGCAATTACGTGCATCAACGGACCGCCTTGTGTTCCAGGAAAAACAGCCGAATTTACCAGTTCACTCCAATTTTTAACCCGTCCGGATTTACGCGCTACTTTACCAATGGTATTTTCTCCATCTTTACCGATAAGAATCATACCACCTCTTGGGCCACGTAACGTTTTATGTGTTGTAGTGGAAACCACATGACAGTGGGGAAGCGGGTCATTTAATAAGTCCGTGGCGATGAGTCCGGCAGTGTGTGCCATATCCATCCAGAGAAAAGCTCCAACTTCGTCAGCGATACTGCGAAAAGCTTCATAATCAAAATCCCGGGGATAAGCCGATGCACCGATAGAAATCATTTTGGGATTCACTTTCTTCGCCTTCTCCCTGATCTGATCCATATCCAGGCGACCGGTTTCTTTACTGACACCATAAAATTTGGCATTATAATTCAAACCGGAAAAATTAACCGGAGAACCGTGAGTCAGGTGTCCGCCGTGCGCTAAATCAAGGCCTAAAAAGGTATCACCAGGTTTCAGAAACGTGAGATAAACGGCTGCATTCGCTGTGGCACCGGAGTGAGGCTGAACATTTGCATAGTCAGCACTAAAAAGTTTCTTGGCCCGGTCACGTGCCAGATCTTCGGCGATGTCCACGACTTCGCACCCTCCGTAGTACCGTTTTCCCGGATATCCTTCCGCATATTTATTGGTCAGAACCGATCCCATTGCCGAAATAACGGCTCTTGAAGCAAAATTTTCAGATGCGATCAATTCAAGATTATTATTCTGACGGTCGGTCTCCTTTTCAAGAATCTGATAGATTTCCGGATCCTGTTCCTTTAAACTTTTCATAATACTTTTTTGAAATTTCAGTTAATGATGTGTCAAATCATGAATTTTGTTTACCCGACGTTCATGTCGGCCCCCCTCGAACTCCGTTTTCAGCCAGGCAAGAACGATGGTTTTCAATTCCTCTTCTGATAAAAAGCGTCCCGGCAGGCATAACACATTTGCATTATTATGTTTACGGGATAACTCAGCGACATCTTTATTCCAGGCGAGCGCGGCACGGATATGATCGACTTTATTGGCTGTCATACAAACACCTTCACCACTTCCGCAAATTGCAATTCCCTTTTCATATTGTCCCGTACTCACTGCTTCCGCAACTTGTACGGCAAAATCAGGGTAATCTACGGAATCTTCGGAATGTGTGCCGTAATCAACCGGCATATAACCATTTTCCTCCAATACCTTCTTAACATATTCTTTGGCTTTAAAGCCGGCGTGATCGCTACCTATCGCTATAATCATAAATTAAGTTTTGTTCTCCTTTTTAACAGTACTTAAATATCCTTAAAAAAATCTTCACTATAAAGAGACAATATCAGTTTCCAGTAAACAGTAAAACAGTTTTCAGTTATAAAATGTAATTTAACGTGAATACGATATAATTAAAGACTTCTTTTGTTTCCTATCCACGATTTGAGGATCTCTCACCTAAAGAGCAGGTTTGAGATGACGACTTTGAGTAATGTTTTTAAACATCAACAGCAGCTTCGCCCATTCGCGTCATTTCCACCGTTCTGATGTTTCGTTTGATCAATACAGAATTCTCCCCTCACCCTGAATTGAACTGAAGTTCAATTCGGTCCCTCTCCCCGGGGGAGAGGGAATTAGGGTGAGGGGTTCGTTAATAAAAAATATTTCATTACGTATCTGAGTGTGTTAATTCTTCACTTAAAGAACGGTTTTGCAAAGCTTTCTTTAAGTCTAAAAGACTGGTGAGAGAAATCTTCAACGGAACATATTCATCCCAGGAAGCTGTTTTAAATAAGATGTTATCCCGAATCCAGGTGAAGATAATGTACAATATCTGAAAATGTAGTTTACAATAATTTGATTTGTGATAGATACGGGAAGTACAATCAGGATTAAGGTTTTTCTTACGTTTTAAAAAAGGGCTGAACCCACTGTTTACTGATCACTGAACTCACCGGTCGTGGGTTAAGGCGTAGACGAATAGATTGACGCCCATTTTGAAGGCTTTTTCGCGGATAGCCTGGGGATCTTTGTGGATTTCCGGATCGGCCCAGCCATCAGCTAAATTGGTTTGGTAGGTATAATAAATAACCAGTCGTCCCTTGTGATAAATACCGAATCCCTGGGCGGGTTTGCCATCATGTTTATGAATTTTTGGGCAGCCACCGGGGAAATCGAATACCTGATGATAAATCGGATGGGAATAAGGCAAATCGTGCATCTGATTGTTAGGATAAATTTCTTTAAGGATTTTACGAACGTATTTATCAAAACCATAATCATCATCAATATAGAGGAACCCTCCATTATCAAGATATTTCCGCACATTCTGGATTTCCTCCTCATTTAAGGTGATATTTCCGTGTCCGGTCATAAAAGCGAATGGATATTTAAAAAGATCAGGACTGCCAATAGAGACGTCATCATACTGCACATCCAAGGCACTCGGCACATATTTTTTCAGGTAATTGATCATATTAGTCAATGAAGAGGGATCATTGTACCAATCGCCTCCACCCCGATATTTAATACGAGCAATCCGGTAGGCTCCTTCATCCTGTGCAGATACCGAACCAGGAAATGAAGAAGTTACCAGTGCTATACCGATATATATAGATGTAATTAAAAGAAGATATCGATTGCCACGCATTGGAGTATATTATTTACAAAAGGAAAATGTTTGTTTGGCTGAATTGAATAATGGCGTATTTTTAAGGCTAATGCAACTGAAAGAGATTATTTACCATTTAAATTAACAAATATCATGAAACATCGTGTTCGTATTTTATTATTACTATTCGTTGTTACGGTTGGCTCACCGGGTTTAATATGGGCTCAGAATTTCGGGATCAATCATGTTGAACCGCTTTGCTGGTGGACGGGTATGAAGCATCATAATTTGCAAATTATGATACACGGAAAAGATATTTCGAATGCTAATATCAATGTCACGTATCCCGGCGTAAAGTTTGAACGGAAAGTAACCGTTTCGAATCCTGATTATTTATTTCTTTATGTCAATATTACGAAAAACGCCAAACCGGGAGAGATGCCCATTGTATTCACCAAGAACGGCAAAAAGTATACCTATGAGTATCAGTTGCGAAAGCGTAAATCAGGCAAAGAGAGATTTCAGGGATTTAACAGTTCCGATATTATCTACCTGTTGATGCCCGACCGTTTTGCTGATGGTGATACTTCCAATGATACGGTTAAAGGGTTATTGGAGAAAAAAGACATGAGCATTCCGATGGGTAGACATGGAGGTGATATTAAAGGTATCGAAGAACATTTGAATTACATCAAGAATCTGGGAGCCACAGCTATTTGGATCAATCCGCTTGTTGAAAATAATATGCCACCGACATACCACTCATATCACGGTTATGCGGCAACAAATTTATATAAAATTGATCCCCGTTTTGGCACTAATCAGGATTATGCCAATCTTGTCAATGAAGCCCATAAAAAAGGTTTGAAAATAATTATGGATATGGTCATGAATCATATCGGCAGCAATCACTGGTGGATGAAAGATTTGCCGACCAAAAACTGGGTTCATAGTTACAAAAAGTACGGGCAATCCGATTATCGTATATCAACATCATCCGATCCTTATGCATCACAATACGATAAGGATAAAATGGAAAAAGGCTGGTTCGTAAAAGCCATGCCCGATTTGAATCAAAGTAATCCGCTCGAGGCTGACTATCTGATTCAAAATACATTGTGGTGGATTCAGTATTCTGGAATTGATGGTATTCGAATGGATACCTATCCGTATCCGAATAAGAAATTTATGGTGAAATGGGTGGAAGCAGTGAAACGACAATATCCGCATTTTAATATTGTTGGTGAAGTTTCTGTCCATGATGTCGGTATTGCTTCTTACTGGCAGGAAAATAAGCATCACCGCGATGGATTCAATTCCCATTTGCCAAGTATTACGGATTATCCATTAAAGTACGCGATTGTTGATGCTTTTACGCAGCCATTTGGATGGAATACAGGAGTAATGAGAATTTATTATACGCTGGCTCAGGACTTCCTTTACTCGAATCCTTATGAAAATGTCATTTTCTTCGATAATCATGATACCAATCGTTTTGGCGGACTCATCCACAAAGACAAGGATTATTTTAAGATGGGGATGACATTTCTGCTCACTACACGAGGTATCCCTCAAATTTACTACGGCGATGAAATCATGAGATCGAGTATGAAAAACGGCAATGATGGAAATGTCCGCCGTGATTTTCCGGGTGGATGGCCTGGTGATACGCATAATGCTTTTACAAAAGCAGGTCGTACTCCACTGCAAAATGAGATTTTTGACTATACCCGTAAGCTCATGCATTATCGCGATAATCATCCTGTTTTTGCAACCGGACATCTCATGCAGTTTTTACCCGAAAATGATGTGTATGTTTACTTCCGTTATAACAAGAAGAAAACGATTATGGTGGTTATGAACTTCAATAAAAAGGAATATAACCTGAAAACAGCAAGATTCGCCGAACGCATGCACGGGTTCACCAAAGCTCTGAATGTCATGAGTGGAAAAACATTGAGCAATCTGCAGACTTTGTCTATTCCCCAAAAAACAGCTTGGGTGCTTCAGCTGGAAAAATGAATTGGAATATTTGGAATAATAAATTTTTAGAGAGATAATTTTAACCCTCCGAGGGTTTTGTAACCCTTGGAGGGTTCCTATTTAATCCGAATTATTCACGTAACCAATAAAAAGTAATACCTACCTTATTGTAAATTAACGTGAGGTTTGGATAAGAATCGCAGAGTTGTAATAATTACATTGAGAATACGACCTGTGAAAATATGACCTATCTCGACGACGGACGACTGACCATCGACGACACAGAGCTGTTTTGACGCATAAAGCATGATTCCGATACCGAACTCACGTTGATGATACGGTTTTTCAGCATAAATAATGTTTAATTACTATCAGAGCATTTCTCTGCCGTTTGTGGTCGGTGGTCATAGAATAATCTAATTTAACAGCTACTTCATAGCAGTCCAAAACGTTTTTGAGATTAAAAAATAATGCTTAATCGGTTTATTTAGGACAGATTATTTAATATCTGAACGATCAATCCCCCAATGAAATAAAACGCTCTAAAATCGTTTGGGAACAATTTTTTATTCATGGCGGTACAAAAACCGATAGCGTTCTCAGATCCGGTTTGACAAAGAGGTAGATGGACCCCACTCCGGAAAAGCATGGAGTGGAGCCCATCGATGATAGTTCCAACATTTGGATTTAAAATTTGGGACGATTCCATTTAAAAATCGATA
>Ga0102962_1000909_pt1 | contig 12437 bp, 5 predicted proteins | sample SalPonF2_C_D2_MG_FD_84519 | JGI IMG/M metagenome (GOLD analysis project Ga0102962, IMG submission 84519) | Salt pond soil microbial communities from South San Francisco under conditions of wetland restoration - Salt Pond MetaG SF2_C_D2_MG ...
ACCGCCGTCGTATGAGACCCGGGGAGAGTTGCTTGAACACATTCTCTCCTCACGCGGTCTACCACGATAACTTCGTCAACAGAGCGCCGTCTGTCGGTTTCTCCGCTTAACCGAACACGGATGTGGCCTGGAGCTATGATTCGTCCAGTCTTTCTCAAGCGTGGCTTGCGTCGTATTAGATGACTCTGCTGTAGGTTCTGGGGAGCTCTTATCGGCTGGGGGTTGGTCACGGGTCATCGGGAAGTTGGTTGCGGACCGAAAACGACGTCGCGTATCGCTGCAAGGACATTGGGGGCTGTAACGTGTAGCCGGAGGCAATACTCCGGAGAAGGCGCGCGGTTGATCAGCGTGTGGAAGTTGAAGAAGACAAGGCCAGTATTGTAGAAAAACGATCGAACAACTGGATCGGTGGATTGAGTGTAGGGGAGAGTATCATATTTGGATTGGCGGATGGTTGTTTCAATCCCGAATCGTTGCAGGTATGCCTCATCGAGATCCTTTGGAGTCACGTCGTCGAGATCGAGGTCTGTGATGTATCCCCGGTGAGAGTAGCTTTTGTCCTCAGAGGCAGGGAAAGCCAGGAAGTTGAATGGGCGCTTCAAATTAGAATACGTCAGGCCTCGCTTAAAGTATACTTCTCCTTCTGGCGCTTCCTCAAAGTGAGCTTCGAAGGGTTCCCCGTTTTTTGCACGTATGACCCACTGCGCTCCGAAAACAGAACGACAAGCATCTATGAAATCCGCCCCATTCATTTCTCTGTCCATGAAGACGCGGCTCGCCCCGAAGGACCGTTTTGCTACGCGGAGTAGGTTATGCAGGACGTCGTCATCCTCTGCTTTTGAGTCGACGAACAGTCCCCCAATCGCAAACCGCGACGCATTCTGAAGCCCCCCTAAAACATCGAATCGGAATGCCTGATTCGGTGGTCCCCAACTGTCCGGATGCCCAATAGTATGTGGTGAGTCATCGATCGTGTCGAAACGAGTTGGGTCAAATCCGATTGCGACAGTCTCGTCGAAGAATCCTCGCTTTCCGACCTCTTGGAAGAAATGAATAGTCGACCTGGAGAAGAGACGACTTACCGTTCCGAGGTCAATTTCCTCCTTCTGGAGATGTTTCGGCAGAAGCGTGGGAGACGGGATATTCTCCGGGCCATAAATGATCCGCGCATTATCAGCAGCGACCTTCAGTCCACGATGTTCAAGCGCTGATGAAGCGAGGAGACCGAAGAATTCTCGCATCTCTACAGACTTGTTATCCCGCCGCCCGAGATCGAACTCTTCTAAGTAGAGGTCTAAGAGTTCGTTCACCCAATTGCGTAACGCCTGATCCTTCACGTCCGGGTCGATTGTATGCTCGTCAAGATCCGCTGCCACTGGTAAATTGTGGGCTTCTTGAGCGGAAGACGGAATCGGCATGCCAATTCGATATGCGGCGTAGGCCAACTGGGCTCCGGCATTTCCAACAGCTTCCCGGACCCCAGTCTCTCGCATTTCCTGATTCACCCGCCAGTAAGTACTCTGGTTTTGCGAACTGCTAATACCGAGATTGGTTAGCTCACCATTGACCGCGTCGAGGTGCTTCGCCAAACCTGGATAGGATTCCCCTCGTGCGTCTAGCAGCAGAACCGCTAATCCTTGCTCGTTGCTTCCCGGAAGCTCGTCAATGCGAAGTCCCTGACTTCGGAGGGCTACTTCTGCACCCCTCAGCACTGCTCTATCAAACTCCACCTCATCTGAGGCTGCTCGACCCCGCTCCTTTGAGAGTGATGGTTGAAGAGAGTCAATGTTTGCTTGCCGTAACTGAGCCTGAAGATGGCTGGTGTATCTTAATTCTTCGACGGTATCGACAGGGTGAGATAACTCAATATCAGTTCCACGCGATTCGACGGGTCCATACTCTTCCGTACTGGGTAGCTCGCTATACGAAATATCAACCTGGTACTCATCCTCTAATTCGTGGTCAGTAATCACAGACGCATAACTATCAGTATGTGATATGGTCGGAGTTGAGCCAGATGGAGAGGTCATCGGACATTATTATGAGCCAGTTCAGGATAAAACCCAACTAGGTTTTGAACATCTCACGCAGGCCAGTTCTGTGGATCAAATCTGATTTAATGAGAATGTATACTCAATCTTCGCATCGATAATATTCGGCCAACTCAGGGGGTGAACCCGCAATAAAAATGAAGGAATTGCATACTATTAATTGATCCAGTGGTTACTCCGCTCCTGTTGAATTCTGAGCCATAACCGGTTCCCTGTTCAAGATACGCTGCTATTGGCTATCCTGTTTGCAAAGAAGCCCACAAGCTCTGCGTAATAGGCGTCTTATCGGGGCCTCCTACGATAGATTGCAGTTCATCAAACTTGTCCCGGAAAACCGTGTTAGCAAGGACGCCCTCTTCGATTGATTCGAGAGCTTCAGGAAAAGTGAGATCTCCTCTGACCTCGCTTTCAATGACTTGAGTCTGATAACCTCGACAGGCGGCGTTTGTCCGCGTCAGTCAATAGCTGAACGTCGTACTTCTCTTCGAGGTCAGCGATCGATTGGAACAGCTCTCGTGCGATTGTAGCATCGCCTTGTTTGAGCCGGTATTTACCTTGCTTTCGAGCGACTTTCGCAATCCCCTGCTTGCCGTCGTACCACGGCAGAATCTCTGTGTAGTAGCTCTTCGCTTGGTTGAGATGACCCCACCAAGTATCATATTCCGTATCCTGATCAAGTTCCTTGGCTAAACTCCAATGTGTATCCGCGAGCTGGCTGGCTACACGTTTTCGCTCGTTCTCGTCGGAAGCTAGCTCATAGGCTTCGTCGAGAAGTTCGATCGCCTCAGATAGGTCAGCAGTATCGCTACTCTCGATTAACGCTTGTAAGCGCTGTTTTCGTTGCAATTCCTCACTTCGCCACACAACGTCTCCGTCCAGGTTGATTGCGTAGTACGGGTCGCTGCCGGGCCGTTCAGAGAGATACAACCAGTACTCTCCGTCGACGATGTCGAATTCCAAGTCTTTGTTGTTCCCGTCCACGTGTTCGTGCGTGAGCACGAGGTTCCCTTGGCCAAGACCAATATCGAACACGTACGTACTGCAGTCAGGGTTGAACGTTGCAGCTGCAGCGTATTGCCCATCGTTTGAAAGGGCACAGACCGCACCGTTCGAGTTGAAGAAGTGCGTTAATAGCGATGTACCGTCGGAATCGAATACCATGAGTTTCGCAGACTGATCCTCAATCGAGAGGCCGTCGAGAACAGCAGCGACACCAGTATCAGTAACCTCACAGTCCTGACCGTTCTCGATCTCAACGGAGTATGCCAGTGTATCCCCGTGGCGAACGAAGAATCGCGTTTCAGTTCCAACTGGCCCGTGACGACTGGCTAAAGCGTGCCATTCTCGATTACTCGACGTATCTCCCTGTCCGAAGTGCGTTTCGCCACGGTACGTGATATGAGAGACGCGAGATTTCTCGCCACCGACCTCGGCGGTAGCCTGGTCATCCAGATCGGTTTCAGCTTCTCTGTCAGGAGTTGCTGTTGGATTGTATTCAGCCGGTTCATCGACGCGTTCGATGGCTGGTGTCAGTTCTTGGTCGGCCTCTGATGGGGCGTTTTTGCGCCGTTGCCAGAGATACACGAATCCAGCAATGGCTGCAACTACCCAGACGAGCGACGTGAGCAGATAGAGCCACCGATGCTTCGGCCAATCAACGGTCTCGGAGACTGCTTTGGAATCCAAGTAGATCGAGACAGGGAGGGCGATCCAGGAACCAAAGACCAGTAATCCGAACAGACTGGTCGGTAAGGTAGTTACGCCGAAGAACGCGATGAGCCACCCGATGGTCGCTGCGATCACTCCTTTATGCCAAATCGTGTTAGATAGAGCATCTGTAGACATACGAGTTGGTTCCGTTCAACTCTCAAGAATATATGGGTCGGAATGACAAGCTGTAGCTTCGCCCCCACACTGACCGTGTTCAGGTTACTCCAGTGACAACATCTATATACAGTCGAGAGACACTTCCGGTGTTAAATGGGAGTGACGTTCATTCATGCGGCGGACCTCCACCTCGGGAGCCCACTGCGGGCGATAGCGGGGGCGTCCGAGGAGAAGCGCGAGCAACTCGCGCACGCGACACAGGAGTCGTTTCGTCGAATCATTCAGACCGCGATCGACCGCGACGTCGATTTCCTCACGGTGGCGGGCGACCTCTACGATCGAGAGGCACGCTCGGTGCGGTCGAACGAGTTCCTCGTCAAGCAGTTCGAACGGCTAGAGGACGACGACATCCCGGCGTACGTCGTGCACGGAAACCACGACCCGCTCGGGAGCGGCGCAGAGAAACTCGCGTTCCCGGATAATGTTCACGTCTTCGGTGCTGATGACGTTGGCACCGTCTACTACCCATCCAAGGGCGATCCCGAGGCGCGCCTTCTCGGTCAGTCGTACGGGTCGCGGCACGTGTCGAACAAGCTCTACTACTCGTACACGCCGACGGACACGGCGATGCCGAACATCGGCCTGCTCCACACCGGCCTGAATCCGGACGGGAACAAGTACGCGCCGTGTAGTCCGAATGACCTCGCCTCGAAGGATATCGACTACTGGGCGCTGGGCCACATCCATACTCCAGAACACATTCGAGGCGCGAACGCAGCGTACGCCGGCATCCCGCAGGGCCGACACAGTGAGGAACTCGGCGTCGGCGGCTGCCTGCTCGTCGAAGCAGACATCGACGAACAACCGAAGATCGAGTTCGTGCCGACGAGTCCGATCGTCTGGCGGCACGAAACGGTCGACGTCACAGAGCTCGGCGACGGTGTGCAGAACCTCACTGACCTCGAACAGGCGCTCGAGGACTATACGCTCGCACGAACTGACGCAGATGTCGAGGATCTCGTAACACACGACTTCCCGATCGCGGATACTGACTGGGAGCCCGAGGGACACATTGTCCGCTGGACGCTCACGGGGCGCAGCGACGTCCACGAGGCCCTCGACGATGGAAACGAGGGGGAGGCGACGACAGTGCTCACAGAACGACTCCGCGAGCGCCTCGGCGACCTCACGCCGTTCGTGTGGACCGAAACTGTTCGGGACCGCGTCAGTCCCGCTCTCCCCGACCGCAACACCCTGGCGGAACAGGACGAGGTTATCGCGGAACTCATCACGCTCACGGAGGACCGACGGAACGATCCGGAGGCCCGCGAGGAACTCCGTGGGAGCGGCGGTGACCTCTGGGAGTGGGTCGATGACCAGGACCGGGAAGACACGCCTCCAGACCGCTTGCCGCTCGACGATGACCGCCTCGACGACCTGATCGATACCGCACTCCAGACCGCGATCGACGAACTCGCTCTCCGCCGCTACAATGTGGATTAAGAACATTTACCTCGACGACTTCGGCTGCTTCGACCACGCCCACGCACGGGGATTCGACGACGAACTGAATGTTATCGCTGGCCCGCAACGCGCCGGGAAGACGACGTTTATGCAGGCTGTCCGCCACCTCGGCTATGGCTTCCCGCGCGGGGGCACGTTTCCGCCGGCCGCCGACGACTACGACGTCTCCACGAATCTCGTCGTCGACGGCGACGAATACGAAGTTTCCCTGGAAGGCCACGGAGAGCCGAGCGTCGCTCCGCTCGACGGCGCACCGGAACGGACGGTCGCCGAGCTGTTCGATGGGACACCAGCGACCCAGTACCAACAGCTGTACACGGTGAGCCTGGACGAACTTCGTCGGAAGCCAACATCCCTCGACGATGGAATCGACCTCTCGACGGTCCTCCTCAGCGGCGCGTATGGGAACATTCAGGATGTCCCCGACGTCGGCGACGTGCTGGCGGGTAGGGCGAAATCGATTGGTGGGAAGCACGGACGAGCGTCCTACAAACTCGGCGGTCCGATCAGGACGATCCAAGACGGGATGGAAGCCCGTGACGAGGCGATCAAGCAGGTCGATGAATACGAGAAGAAGTCCGCCGAGCGAGACGCTGTCTTCGACCGTATCGAGGAGATCGAAGCGGAGGTCGAGAATCTCGATGGGGAGGAGCGACGTCTCGAAGCGATCGAGAGTAACTACGAGACGTACCGCGACCTACGGGATGTCGAGGCGGACATCGAAGACAAGGACGCCGACTTGGACGATATCGATTCGTTCCCCATCGATCGCCTGGAGCACGCGAGATCCGTGTCTAATGAATACGAGGATGCCCAGGCGACACGCGACGATGCGAAACACGAGTTCCGGGTGGAAGTTGACGTCGATGATCCGAGCTCGTACCGCGAGCGATTACTGGATCATAGCGAGACGATCGAGACGTATCACGCCGAGTTATCAGGCTGGCGCACCCGAGTGGAATCGCTGCGGTCGGAGGGGAGCGAGCTCTCGACTCGACGCGCCGAGTTGCAGGACCGAGTCTCCGATCTTCATCCAGAGTGGGAGACCCTCGACGACGTCCGTGAGCAACACGTGGACACGTTCTCGAAGGCGACAGTCCGGTCGGTGGTGGACAAAGTCCAAGAGCTACGAAAGGGGGTTACAAACCTCGAGGACGAGGCGGACAGGCTTGAGACGCGCCACGGAGAATTAGGCGATCGGATCGAAAACGCGACCGCGTCGACAGAAACTAGCCCTCTCCGCTCGGCGTTACCGACTGCGGTAGGCGGGGTTATCGCGGCGGCTGTTCTGGGCGGTGGGATCGCTATTGGCGTGAACGCGCTCGCCGGCGTCATCGCAACGATCGTCATCCTAGTCGGAACAGGAGTATATGCCGCACGTTCGGTCCAATCGGAAGCACCGACCGATGGCGGGATCGCTATTGACTCACTCCGAGCCACGAAAGAAGAAGTCCAAAGTGAGCTCACGAGCATGCGAAAGGCTCTCGAATCGAAGCGGGGCGAACTCGACGACGCGATTGACGAACTCGACGCGATTAAAGACGAATACGCGCTCCCGAAGGACGCCGAGCTGGAGGCAATCACGACGTTCTACGACTCGTTCGTCTCCCTGCACGGCGATATCTCGGAGTATGACCGGGACCTCGATACACACGAGGCCGAACGAGCGGCGTTAGAAGAGACGCTCGAAGAGGTTCGTGTAACGCTCGAAGAGATCGGCGCGATCGACGACGACGACCCTGCCACGCTGGAAACCGCGGACACCGTCTTCGTGGCTACTGAGCGCGTCTACACACACCTCGACGCGGCACAGACGCTTGATTCGGCGACCCAAGCTCTCGTCGTTGTTGAAGCGGACATCGTCGACATCCTCTCCGCAGGGGCGGAGACGAGTGACGCAGAGGTCGGCGATGATGACCTCGCCAGTAGACTGGCGGACTTCATCACATATGGGGACCATGTCGCCGAGGCCCGTGAGCGGCTTGAGGAACGCGACCGCCTTCGCAAGACACTACATCAGAATCTCGGCGTCAAATCGGTGGCGTCAGCCCTGGAACCGTATCGACCGTCTGCCGACGACGAAGATGGGGAAGGTCAGACAGACATGTGGGTGATCGACGCGCTCGATCGTGTCCACACAGAGTATGGCGGACGTGACGAAGTCGGTTCCCGGCTCGAAATAATCGAGGACGAGAAGGACACTCTCGGAACAGAAATTGAGGAGAAGCGCGACGAGCGCGCGGACTTGGATCAGACGCTGGAGTCACTCAAGTCGGATAAAGACGTGCAGGCTGCTCACGAGACGATCGAGAAAGGGCAGCGCGAGTTAGAACCGCGGCTCGAAGCGTACGCAGCGAATCGGATCGCTGAGCGGCTGCTCGACGACCTCCACGAGGATTACATCGAACGGACGACCGGCCCGCTCCTCGACACGGCCAGCGAGATATTCGAGCGCATCACGGGGGGCGACTACACGCAGGTCGAATCGTTCGACGAGTTCGACGATCTCGACTTCGCCGCGATCCTAAAAGATGGCCGCGAGCAGCGGACCTCGGAACTCTCACGGGCGACCGCCGAGCAGCTGTTCCTCTCCGTACGCCTCGCACGGATCCAGCACGCGGACAAACCGCTTCCCGTGATGCTCGACGACTCGCTCACCAACTTCGACGCCGAGCACCTCGGTCGGACACTTGATGTCGTCTCCAATCTGGCCGCCGATACCCAAGTATTCCTCCTCACGTGTCACCCTTCACTGGTCGATCTGGTCGTAGAGGGCTACGAAGCGACGCACTGGGGTCTGGAAGTGGGGCAGTTTGACGGCCCACATGAACGCGCGAATCGATCGAAAGAACTCTTAGAGGGCGGTTCTGCTTCCGAATCCACGATCACGGAGTAGGCTAATCTAGCAGATAAGCAAGAACAACCAGAACGGGAGATAGCAGATTCTACTCTTCTCATTCTCGATGACCAAGGATCCGTCCTCTCTAACTTCTTTCGGGAGGCTATCAGTAATCACAAATCGATATGGAGCTTGGTAGTTGAGGTCTCGGATTTCCTCACTATTAGCTTCCGTATGCTGTCCGGAACTCGGATCGAACGCTGTGACGATTTCCTCCGCGTTGTCCGTATATGGATGGTACGAGAGTACGAACGGGAGGACCTTTCCTTCGCGGTGGAGAATGTAGTCTACGAGCCCGGCGTCAGTATCCGTGTATTCGACACTGTCCGTTCCGACAGTGTACGCGAGGCGCATGGCGTGGTCGAAGGCGACGGTACGAGCGAGCTTGTATTCGAATTCGTGGTTCAGTGTGTCTGTGGGATCGTAGGCTTCGAAGCCGTAGTGTTCCTGACGTTGAGAGAGGAGGACGAGATGACGTGGGTTGCGGAGGTAGAGTCGAGTGCGACGGTAGCGGCGAAGGGAGTAATCGTGAGATTCAGTGACGGCAATACCCTCGTCGAGTGCATCAAGATAACTGTCGACAGTACGTCGATCGACACCAATCTGCTCGCTGAGATCGGTGTATCTGAGCTCTTCGCCGGCTTCGGTCGCGGCAATCGCACTGAGTCGGTGGAGGTTTTCCGGCTGTTGTATGGAGCGGTAGCTGGCAAGCTCTTTGTAGAGGAAGAGCAGGAAGTGAGCCTGGCTGAGTTCGTTTCGAATTGATGGGTCAGTGCCTTTCTGCTGGAGTGTTCCTCCTGTTCGGAGATAGGCCTGCGCGGCGTCGTGGAGGTGGTTTCGCTCCTCGAGATTAAAGGTCTCAAAGTGGAGCTCCGAAAGTGTTTCAACTGCGGTGTCTAGACTGACATCATCGTATTTCAAGTTCAGACCGTATCGAATCGTCCGTATCGGGGATGACCCGTCGAGTGCCTTAGATCGATAGCTCTCGATCCGTGCCCCCAGTTCCGGATCTATATCGATACCGAGGCCGTCACCACTCTCGACGGCATCGAGGAACTTCATCGGGAGAATCGGCCACGGTCCTTCGAACTCGTCAATGTGTTCCGCACCTTTGATAAACTGGAGATCAACCTGTGAGTCGACGATTCCCGTGATGAATAGGTACGTGTTAGAGTCCAAGATATCAAGCAGCTCTGCTTTCCGATCTTCATCGAGATCAAGTGCCTGAACGTCGTCGAGAAAGACGTATCGCCGGGCTTGACGCGAGGAAACGTGGGTTTGGAAGTAGTCGATGACTTGGCGAAGGCGATTGATTCCGATGTCGGGCTGTTCTAGCTGATATAACGATGCTTCGAGAGGAATGTAGAGTATCTGTCGGGGTCTGACGGACGAAGTGAGTTCCAAGTCACGACCTTGATGCTCGAAATCAACGGTTTCGAGGAGTTCTGCGATGATCTGATGGAGAAGAACAGTTTTGCCGATTCCAGTCTGCCCCCGCATCGCATAAAGCAAGCTCTCAGCACCGTCGTCAAGGTACTTATTAACGTTCTTGATAATTCGGTGGAAATCAGAGCGGGGTGTGAGTTTGACTGCTTTTGAGATCTCAGGCGACGAGCCATCGCTCCACCACTGATTGTGGTGTTCGGCGTCGTCAATGAAGACTTCTGCACTCCCGATTCCTGGCATACTGTTGGATATCTCCCGTAGGTACAAAAATTCATGCATTAGAATGGCGCTATTCTGAAATGTAACTGATGCAGCTTCTGAGTCTACCAAATATAGGAGACACCGTCCCAACTTGATCACTCACGCTCTGACAACAACAGAACGGCCGAGGACATTCGCCCACCGGATAGTAACAACACTGTATTTTGCGTATTTTGAATGTCCCTATTGCAAATTTATTTATACTGTGGTCACCATTGTCGAGGCAGATGGCAGTGAAGGCCGATATCACAGACGGTGAACGGATCGATATCACGCTGCGTGTGAGGAGTGTCGACGAGTGGGATCACAACGCGATCGCACGGAAGGTCCAGTTCGACGACGTCGAGGGGGAAGGGGTCGAGCTGACGGTGTTCAACAACAACGAGATTGCGGATCACACGTGGGAGGTTGGGAGGTGGTACTCACTGGAGAACGCTGTCGGGAACGAGTACAACGACGAGATACAGATCAACCCCGGGCATCCCGATAGCGGCGGGCCGAACCTGACCGCCACACTTCTAGATGAGCCTCCCACCGGTGCTACGACAGACCAGGACGAACCCGTTTCGTCTCGCCCGTCCATAGGAAGCTCTTCGATCGCGTCGAGCGGACGGATTGGGCTTAGTCAGAAGAACGGGGCTACGGGTGAGTCTCCGCCGACGGCAGATGGCGGTGGGAAAATCCTCCGCCAGCAACCTCTCGCCCAGGGGAACTACCTGCTGCACTTCGAGCTTGGCCAACTCCCAGAGCTCACCGTTCACGAGTACGAGCTCCGCGCGGTGGAGAAGGGCGGGATCGATCCCAACGACTTCACGAACGGAATCGAGGGGTTCACCGCACAGGCGGCGAACTACTACCGACTACGTACCCGGAGCCCGGTCACGACAGCTGACGCGTCCCGGCGGCGCATCTATGCGACCGAAAAACTGCACGACGAGATCAAGATTCACGGCTATCCAATTCGCGCCGTGTATCAGGGTGAAGCAACGCTGGAAGCGTGGTCATACTCGAACGACGGACCAATTCAGGAGCTCGTAAAACAGGACGTGAAGCGGACGCTGGACAGGCACTTCAAGGTGTCCGGAATCGACTCTATTATCGAGCCCAAACCGGACCAGTACGCTGCCAGTGGGCTGTTCGAAGCGTATCGGAAGTACAAGTGCCGCATCCGTGTCGATGCTGATGGGACGGTCATCTGTGGAGTGGACGTCTCCTACCAGTTGGAATCGACATTCTCCGCGGCCGAGTGGGTTCGTCGTGGGTACGATATTGAGGACGTTCGAGTCAAGCACGACACGGACCTCTACGACAGCGCACGCACGGCAACGGTCGTCGAGCTCATCGACATGGACTACGACGACATCCTTGACGGTCCTGGTGTTCCGATGTCGGAGTACCACGAGAAGCACGTGGCCAAGGACGTCATTGAGTCGACGCGAGCAGGTGATCCACTCATCGCCAACCTCCAGTATGGGAGCGACGATGAATCGGTCTATCCGCAGGTACTGGAGTACTGTAACGTCATCCCGACGTTTGACCAGCTCGCCCAGGTTGACGACGCGTTCCTGGAAGTCATCCTCCGAGAGAGTCGGATGAAACCCCACGAGCGGTTCAGTGTCGTCACGTCCTTCGTAGATGGACTTGGCCCGACGCCGTACTTCGGTTTCGACCCTGTACCGCAGCCTACGAACACAGGCTATCGAGAACAGGACATCCGCGGCGGTCCCAACCTCCGTTTCGGTGATGGGAAAACCGGGTTTTACGGCGCGGACGGACTGGAGCGGAAGGGATACGGGGTGTACAAGGCTCCCGAGTCGTTCGACATCCTGGCGATGTATCCCGAGGACGAGGAGAGCGCGGCACGGCCCTACGTCCTCTCGCTCCTCCAGAAGCTCGCGGAGTACGAGGGAGAGCCAACGAAGTTCGACCAGGAAACCTACACGCTGGGGTCGGAATTCCACTACTCGCAGGCCGCGAAGAACGCGAGCGAGTACGACGCCGCGCTGATCGTCGTCCCTGATAAGGACGACGCGGCGGAGGCGGAGTTCGACGACCCGTACCCGGAGTTTAAACGCCGCCTCGGACAACTCGGCGTGCCGAGCCAAATGATCTCCGTCGAGAACCTCACTAGCGAGAGCTACCGCGGGAACATCTGCGCGGCACTCATCGGAAAAGCCGGCGGCGTGCCGTGGCGGATTCACGACGTCCCCGGTGATGTCGACGCGTTCGTCGGGCTCGACGTGACGTATGACCATACGAGCGGTCAGCATCTCGGCGCAGCCGCGAACGTGATCATGGCTGACGGGACCATCCTTGCCTCCGAGGCGATCACGAAGCAGTCTGGCGAGACGTTCGGCGAGGACGACGTAGCGAACGTCATCAAGCACGTGCTGGAGATCTTCACGGAAGAGGAGGGCCGACCACCGCGG
>Ga0102962_1000910_pt1 | contig 12429 bp, 9 predicted proteins | sample SalPonF2_C_D2_MG_FD_84519 | JGI IMG/M metagenome (GOLD analysis project Ga0102962, IMG submission 84519) | Salt pond soil microbial communities from South San Francisco under conditions of wetland restoration - Salt Pond MetaG SF2_C_D2_MG ...
ATACGTAAAAGATCTCCCGAGAATAAAGCATAGGTAATATTCAGTCTCTCATCAACCCGAATCACTTCATTATCATACTTGTTGCGGTAAGCAGGTTTCTTGCGGTAGGCTTCATCAACAGCAGCAGATAACTTGTATTCAGGTTGATCTCCACTGGTAAAAAAATCATTGAATGATGCATATTCACCATTAATCCCAAGCATTTTCTGTAAATCAGGATTGGAAACCCTGATAAGTGGTACTCTGTTGAAGGTATCCGGGAATGCTAAAATCCCAAGCACAACCTGATCAGGATCCATCCCCCGATAATTAAGTTTCCTGCTAACCTTTCTAAGAAACTCAGAAGAAAGAGTATTTAATGGTTTAATCCTTCCTGCCTGGTCCTGCACCAATAACTTTCCAAAACTCGCGGCTTTTGCTTTATTAATTTCCGGGACGGAAGACCGGGCCTGTACCACAGTGTTAATTAGAAAAAAAGAGAAAATGAGCACAACTGTATACCGCACTACTCCGCCAGATTTTCCGGAAAGTCCCGCTGCAAGCTTTCTGAAATGGCTTCTTTTATTAAATAAGCTCAAAAACATCCCGATAGCAAGTAGCAAATATCCGGTATAGGTCACTATAGTACCCCACAGATCATGATTCACTGACAAAATTGTTCCTTTTTCATCCTGATCAAAGGAAGACTGGTAAAACCTGTAACCACGGTAATTCAATATATTATTCATATAAATCCGGTGATTTTCCTTTATGTTCCGTTGTTGATCGATTAGGGTAACCTCACTTTCAAACCAGGAGGGACTGTTGGAGCCAGGATATCTTTTCATTATAAAATTGTTCAGAAAAACAGAAAAAGGCAAATGGATAAGTTTGCCTCCAATAGCAAGTGTTAGCCTTGTTGCACCGAGGGATAAAGATACCGGATCTCCCATTGTCCCGTCCTGTTTCCATAAGATAATATCTTTCTGATTCCGGCCGGTTGCAATATTCAGCTTCACTGCATCAAAATCGGTTCCCTGTTTTCCGGTACCTGATGTAAGCTCCACCTGTCCCTGTGGAAGATAAGACCTGGCTACCAGCTGAACTGAATTCACAGTATAGAGTGTGCGAAGGTAGAAAGGATGTTCTTTGCCGGCATTGAGCGTATCCTGCCTTCGGCTCGACATCTGCATCTGTACAATGGGTGAGGAAGCCTTAATGATTAATGAATTCCCTTCTAATCCAATATTGACTGAATTGCCGGAAACCAGCGGACTGTCTCCGAAAGTAATAAATTGTCCCATTACCTCCCGTGAATCGCCATAAGCCAATGAAACCTGACGACTTCCTCCCTGTCCGGCAATCATAAGTTCAATTACAGGTACTCCGTTTTTATCTTCCCTGATTACTTCTTTTGCGGATGGAATATATTCAGTAAGTGAAATTTTAACGCTGCTTTTGGGCATATCCAGCTGAGCCTTTAAATTATTGGGCCCGACGGCAGAAAACAGTACCGGCTGCTCCCTGTAAACTGTATCATTTCCGGTAATCGCCATCACTTTGAAATAATTATCGGCTGTCAGAATACTATTGGAGGCCTGGCCTTCACGAATGTGCATCACGCCTTCAAAGCCAATGAAACGAGTGATGCCGGCACCCACAAGAATTATCAAAAACGCAAAATGAAAAAGAAAGATCGTTTCTTTCCCCTTTCTGTACATCCTGTTTATGAAAATTATTCCGGTAAGATTTATAATCCCAAGAAGTAATAACCCTGAAAACCAGCTTGCATTGTATACTAACTTGCGGGCAGTTTCTGTTCCAAAATCGTTCTCTATAAAGGTGGCTGTTGCAATAGAAATTGCAAAAACAGCCAGTATCAGTGCCATCAGGCGGTAAGAAAATAAAAAATCGAAAATTTTCTTCATTGAAATATTTTTTAAGACCGGAGCTAAATTAATGAATATCTATAAAAAAAGACTTAAAGTTCTTTATTTTATACCCGGGAATCATAAAAAGCGGGGATCAAACATCCATTACTCAGAATAAGACTGCCCGATAATGCAATAAAAGAAGTAACCCGTTTATATACTTTTTGTTTAAAGCAATAATGTTACGTGAATGTTACGCAAAGTCTCATCGATTTACATTGCACCAGCAGTACCATATTGGTACCAGACAGGCATTTTACGCACCTCCAAATCAGCCAAAGACAGGTGTTTTTTGCAGGGCGAAGAGCGATAAAACACAGGGTTATAGGATAAACTCCATTAAAATTCAGAAAATCACACTTTTTACAACACATCTCCATAACCTCTAACTAACTCAATATTATAGTTTTATTAATACTGTATTAACATGCAACAAACAGGAATGGATTAGTTTTACCGAAAAATCAATATGCTTAAAAATAATCATTATAAAACAATTATTATTTCTGATGTTCATTTAGGGACAAAAGGATCCAAAGCAAGGGAACTGGTAAGGTTTCTGAAGACAAATACCTGCGACAGACTTATTCTGAACGGGGATATTGTGGATGGCTGGCAATTAAAAAAATCCGGCCAATGGAAGAAAAAGCATACCCGTTTCTTTCGTGTTGTGATCAAAATGATTGAAAAAACCAAAACTGAGGTAATCTATCTTCGGGGAAATCATGACGACTTTCTTGACAATGTCCTGCCGATGACAATTGGCAGGTTGAGTATTGCCAAAGAATATGAACTGATAAGCGGAGGCAAAAAATTCTGGGTGATACACGGGGATATTTTTGATACCATTACAACTAATCTGGGTTGGCTGGCCAGGCTGGGCGACGTCGGCTATACATTTTTACTTTGGTTAAATAAAGTATATAACAACTACAGAATAAAAAAAGGACTCCCTTTTTACTCCATCTCAAAGAGAATTAAACAAAAAGTAAAAACCGCAGTCTCCTTTATTTCAGATTTTGAAAACGAATTGGTGCGACTGGCAAAAAGCAGGGGGTATGATGGAATCATTTGCGGACACATTCATCATCCGGATATATCAAGGCATCAGGATATTATCTATATGAACTCGGGCGACTGGGTTGAATCATTATCAGCTCTGACTGAGGACTACAGAGGAAACTGGAAAATAGTGTATTACGCTGATCTGGTCGAAGAAGAGGAATCTCTCAGAAGGGAAAAGAAGAACGGAATACCGCAATATACAAATGGTTCGGTCATCCGGCGAAGGAATCCCGAATATGCACCGATCAAACATCAGTAAATCCTAAAAAGATCTTTATGCGTTACCTCTTTATTGTTCAGGGAGAAGGACGAGGACACATGACCCAGGCAATTTCTCTTTCACAATTACTCAGAAAATCAGGACACCAGGTTGGAGCTGTACTGGTTGGTAAAAATCCAAACCGCCAGATTCCGGCCTTTTTTTATGAAAAGATTGAAGCTCCGGTAAGGACATTTGAAAGCCCTGATTTTGTGATGGATAAAAAGAATCAGGGAATACATATGTTGAGATCTATATTGGCCAACCTACGAAAACTAAAAACGTTTTCAGCAAGTATCAGGCGCATCGATGAGAGTGTAAAAGAAGTGGAACCAGAAGTGATAATAAATTTCTATGATCTCCTGACTGGTTTATATTATCTGAGAAAAAAGCCCGGAATTCCCCTGATCACTATAGGTCATCAGTATCTGCTTCTGCACCCTGATTTTATATTTCCCAAAGGCCGGTGGATTGACAAAAAGCTGCTGGTTTTCAATACATGGTTTTCCGGTAAATATGCAGTTAAACAACTTGCACTATCTTTCAGCAAATTGCCAGATGCGGAAAATAAAAAGATTAAAGTCGTACCACCTCTTTTACGTGATGAAGTGAAGAACATGCAACCACAAAAAAGAGATTTTTTGCTTGGCTACATGCTGAACATTGGATATGCAGAAGAAATTGCAGCCTGGCATGCTGAACACAGGGAAGTTAAACTGGAATTTTTTTGGGACAATAACAAGGCAGAGGAAATCACGCAGGTAAATGAGAATTTTCATATTCACAGAATAAACGACAGAAAATTTCTGGAATACATGGCCGGCTGCAAAGCTTTTTCAAGTACTGCAGGATTTGAATCAATCTGTGAAGCCATGTATCTGAATAAGCCTGTAATGATGGTACCCACTGCCGGTCATTATGAACAACAATGCAATGCCCTGGATGCCAGCAGAGCAGGAGCCGGCATAGCAACTAATCAGTTTAACCTGTCAACCCTGCTGGACTATATTGAAAACTACAAATTTGACCATCAGAGCTATAAAAAATGGGCTGATTCATCAGAAACAATTTTTCTTGAAGAACTTACAAACATAATGTGATCCCTCATCATCCCAGGAAATCATATAATGGCTGCCGGATTGTATGCCTAATTTAGAACTAAAATATTGAATAACGTAGTTATCGGACATTATGGACAGACACTATTTATACTAATTCTACCCGGTTCCCGTTTAATGATTATTTATGAGATATATTTCTTGCGGGAAGACGCATAAGAAATTAAAATGCATGTTTTTCCGGGGAGTTTCTTATTTTTGGAAGGTTAAAGAGAGTTGCATATGTATAAAAGTATCGTATTCATACTAACTGTATTCGCTTCCGGACTGGGTTTAACCAAAGCACAACCAGGAGGTAATTACACCTATAATTTCCTTAATCTTACAAATTCAGCACGCGCAGCATCACTTGGCGGAGATGTCATTGCAATACAGGATGATGATTTTAACCTGACAGCCCAGAATCCTTCTCTTCTAAACAGCAATATGAGCAACAGCCTGGTAATGAATTATGTCAACTATTTTACAGACATTAATTACGGCTATTTTTCCTATGCACATTCATTTGCTAATGCCGGAAATTTTGCTGCAGCAGTAAATTATATCAATTACGGAGAGTTTACAGCGGCTGACTATACAGGAGTGATTACAGGACATTTCAGGGCTGCAGAGTATTCATTTAACCTGATGTGGTCCATGCCCCTTGACAGTTCTTTCACAGTTGGAGCAGCACTCAAAACAATTCATTCAGTGCTGGAACAATACACCTCAACCGGGTTGGCAACCGATGTCGGCATTACCTATCATAATCCCGACAAGCTTTTTACTGCTGCATTTGTTATACGGAATTTGGGAACACAAGTAAAAGCTTATAATTCAGGAAATATGGAGCCACTCCCACTCAATATTGAACTGGGAATATCCCAACGACTCAAGTACGCACCTTTCAGATTCTCACTGACAGCACATCATCTTCAACAGTGGGACATGCTTTACACAACCGAAGCAGATAAAAAGAACAGTATTGATCCCCTTACTGGTGAAAAGGTAAGTAAAAGCAAAGCAGAAAATTTTGCAGAGAATTTTATGCGTCACATGATTGTGGGGGTGGAATTTCTGCCAATGAAAAATTTCTATTTCAGGGTTGGCTATAATTACCAGCGGAGAAAAGAAATGCAACTTGCCTCAAAAGTAGGAGGCGTAGGATTTTCCTGGGGATTTGGCCTTAAAATATCAAAATTCAACATTAGCTATGGAAGAGCTACTTACCACCTATCCGGTGCTTCCAATTTGTTCTCTCTTACTACCAATATTTCAGACTTTTACCAAAAAGGAAAATGACAGTTAATTGGACGTCGTGGTCCATCTTAATTACCAAATTTATTGTTATCTTTGCACCGTTTTTTTATGTAACATAACAAAACTCAACCGCAAGGGTATTATGAACAGCAGAGATAAAAATATCACAATTGCAGTAGATGGGTATTCTTCTTGCGGAAAAAGTACGTTTGCCAAAACAATAGCCGGTAAACTTGGCTATGTTTATATTGACAGCGGAGCTATGTACAGGGCTGTAACATTGCATGCCATTAGAAAAGGTTACATCAACAACAACGGATTTGACAAGGATGCCTTAATCAGGGATCTTTCAGGTCTGGATATTGCTTTCAAAAAAAATAAAGCCACAGGTGAAAATGAAGTTACACTTAATGGTTATTTAGTTGAAGGAGATATCCGGAGCCTTGAAGTATCTGACAATGTTAGTCCGGTAAGTAAAATACCGGAGGTAAGAAATTCCCTGGTGGATATCCAGCGAAAGTTGGGCAGGGAAAAAGGCATTGTGATGGACGGAAGAGACATTGGTACAGTAGTTTTCCCGGAAGCCGAGCTGAAAATTTTCATGACAGCCTCCCCGGAAGTACGTGCCCGCCGGAGATATGATGAACTCAAACAAAAGGGTGAGAAGGTGGAATTTGAAGCAGTTCTCGAAAACATTAATTCTCGGGATTATATTGATGAACACCGTGAAATAAGTCCCTTACGAAAAGCAGATGATGCTGTTGTTTTAGACAACAGCAATTTGACACCTGCGGAACAATGGGACTGGCTCGAAGCACTACTGAAAAATAAGTATGACCTGGCAGTCTTTGAAGCCTGAACCTTGCAGCCTGTTAATAACTGGTAATTTGCACCTGTTAAAAAGCTGAACCGGAAACCTTAAACCTTGCAGCTAATAAAAAACGGAGGACATAAATCAGGAAATTACTATCAAAAGAACCTGAGTTGCAAAATACCCGAAAATATTGTGACGTGCAAAAATGAAGATTGACATAGACATACATTCAGGATTCTGCTTTGGAGTGACCAATGCGGTTAAAAGGGCAGAAGAGGAACTTGCCAGATCAGGTTCCCTGTATTGTCTTGGAAAGATTGTACATAATAAGGAAGAAGTGGAGCGGCTGGAGAATTTAGGACTGATCACCATTGACCGTGATCATTTCAGAAAACTTACCAACACAAAAGTACTGATTCGTGCACATGGCGAACCGCCTGAAACTTACGAGATTGCACGCATAAATAATCTGGAGTTGATCGACGCCACCTGCCCTGTAGTACATAAGCTTCAGACACGCATCAGCAGGTCTTCATTGAAAATGAGTTCAGAAAAAGGACAGGTGATTATCTTTGGCAAGCCGGGCCACCCTGAAGTCGAAGGACTGATGGGACAAACCAATGGTGAAGCACTGGTTGTAAAGAACGCTCACGACCTTGATTCCGTATCATTTAACAAGCCTGCAATATTGTATTCGCAAACAACCAAGCCTGTTAAGGAGTTCGAAGAAATTAAACAAGCCCTTCAGGATGGATACAACAAGGCTGGTTTCAATTCTTCAGATATGCTTGAGGTACATAATACAACCTGCAGGCAGGTTTCCGGCAGAGAAGAAAACATCACCCGGTTTGCTGCAAACCATGATCTGGTGCTTTTTGTAAGTTACAAAGAGAGTTCAAATGGTCAACTGCTTTTTGACGCTTGTAAACAGGGAAATCCATCGGCACACTTCATCTCATCGCCAGTAGATATCAAAAAAGAATGGCTGGAAGATAAAGAATCAGCAGGAGTTTGCGGCGCTACTTCAACCCCGCTTTGGCTAATGGAGGAAGTAGCAGAAAATATCAGGGAACTTGCCCTTGTTGCCGGGCACAATTAAATTTCCGGCAACTTAGCAGTTGTTCGACTGTAAAAAATAAGGGTAATTTAATATTGAAGTAACACTACAGTTCCCTTTCAGTTTTTATAATTGAAATATATATTGAATATTTGCATTTTATTTTAAAATTATCAATCTAGATTTACTATGAGTAATATTAAAAGAATTGGTGTCCTGACCTCAGGTGGTGACGCTCCCGGAATGAATGCTGCCATTCGTGCAGTAACCCGGGCAGCTATATACCATGGTTTGGAGGTTTATGGCATCATGAGAGGCTATGAAGGAATGATGAATGGTGACTTTACAAAACTGGAATCCAAAGATGTGAGTGGAATCATCCAGAAAGGCGGAACCATTCTGGAAACAGCCCGTTGTCTGAAATTCAAAACTGAAGAAGGGCGCAGAACGGCTTTCGAACAGTTGCAGAAGCATGAGATTGACGGTGTGGTGGTTATCGGTGGTGACGGATCTTTTACAGGTGCTTCCCTGATTTCCAAAGAACATAGTATACCATTTATTGGCATACCAGGAACAATTGACAATGACCTTTACGGAACCGATTACACTATCGGATATGATACAGCATTGAATACTGTTGTTGAGGCAGTTGACAAGATTCGCGACACAGCAAGCTCCCACAACCGCATCTTCTTTGTTGAAGTAATGGGCAAAGAGGCCGGTTTCGTTGCACTACGAAGTGGCATTGCCTGCGGTGCAGAGGCTATTTTTATTCCGGAGGTAAGCGGACAGCAGCAAAAACTGATCAACTATCTTACTTCAAGAGGAAAAAAGAAAAAATCCAGCATTATTATGGTAGCTGAAGGGGATGACGAAGGTAATGCCTTTGAAATTGCCAAACGCGTACAGACTGAATTACCGGAGACAGATATCCGTGTAACAATCCTGGGACACATTCAGCGCGGAGGTACACCATCAGCTTACGACCGTGTAACAGCCAGCAAAATGGGTGTTGCTGCAGTTGAAGCTTTGCTTGACGATCAGAAGAGTATCATGATAGGACTGGTAAATAACGAGATTACACATGTGCCGTTAAGCAAAACAGTAAAATTGCACAAAGATGTTAGCCAGTCTTTACTTGAACTTGCTGATATTCTCGTATAAAAACCGGAATAAATATAAACATCCAGGAGGAATAAGGGTGCAATCATCCACTCTTATCTTCCTTATTTCTCAATCTTTTCAACAACATGGTAGACAGGGACCTGTATGCAGATATTATTTTACCGCTCCCCCTGCCACAACTGTTTACTTATCATATACCGGCAATGCTGGTAAGTGAATCAACCCCCGGAAAACGGGCAGTAGTGCAGTTTGGTGCCAAAAAAATCTATACCGGCATCATTCATACCCTTCATCACAACAAACCTGAAGCCTACCAAACCAAAGATATTATTTCTATTCTTGATGAGGATCCTGTAGTAAATGAAATTCAGATTAAACTATGGGAATGGATTGCCTCCTATTACATGTGCTCAGTGGGAGAGGTGTTCAAGGCGGCTCTTCCTGCAGGTCTAAAGATGGAGAGCGAAACAAAGGTATTATTCAATCCTTCTTTTGAAGCTATTGAATCATTGTCCTCTCAGGAACTTGTACTTTATAACCTTCTCGAAGACCGTAATATTATTACCATCCAGGAAATCTCCAATGCACTGGAACGAAAAACTGTAATGCCCCTGCTCAAGATGATGCACGAGAAAGGTGCGCTTACATTCAATGAGAAACTGCAGGAAGGATACAAGCCACTGATTATAGATTTTGTCAGGCTGCATCCTGATTATGATGATGAAGAGAAACTGAACCGGGCTTTTGACAATCTCAGCAGGGCTCCGCAACAAACAAAACTGCTCATGGCATTGCTGGATCAAACCAGTAAATTTGGGAATGAAAAGAATGAAATCAGCAGAAAAGCACTGCTTGAAAAAGCCGGAACTTCCCCTTCTGCTCTTAATGCCCTAAATGACAAAGGCATTACTGAAATCTACTTCAAAGAAAAATCACGACTCTATTCAGCGGATCAGGAACAACCTGCAGTGCTCAAAAGCCTAAGCACGAGTCAGCAACAGGCAATAGATGAGATTCGCACTCAGTTTGAAGAAAAAGATACTGTTGTGCTGCACGGGGTTACTTCGAGCGGAAAGACAGAGGTTTATATTCATCTGATCAATGAAACGCTGGATCAGGGAAAGCAAGTATTATACCTGTTACCGGAAATTGCTCTGACAACACAGATCATCAACAGGCTCAAAGATGTATTCGGAGATAAGGCGGGTATTTATCATTCAAAATTCAATGATGGTGAACGGGTAGAAACCTGGAAAAGACTGATGCAGCCCGTGTCCGGTGATACCAACCGCTACCAGTTGATCCTGGGGGTGCGCTCATCTGTTTTTCTTCCTTTCGATAACCTGGGGCTGATCATTATCGATGAAGAGCATGAGAACACCTACAAGCAATATGACCCCGCTCCCCGTTACAACGCGAGGGATACAGCACTGGTGCTTGCTCAGTTACATGGCGCAAAAACGCTGCTGGGCACTGCGACTCCATCAGTAGAAAGCTATTATAATGCCCTGCAAAAGAAATATGGCCTGGTGGAATTAACTGAAAGATACCAGCAGATCAAATTGCCCGAGATAATCCTGTCTGATACCCGCAAAGCATACAGGAAAAAACAGATGCATGCTCATTTTACTCCTCTCCTGCTCGATCACATCAGTCAGGCCCTGCAGAATAATGAACAGGTGATACTTTTTCAGAACCGGCGCGGCTTTGCACCTTTTCTTACCTGCGAAGTATGCGGCTGGGTCCCATATTGCAAGCATTGCGATGTCAGCCTAACCTATCATAAGCAGATTAATCAGCTGGTCTGCCATTATTGCGGATACTCGGTGCATATTCCGCAAACTTGTTCCGCATGCGGCAATCCGGGTTTATCAACCAAAGGATTCGGGACTGAAAAAATTGAGGATGACATTGCCATCTTTTTTCCTGAAGCAAGGGTAGCCCGGATGGATCTGGACACTACCCGGAAAAAAAGAGCCTACGAAAACATCATCGCAGCTTTTGAAGATCATAAAGTAGATATCCTTATCGGGACTCAGATGATTTCCAAAGGGCTTGACTTCAACAATGTCAGTCTGGTGGGAATTCTGAATGCCGATAACATGCTCAATTTCCCGGATTTCAGAGCATTTGAAAGAAGCTATCAGCTGATGGCACAGGTAAGCGGCCGGGCCGGTAGAAAGAATAAACAAGGGAAGGTGATTATACAGACCGGTAACCCCGAACACCCTATTATCCTACAGGTAATGAATAATCAGTATACTGCCATGTACAATACACAGCTTGAAGAAAGAGAACAATTCCATTATCCGCCCTATTACCGGATGGTAAAACTTACTTTCAAACATAAGAATCAGGCAACACTCGATCAGGCAGCCGCATTGTATGCCAGTGACCTGAGGAATTATTTCGGAAGTATGGTCCTCGGTCCGGAATACCCGTTAATAAACAGGGTACAAAACTATTACCGGAAAAATATCATCATAAAAGTTAAAAGAACTTCTTCTTTTGCCCGTGCTAAGCAGATTATGCAGCAACAAATGAATAATTTGATGAGCCGGCCGGCTTATAAAGCGCTGCAGGTAGTCAGTGATGTAGATCCTTTGTAAATATTCATGCCGGTTACTTTCACTAAACCTCCGGTATCCTGAAAAATGTATTTCCGCGTTAAAATTATATCTTTGTTCTTTTTATAACTTTCTAATTGTAATGGTTTTGAAAAACAGTGAGCTGAAAAGTATTTTTGAGGCATTTACCGACTTCAGGATTATGGTGATTGGTGACGTTATGATTGACTCTTACCTTTGGGGTAAAGTTGACCGTATATCACCGGAAGCCCCTGTTCCCATTGTCACCAGTCAGAAGCAGGAAAACCGGCTGGGCGGAGCCGCCAATGTTGCCCTGAATATTCAGGCACTGGGAGCTACTCCCCTTCTCTGTTCTGTCACAGGGAATGATGAACGCCGGCAACTATTACTCGACCTGATGGACAATCAGGGCATGACCACTGAAGGTATCGTGTATGATGATTCACGTATCACCACAACCAAAACCCGTATTATCAGCAACAGCCAGCAGCTGTTGCGTGTGGACAGAGAAGATGACAGGTATCTTTCAGCTAACATTGAAACAGAGTTTCTTAAACGGATCGAACTGATGCTGAACAAGCACCAGATTGATGCCATTATTTTTCAGGATTATGATAAAGGGGTAATTACACCTGCTATCATTGAAAAAGTGGTAGAAAATAGCAATGCCAGGAACATACCCACACTGGTTGATCCCAAGCGCAGAAACTTTACAACATATAAAAATGTAACGCTGTTCAAGCCCAACTTTAAAGAATTTAATGAGGGGCTAAAAACTGAAACCCGCAAAGATAATCCTGCATCGATATTTAAGGAATCAGCTGTCATTAGTACGAACTGGAATGTTCAATATGTGATGATCACGCTTTCTGAAAAGGGCATTTTTATCAGTAAGGGTGACAAATACTGGACGCTTCCTGCTGAAATTCGAGACATTGCTGATGTTTCAGGTGCAGGAGATACAGTGATCAGCATGGCCAGCTTATGCCTGGCGGCAGGGCTAGGACCTGAAGAAATTGCATGGCTCTCCAATATTGCAGGCGGACTCGTTTGTGAAAAAGTCGGAGTGGTTCCGGTTAACCGCGATTTGCTGCTGGAAGAATGCCTTGCACTTAATAATAAGTGAAACTCGCGCGCCTGCCTGTACTGCCGTTTCGGCAGGCAGGCATTTGCAATGCGTGCTCCTATAAATTCATCATCTGAAAATTTACCCCAATAAATTCCGGTTTTACCGTTCCCCATACCTTCTTTACC
>Ga0102962_1000912_pt1 | contig 12403 bp, 9 predicted proteins | sample SalPonF2_C_D2_MG_FD_84519 | JGI IMG/M metagenome (GOLD analysis project Ga0102962, IMG submission 84519) | Salt pond soil microbial communities from South San Francisco under conditions of wetland restoration - Salt Pond MetaG SF2_C_D2_MG ...
AACAACCAAATTCAGTTCCTGCAAACAACAGATCCTTATTGACAAAATCCTGCGAAACAGTATGTACCGGACCGTTTACAGGCAGGTTTGAAGCGATAGATTCCCACGTCTTACCCTTATCAGTACTTTTAAGAAGATATGGCTTGAAATCATCACTTTTGGTATTGTCGAAAGCGGCATAAACTACATTTTCATCAAACCGGGAAGGAAACACATCACTCACGTAAGTATGCGCCGGCACACCCGGAAACGATTCACTTTTACGCCAGGAGCCGCCAGCATCTTCGGTAACCTGTATCAGCCCGTCATCAGTTCCAACATACAGCAAATTCTCTTTAACCGGGCTTTCATCGAGTGAGACAATGGTTCCGTACAATGATGTAGAAACATCTTTTGCCACTGCATCCACACTCCAGAATTTACCCATAACCGGCCACGTATTGCGGTCAATTTGAGCGGTAAGGTCTCCGCTGATTTCTTTCCAGCTATTGCCTCTGTCATCGCTCCTGAAAACCTTATTGGCAGCCATATAAATACGAGTGTGGGAATGGGGGCTGATAATAAGCGGTGTATTCCAGTTCCATCTGAAGGTGAGCTCTCCTTTGCCAGGCTCCGGTCTGATGGCGATTGCTTCACCACTTTTCCTGTCATACCTTGCGACATTACCATACTGCGACTCAGCATAAACGATATCCGGATTAACCGGATCAATGGCCCCCCAGAATCCGTCTCCTCCATTTGTCAGAAACCATTCTCCACTGGTAACACCCAACCGGCTAATATTTTGTGACGGACCACCCATACTGTTATTATCCTGGGTTCCACCGTATACAAAATAAAAAGGCTGATTATTGTCTACCGTTACCCGGTAAAACTGGGTAACGGGAAGATTTTCTTTGAAGTCGTAGTTTTCCCCGTCGTCCCAGGACTCATAGATGCCACCATCACTACCAATCAAAAAATGACTGGTATTATCAGGATCGATCCACAAAGCATGGTCATCCACGTGTCTGGCATTATTCCCCACGTTTTTCCAGGTTTTGCCACCGTCTGTTGTAACTTTCGAGATTGTTTCTACGGAATAAACCTTATCAACATCCTTCGGATCACAGTATATCTCATTATAATATTGCCCACTGCTGTGGTATGAACTCATTTTTTGCCAGGATTCACCACGATTGGTACTTCTGAAGAAACCACCTGCATCATTGGCTGCTTCGATAATGGCATAAACAACATCCGGATTTACAGGAGAAACGGCCAGTCCCATACCTCCCATGTCTTCATGAGGCAGTCCTGAAGTGAGTTTTTTCCAGTTGTTACCACCATCAGTAGTTTTATATATGGCAGTTTCCGGTCCCCCGCCAATTTTTGTAAACACCCTGCGGCGGCGTTGTTCCGAAGAAGCATAGATTACATCCGGATCACGGGGATCAAAAACAATGCAGTTCACACCGGTATTTTCGCTGATGTAGAGAATTTTGGACCAGGTATCTCCTCCATCTTCAGTTTTATATAATCCCCGGTCACCACCAGGGCCCCAGGCACTGCCTTCCGCTGCAACATATACAACATCTGAATTCCTTGGGTCAACAAGGATTCCTCCTATCTGCCGGGAATTTTTTAATCCCATATTTTTAAACGACTTACCGCCGTCCAGGCTCTTGTAAACTCCATCACCGTACCCAAGTGCACGCTGATGATTATTCTCACCTGTGCCAACCCACACCACATTGTGGTTGTTGGGATCCATAGTTACCACACCAATTGAATACGCCCCATAGTTATCAAAAACCGGCTGCCAGGTAATACCATCATTGGTTGTTTTCCACACATTTCCGGAAGCAACACCAACATAATACTCACTATGATCTTTGGGATTAACAGCAAAATCAGCAATCCTGCCTGATGAATAAGCCGGACCAATGCTACGGAATTTCATTCCTGAGATTATAGAATCATAAGCACTTTTAGCTTTACTTTGATCTGTTCCTTTGTCTTTTTTTGCAGCCTGAACCATACCTGTTGTGCTAAACAAAAATGCAATAACCAGCAGGTACATCCACCACTTGCGTGACAAGAGAATTTTTTTCATTTTCATATATGTAAATTTTAGGATTAATAAAATATCCTTACAAGTTAGCCATCCTTCGGCTATTTCCAAAGTGAAAGAATAAAAACATGTCAGAAAACAGCTACAAATGCGCCATCCCTGCCAACAATCCACGAATTCAATTTATATTTATCCGAGATTTTTTCCCATTCCTGTGTACTGTAATAATTACAGGATGAGTCGATAATAAGCTGATTAAAACTGAAAAAACGACCTAAAATTCCCGGATCATGCGGTGCGTTCCCGGTTACAATTAAATAATCTGAATTAAAGGGATTATCCTGATTTATAACCCCCTGAAAAGAAGTATCGCATACTACTATTTTTTTGCCTGAAAACCAAATCATGGTCAATCCCGGAATTTTTGATGAAGGTAAAATCTTAACCGACTCAATATTCTTTAACGCGCTGGCATTTCCAAACTCTGTCCATACCGGATTGGCGGGGCAGGTGCTGACCCAGTAACTACGGGCTGCATATTCTACTGAAAGACTGTCATACTGCGAACTCATGCAAAGTATATTTTCGTTTCCCGATATGAAATTTATTACGGTGGTTTTATTTACATCATAAATTACCATCTGCTTGTTGTGAAGTTTGTCGTATCTGTGTTTAAGTACAAATCCTTCCGAAATCATCAGACAAAATATCAGAAAATAAAATATCAACCGGTTTCTGTGTAAGATAAAGAGAGTTAAAACCAGAATAAACAAATAAGTAAGCAGCAACATGACGTTCCCAAAATCAACGTTTTGCATGGCAGCATACGGCAAATTCCCAATAAAACCGACTGATGCATTCATTACGCTGACAAGCAATGACAATACAAAAGCTATTCCCGCTGCAACAGGGGGAATAAAGGAAAAAACGAGCAATATCAAAGCCAGGTAGATGATAACCGTTACAAACGGAATAACGATCAGGTTGGTAAGCAGGAAATAATTGGCAAACTGATGAAAGTAAAACAATCCCAGCGGGAAAGTGCCGATCTGCGCAGCTACAGAAACACATATCAACGACCAGACGGCATCAGTAATCCGGTTTTTTGTATCTGTTAAATCATACAAATATGGATGAAAAAAGACAATACTTAAAACTGCTGCATAAGAAAACTGAAAACCTGCATAAGTTATAATAAACGGGTTAATGAGTATTAAAACAAATGCCGAAGCAGCGATAGTATTATAGATATTCCCATTCCGGTTCAATACTTTTCCTGCAGCGAGAAACGAGAACATAAATGCAGCCCTGGTCACCGAAGGAGATAAACCTGTTAAGAAAGCATAGGCCCAAAGCACCAGTAGCAGCAACATAAATTTAATAATCCGTGTGAAACGGGATCGGTCCAGAAATTTCAATAAAAAAGCAAATACAAGATAAATGATTCCCGTATGAAGCCCTGATACGGCCAGCACATGCATAGCTCCGGATTTTGCAAATGCAGAAACTGTTTCTTTGTCGAGCTCATTCTTATCTCCCAGTGTAAGAGCTTCCAGTACAGCAAATTGTTGTCCAACTATGCCGTATTTTCTGTAGATGGCTGTTACCTTATCTCTGATTGATGCAGCATTTCTGCGAAGTAAGAAAAAATCAGCGCTATCAGTTATCCTGTAATTTCCCGGTGAAATATATGTCTGCAATACCACTTTGTGATAGAACATATATTGCTTATAATTAAACTGAGCAGGATTTGTTGGCCTGGATAACTCCCTGATAAAACCTTTGAACAATACTCTGTCACCGATACCTGGCATCTGCACTGATGAATCCTTCTCAAAATAAGCCAACACCTGGTTATCCTCAAAAGAGGAATCAGCATCACATTTCAATATTTTAAGTATCATTGCGCTTCCTTTTTCTGAAACGCTAACTGTTTCCTTAGCAGCCGCACTGCAAATACATGATTTTTCTTTTTCAACTGCACTTTTTAAGGTAATATTTTCAACAGCCTGATGCCCGGTAAGAAAACCAAATAACAGCAGCCAGACAATAACCAGCAGCCCTCCCGTCCACCTGAACCTGTAAGATACTGCACTACTGAATATTTTTCTTTCTGCAAAAAGATAGATGGTTATAAATGTCAAAGCGACAAGCAGCAGAATAACGGGCAGCTCAAATTTTATAGCTAACCCCAAAATATCTCCCGATAGAAAAGGCACAAGCAACCTGAGCAAAGGCATATGCCTCAAGTTTTCGTTTAGTGTCATGATGAATCATTTAATGGAGGGGGCACCTTCTATCTACAGTAAATATACTAAAATATCAGAGAGAAATGAAATATTGATCTTTACATCATTGTTTCAGTCAAAGCTGAGTTTACTCCGAAAAGCCAATACCAAGATTTTCAGCTATTTTTTGCCCCGAGCCCTAAAGGGTGAAATAGCTGAAAATCTGACACCCTGCCTTTAGGGTAAGGGGCAAATTTTGATTTTCAGTTTTACTTAATAAAGCACTTTTCGGAGTGGACTCAAAACTTAATTTTACAAACAATTCTCTTACTTACAATTACCATTTTTTGGTGAATTATAGATTATTAATGGCCAAACATTCAGATTAGATCATGGCTGTGTAAACTTTTCCCGGCATCCAATTGTTTTTATATAGACAAAAGTTAGAAGAAAGATGAAAATTAGAAAACAAAGTAGCAGAATACCCTAATAAACAAAGCTTATAACTAAATTCGAATAATCATTATTTAAAAAGAACTGAAAATGGCCAATTTAAAAACCAAGTACATGGGGATTGAAATAAAGAATCCCGTCATCATTGGAGCAAGTAATCTTGTAACCAATCCTGACAATCTTAAGAAAGCTGAGGAGGCAGGAGCAGGCGCAATTGTATATAAGTCGCTTTTTGAAGAACAGATTCAGCTGGAAGGTGACCAGCTTCAGGATGAATTGTCGGAATACAATGAACGGCATGCAGAAATGATCAATCTTTTCCCTGACATTGAGCATGCCGGTCCGAAGGAGCACCTGGTAAACCTCCGAAAAGCAAAGGAAAGTATTGGAATCCCCCTGATTGCAAGTTTAAATGCCATTTATAAGGAAACCTGGGTAGAATATGCCAAACAAATTGAGGAAACGGGTGTAGACGGCATTGAGCTGAACTTTTATGCTGTTCCGCGAACCTTTGATGAAACTGGCGCCGATATTGAGAAAAAACAAATTGAAGTATTAAAAGAAGTAAAAAAAGCGGTTTCAATACCCATCAGTGTTAAACTTAGTCCGTTTTATGCCAATCCGCTCAATGTAATCACTGAAATGGATAAAGCCGGAGTAGATGCATTTGTACTGTTTAACAGATTATTCCAGCCAAATATTGACATTCAGGATCAGAAACATGTTACTGATTTCCATTTAAGTAGTCCATACGACAATCAGCTGCCACTGCGTTTTGCCGGCTTGCTTCATGGTGTAGTCAAAGGCAGCATAATCAGCAATTCCGGAATTTATACAGGAGAGGATGTTATCAAGATGATTTTGGCAGGCGCTGATGCGGTGCAGGTTGTAAGTACTGTCTATAAAAACAAAATTGATTATATTACTACAATTTTGAGCGATATCAGCAAATGGATGGAAAGCAATAACTATAGTGATCTCACCAGTTTCAGAGGAAAATTATCCAATAAATCAATTCATGATCCCTTTGTATACAAGCGGGCGCAATACGTTGATATTCTGATGAAATCAGAAGACATTATGACCAAATATCCACTTCGATAGTTGTATAAATGTGTCTGTCCATAATGTCCGATAACTGCGTTATTGACAGACAAAATAAACACAAGAAAAACCCCGGAAGATTATAAAAATTTCCGGGGTTTTTATTTTATAAAAGTTAACGGGCAGCTTTAACCTTGTAGGCTACATCATTCACTTTCCCTTTTGCGAGTGCATTGAGTTTGCCGGTAATTAATCTGCGCCGCAGAGGTGAAATTTTATCAACAAATAAAATCCCTTCAGTATGGTCATATTCATGCTGAATAATGCGAGCCCTCACCCCGTCATAATCTTCAGAATGAAAATTAAAATTCTCATCGTAATATTCTATGTGAATTTTTGGCGGACGCAGCACATCTTCCCTGATATTTGGTATACTGAGACAACCCTCATTAAAAAGAACGTCTTCCCCTTCCCTGTGGGTGATTTTGGCATTAATAAATACTTTCTTAAAATCATGCAATGACGGATCATCCTCGGCCATAGGGGCGCCGTCTATCACAAACAGCCTGATGCTTTTCCCTACCTGCGGCGCTGCAAGACCAACACCGTCAGCCTTGTACATTGTTTCAAACATATTGTCGACGAACTCATTCAGTCCTTCAAAATCTTTACTGATTTCCCTGCACACTTTTCTTAAGACAGGTGATCCATAAATAACAACCGGATATGTCATCTTGATTAAATTTTAAAATTTCTGCTTTCCATAAAACTCTGCAGGATAATGGTTGCACTTACCGTATCAACCAATGCTTTGTTTCTGCGTGCCATCTTTCTCACACCTCCGTCAATAATTGCCTGTTGAGCCATTTTTGAAGTAAATCGCTCATCCATCCTGAAGATCTTTATCCCAGCATATTTTTTCTCAAAATGAGTGATGAAAGAATCGATAGCAGAAACAGGAGCCGAGGGTGTATTGTTCATTTTCACCGGATAACCAATTACTACACTTTCCACATCTTCTCTCGACATATATTCTGTTAGAAATGTCCATAATTCACTGGTTGACACCGTGGTCAGTCCGTTTGCAATGAGTTGCAGCGGGTCTGTCACTGCAATTCCCGTCCGTTTTAATCCATAATCGATCGCCAGAATCCTGCTCAATATTATAATTTTATTTAAATCTGTTATAAATTACAAAATTAATAAAAATCGGGAACTTCACACAATAAACAGAAAGGCAACCATCATATAATCTGATATGATCATACCTTTCTGCAGTGATATTTTTGCCTGTTCATGTTCTTATATCCAAAGTGACAAAAACACTAAATAGTGTCTGTCCATAATGTCCGATAACTGCGTTATTGCAAAATTTTTAATTCCTCATATACATTAGTATACTGCGGATTAAAATTTTTGCACGCCTTGTTCTCGAACATTTTGATCCAGACACTTGAGTTTATTGACAAACACTAAATAATAGACCCGGCAGGTTACACAGGCAATAATAAAATGAAGGGAAAATTATGTTAATGTAGTGGCTAATTTCAAGTATTATATATTACTTTGTAGAGTTTTAAGAAAAGGAAAAAATATGAAAATAGTGATTGCAGGAGCAGGAGAAGTTGGCTCACATCTTGCAAAAATGCTCAGCAACGAGAATCATGATATTGTACTGATCGACACCAATGAAGATCATTTAAAAGATGTCGGAGCCAATCTGGATGTTCTAACATTTGCGGGATCCGCAACCTCTATAAATATATTACAGGACACCGGGATTAAAAAAGCCGACCTGTTTATTGCCGTTACCCAGTCAGAGGAGATAAATATCACCTCTTCTATCATTGGAAAACGTCTGGGAGCACAAAAGACCATTGCGCGTATTGATAACCAGGAGTACTTACTGCCCGCCAATCGCGAACATTTTACAAGCCTGGGAATTGATTACATGATTTATCCCGAACGAATTGCGGCCCGTGAAATTGTAGGCCTGCTGCAACAAACCGGCACAACCGAAGTAGTCGATTTTTCCGGTGGTCGCTTATCACTTTTCGTTATCAAACTGGATCAATCTGCCCCGATCATTAACAAAACTTTGAATGAAACAAACTCGGAGCTGAGCGAAATGGAATTCAGGGCAGTTGCCATCACCAGGAATTCAGAGACATTAATCCCCCGCGGGGATGATGTGTTCCTGCCCAACGACCAGGTTTACGTGATCACCAACCAGGCCGGTATTGATGACCTGATGAAGTATTCCGGAAAAGAAAAGTTTGATGTAGATAACATCATGATCCTGGGCGGAAGCCGGATAGGCAAAATGACAGCAAAAGTGCTTGGCGGACATCACAATGTAAAATTAATCGAAGCCGACCGGTCAAAGAGTTATCAGCTTTCCAACTACCTGAATAACACGCTGGTTATTAATGGAGACGGACGAAATATTGATATGCTCATGGATGAGGGGCTGCCAAAAATGGATGCTTTCATTGCCGTTACAGGAAATTCCGAAACCAACATGCTTTCCTGTCTGTTAGCCAATAAGATGGGCGTAAAACGTACCATTGCTGAAATTGAGAATATGGATTATATTCCGCTGGCAGAAAATATGGGCATCGATACCGTCATCAATAAAAAACTGATTACAGCAAGCCGTATCTTCAGATTTACCATGACTGAAGAGGTGTCCACCATCAAATGCCTGACAGGTACTGATGCTGAAGTGATGGAATTCGTGGTTAAGCCGGAATCTAAAGCAGTCCAGGCTAAGATAAAAGACATAGATTTCCCTGATGACTCAATCATAGGTGGTATAATAAGAGGAAAAAATAGTTTTATTGCCAAAGGGGAAACAGAAATAAAGCCATTTGACCGGGTTGTTGTTTTCGCATTGCCTTCCGCAATCTTTAAAGTGGGTAAGTATTTCAGCTGATCATGATCAATTTCAGGGTTATACTTCAGATTACCGGCATTCTGCTCATAATTGAAGCGATTGCTATCGTGTTGTCTGTACCTGTGGCGCTATACTACCATGAATCATCTTATTTCTATCTGCTTATTTCAGCAATAATTACCGGGTTGACAGGCCTGATTCTAAGATATACAAATCAAAAACAAAAGCATTCAACAGTTACCAAAAGGGAAGGATATATCATTGTCAGTATTTCATGGATCATATTTTCACTTTTCGGTGCCTTACCTTTCTTTTTATCAGGAGAAATTCCACATTTTACTGATGCTTTTTTCGAAACTATCTCAGGCTTTACAACCACAGGAGCTACAATACTGCAGGATATTGAGGCAATGTCCAAAGGCATGCTGTTCTGGAGAAGTATGACACAATGGCTTGGGGGAATGGGCATAATAGTTCTCTCACTGGCCGTACTCCCAATTCTGGGAATTGGCGGCATGCAGCTTTTCTTTGCCGAAGTCCCCGGTCCTACTCCGGATAAACTGCATCCCCGCATCAAAGAAACAGCCAAAAGATTATGGGCAATCTATCTGATACTGACACTGGCACAAATTGTTCTGCTCATTGCAGGCGGACTTAATGTTTTTGATGCTGTTTGTCATGCTTTTACTACCATGGCTACAGGAGGGTACTCGACCAAACAAGCCAGCATAGCCTATTATGATTCACCTTTCGTGCAGTATGTTTTCATTGTCTTCATGTTTCTCGCAGGGACAAATTTTACATTATCTTATTTTGCCATGCACCTGAGGTTTGATAAGATTCTGAAAAATGAAGAATTCCGTTTTTACACACTTTTAATACTGGGATTTAGTCTGGTAATCGGACTGGTACTTTACTTTGGCGGCCATTTAAAGGGGGAACCAGCATTCAGACACGCTTTGTTCCAGGTAGTATCCATCATGACCACCACAGGGTATGCCACGATGGATTATTTACTCTGGCCACCCCTGGTGGTATTGCTTATTTTCATGCTGATGTTTGTTGGCGGATCTGCCGGTTCTACAGGAGGAGGAATTAAGGTCTTAAGAGTAATGCTGTTGCTGAAAAACAGTATCCTGGAATTTAAAAGGCTTATTCATCCCAATGCAATCGTTCAGGTTCGACTTAGCAACAACACTGTTCAACCGGAGGTAATTACCAATATACTGGCATTTGTAAGTATTTACCTTATCATAACAGTTACAGGAATGATCACCGTTTCAGCAATGGGATATGATCTTGCTACTTCTGCCGGTGCCGTTGCTGCTACATTAGGGAACATCGGCCCCGGACTGGGTATGGTTGGTCCGGTAGCCGTCTATGCTCACTTTCCTGATTTTGGGAAATGGTTTCTATCTTTTCTGATGCTCATCGGCAGGCTGGAATTATTTACCGTTCTTATCCTTTTCTCAAAATCATTCTGGAAAAAATAATTCTCAGGCCTGTACTTCACCAATTCCCTGCCGAATCATTTCGGGCTCATCACCAGTACAATCGATGACAGTTGAAGCCTGATTGTTTCCATAGCCACCATCAATGACAATATCCACCAGTTCCTGATATTTTTCATGAATTAACTCAGGATCAGTTGTATATTCCACTACATCATCATCATCATGAATCGATGTGGTAAGGATGGGATTGCCCAACTGTGCAACTATCTCACGAATAACCGGATTATCAGGAATACGCAATCCTATGGTTTTTTTCTTATTCTTGAAAATCTTTGGCACTTTACTGCTTGCATGCAAAATAAATGTAAATGGTCCCGGGAGATTTTTTTTCATCAATTTGAAGATGCTGTTATCCACCATTTTAGTATACTCAGAAAGATTGCTCAGGTCGGAAACAATAAAGGAAAAATCAGCATCTTCAGGGTTTTTACCTTTTAAACGAGCAACGCGCTCAACGGCTTTCTGATTATAAATATCACAACCTAAACCATATACACTATCGGTAGGATAAATAATTAATCCTCCATTCTTTAAAACTTCAACTACCCTGTTAATGTGTTTTGGATTTGGGTTATCCGGATAAATTTTAAGTAGCATAAGCAGGCAATTTAAATGAATAAATAAAAATATTTAACTCTTAATATTACTTAGATAGAAAACTTACTATCCTGTTTGTTTTTTAATGAATTTCACTAAAATAATACTGTAAAATACCGGTCTGAAAGGAAATGAAGTGGGATATATAAATAAAGGAAGTCTCATTAAATTACAAATTTACAGGCTTTAAACATCTGAATTTATGTGCATTAATACGAAAACACATTAAAAAATATGAATAACACTAAAAGAAATTAGTTTTATTCAGGGAAATATTTCCCATTTGATAAAATGAAGGTTATTATATTTTTTATGGAAATGATGTTCTTTTCATTCATGCTACCGGCGATCAAATTAACCATGCCCATATCATTCATCATATATTGAATTGATATATCTAAAATATTAAACAATCAATTCACCTGATTGTTCTTGTCAGGTAAAACGCCGCTATCATCTGAATTCTTATCATTACCCTTGTATTTATAAACTATTTTTAGGTAAGGATTATTTCTTTTTTCAGGCGTTTTTTCCGGATCAGGATTATTTTCAGGTAAAATATCCTGGTATTCCTCATCCTCTTCCGGATCTTCTGGAAGATTTTCCGGTTCACTATCCCATGAAAATGTGATTTTTTCCGGTCCCTGCTTACGGTATATAATGGCCAGTACCAGCCCGGCAATACCCCCTGAGAGATGAGATTCCCAGGATATTTGGGGTTTCAGGGGGAGAACCCCCCAGATCATGCTGCCATAAAGAAAGGTAACCAGCAAGGATATAGCCAGTAATCTGATATCGTTGCGGATTACACCACTGAAAAAAAGAAAAGAAGCAAAACCATAGATCAGTCCACTTGCCCCGATATGATAAGCTTCGCGGGCTGACACCCACACCCAGATTCCGGTAATGATCCATACAAGAAAAAATATCCTGTAGGAAATTCCCCGGTAAAAATAAAATATAGCAACACTTAAAACGAAAAAGGGAATACTGTTGTTTATCAAATGATTGAAGCTGCCATGAATAAAAGGGGCAAGAAAAATACCGGGCACTCCTTTTAGGGTAAGTGGATATACTCCCAAAAAGGACAGGTCAATCTGAAGCACAGATTCTGAGATTCTGACCAGCCAGAAAATAAGCAGGATAAATGTCGGAAACACCAGACTGTGAATAAATCTGCGCTTTTCAGTCAATTCAATACCTGTGCCATTTTCCTCTTCCATATCATTTTAATATGGTTAAAGGTAATAAATTCAACCACATTGCTCAAACAAAAAAGAGCGGCCATAAGCCGCTCCTTTTAAAGAATTATTTATAAAATCCTTTATCTGACAACGATGCGTTGTACAGAAAAAGCATTTCCTGTGGTTACTTTGAGGATATATACTCCTTTTGAACCCAGATCAATACCAGTCTTCAATGAATTATTGGTAGTGAATTGTTTTTGAAGGATCATACGTCCCTGGATATCGGTAACTTCAACAGACACCTTACCATTTACAACCTTTTCAACAGAAAGGGTGAAATGACCTGCAGAAGGATTCGGATAAATGCTGATCGCATTATCCAGGGAGAGCTGATTAATACCAACTGTTACAACATCATAGCTACCTGTATA
>Ga0102962_1000913_pt1 | contig 12398 bp, 11 predicted proteins | sample SalPonF2_C_D2_MG_FD_84519 | JGI IMG/M metagenome (GOLD analysis project Ga0102962, IMG submission 84519) | Salt pond soil microbial communities from South San Francisco under conditions of wetland restoration - Salt Pond MetaG SF2_C_D2_MG ...
ATCCGAGACCACCAGGCGAGACAGTTCGGGCTCTTCCCGCATCAGGGAGAGCAGTCGGGTGATCCGGGAGCCGTAGCAATTCAGCAGTCGGACCATGGCGGCGCTGGGCAGGCCGAACTCGGCGGAGAGGTCGGAGGCCTCACCTCGCACGAAGGCGGCAAAATCCCCGGTGACTCCGCCCGGAAGTGGAATCCGGTGAGGGAGGGGGCGAGGTTCTGCAGAATGCGCCGTTCGCGGCAGACTTCGAATACCAGGTAAAATTAGAACCGCTCCAGGTAGCGAACCCCGCCGTGCACGAGCTTGGTCGAGGCGCTGGATGTCCCGCGGGCGAAATCCCCTTTTTCGACCAGAGCCACCCGCAACCCGCGCAGCGTCAGGTCCCTGGCGATGCCGGCACCGTTTATGCCGCCGCCGATGATCAGCGCATCATAGAGCCGCAGGATCAACCGACGGGGGGCTCTGGAGTAGGAAGGGGTCACTGCGGGAGTTGAGCTTTTCATGAGATTAAATTTTACCGGCTCTTTCCCCGGTTTTCAACGCCGACGCAGCATTTAATCTGCCCCCCTTTGATTTAAGTCAATGTCGCGCACTTCCCGTCGCCGTATACATGAGAGAGAACTCCATTCCTTGCCGATTTTCGCCAGGTGGCATAAGATCGGCAGCGTTTTATCCATTTCACGAAAGCGGCCAGTGTACTCGTTACAGACCGGGAAAGGAAAGCGCGAAACGATGGATTGGCGACAGCGGATCAACGCCGCCGGTTTTTGGCGGGCCCTTGTGCAATGGGGCTTTTTCTTCTGGGTGGTGGTGTTGGGGATTCGTTTCGGCCTGTTCGTACGCCACTTCGGCACCGGCGGCGCCCCCTATTTCGAGCGGCCGCCGGGGGTGGAGGGCTTTTTGCCGATCGGCGCTCTGGTCAGCTGCAAGTACTGGTTCCTCTCCGGCATCATCCACCCGGTCCACCCGGCGGCCCTGGTGATTTTCCTGACCATTCTGGCGCTGACGCTGGTAGCCGGCAAGGCTTTCTGCGGTTGGCTCTGTCCGGTGGGCACGCTTTCCGAGGGCCTGGGACAGCTGGGACAACGAATCTTCGGCAGGAATTTTCAAATCCGGGGCTGGCTGGATGTTCTGCTGCGGGGGCTCAAGTACGCCGTGCTGCTTTTGTTCGTCAAACTGATCCTCCTCGACATGCCCGCGGCGGCCCTCCAAAGTTTCCTCGGCTCTCCCTACTGGGCTATCAGCGACGTGCGAATGCTCCACTTTTTTACCCGCATGTCGATTCTCACCCTGACGGTCATCGCGGTTCTGGCCGGGCTCTCTTTGCTCTTCCGCCATTTCTGGTGCCGCTACCTCTGCCCCTACGGAGCGCTTCTCGGTCTGATCGGCCTGCTGAGCCCTCTGCGCATCCGGCGCGCGCCCGATCGTTGCACCGGCTGCCAAAGTTGCAGCCGGGCCTGTCCCGTCCACCTGCCGGTACACCGCAAGACGGCGATCCGCTCCCCCGAATGCCTCGCCTGCCTGAGCTGTGTCGCCACCTGCCCCGAGACCGAAGCGCTGGCGATGACACCACCCTTCTGGCAAAAGCCCCTTCCCGGATGGGCCTTCGCCGCCCTGGTGACCCTCCTCTTCGCCGCCGGCATCGCGACCGGCGTGGCGACCGGCCACTGGCACAGCACTCTGACGAACGCCGACTACCGGCAGCTGATTCCTCTGGCCGACCGGTTCGGCCACTGACGGACGAAGGGGAAAAGAGGCCATCGCCAATGCTTCTTTTCGCCCGAATTGCTTTCCGAACGCAAAAAAGATGCTTTCGCAAAAACTCCTGGGATGGCTAAGCAAAAATTTCGTTCTACAAGGCCTGGTGGTTTTTCAGGGGCGAATGCCACCATCAGGTAGGTCGAGGTCTTGAAAAAGCGCCGTAACGCCGTAAGGCGGACTTTTTGCGACGCCATCAAAAAAACCACCGGCTGATGCCGGTGGCAAAAACAGAGTGAGGCTGTGAGTCGGGAATTAACGGAACCCAAGCCTTGTGGATAGCAGGCCGAGGTATTTGTTGAGGGGGTTCTCCCGGGGCAGGGCCATCATCATCGGCTGTCGGCGAAGCCCCAACTTCTTCAGTTCGGCGACGATTCGGGGGTTGCGACCCATTTTCAGACCCCGGCGGAAGACCCAGATGGCATTCGATTTCTGTTCCGCCATCAGGTACACCCGACCGAGGTTGAGGTAGTGGACAGAGTTGACTGGCTCCTTTTTACAGGCGTCTCCACAGAGGGACAGAGCCCGATGAAACTGGCGATGCTCGCCGGCCTGGCACAGCCCGAGGTAGGAGCAGACGGTCGGGTTTTTTTCGATCTTCGCCGCGGCCTCGAAGTGAACCAGGCCCAGAAGAAAATTGCCCCGCTCCGCCGCATAGATGCCTTGTGTAATGAGGTTTTTCAGTTCGACATTCATCATTTTTCCTCCCTGGAGATTTCAGCACGACACTCCCGAAACCCCTTTGCAGTTAAGGCCGATTTTTGCAAGGTTCGTTCCGTAAGAAATTCATAAAAAGGGTCTCAAAGCCTTTCCCTGCCCGGCCGATTTCCTGTTTGACGCCGACCTGCAAAAGAAAGGTTTTTCCGCTAAACTAGAGAAGCGCCCGAGTCGTCTCCCAGACTCCGACGCTCGACACCTCTTTCTCGCGACGGTCGTCCCTATATTCCGATGCCGAAATCAGACCTGAAAAACCCGCCGATCCCCGCGCAACGCCTTGCCACCATCCGCCGACAGATTGTCGACCAGTTGGCCGGGACGTTCCTTTCGGCCAAGGAGATCTCGGCCGAGGTCGGTATCCCCGAAAAAGAGGTCGCCCACCATCTGGAGCACATTCGTCACAGTCTGGAGGCCGAAGGTCGGCACCTTCGGGTGATTCCGTCCTCGTGCAAAACCTGCGGTTTCGTTTTCAAAAAACGGGAGCGCCCGAGAAGACCGGGGAAATGTCCGGTCTGCCGCGGCGAGGCGATCGAGCCGCCGCAATTCGGAGTGGGATGAGAACCTTGTCGTCTAAAGACGGCTACCGGGTAACAATTCCCGGTCCTTCAGGACAACGCGGCTTTTTGCCCGAAGGGACAGAGCGAAAGCAGAGGGCAGGAGGAACAGAGAGGCGTGTTCTTGCGGCAGAAAGTCTTGCATTCCTCGACGATCAGGGCGTGATATTCGTTGAAGAGATCGGTCTGCTCGGGCAGGGACGTCATGAAGAGGGAGCGGATCTGGTCATACCCCTCGGTCCCCCGCAGAAGCCCGAGACGGGTGAAGAGGCGCCGGGTGTAGGCATCGACGACGAAGGAGGGGTGTTCGCCGGCATAGAGGAGGATGGAGTCGGCCGTCTCCGGGCCGATGCCGTCAAGAGAGAGCAGCTCGGCCCGGACCTGCGCCTGCGGACCGGCCAGCAGGGTGCAAAGATTCCCGCCATGGCGGGCAAAGAGGTGGGTGACGAACAGCTGCAGGCGCCGGGCTTTCTGGCGGAAAAAACCGGCCGGGCGAATCAGCTCTTCGAGCCGCTCCCGCTCCAGAGAACGGAGGGCGTCCGGGCTGAGCACGTCGGCCTCCTTCAGGCGGGCGATGGCCTGCTCGACGTTGGTCCAGGCGATGTTCTGGGTAAGAATGGCGCCCACCACCACCTCAAAGGGGGTCTCCGCCGGCCACCAGTGCAGCGGCCCGAAGTGGGCAGCCAACACATCGAAGATCTGCAAAAGCCTTTTGTTCACAAGCGCTCCCGGAGAATCAAGCCAGCTCCGCCAGCCGGTCGGCCGCAACGACGTCTCCGTCCATGGCGATTTTCTCCGCCGGCCGGGGAAGCGCCGACATCCTCTCCAGCGCCTCTCCCCAGTTTCCCTGTCGCAGATCGTCGTTGTCGATCTCCAGCGCCCGGGCGTAGCGCTGCAACGCCGACACCAGCAGCGCCTGCTCCCGGAAATCGCCCCGGGAGGTATAGAGAACCGCGGTCTCGTTGGCAATCGCCTCGGAGACGATGCCATAGCCGGGCTTGGTGATCACCCCATCGGCGGCCCGCACCAGATCGGGATAGGGAAGGCTGCCGGGAGAAATCGTCCGCAGGTTCGCGGCCTGCCCACCGAGCCCGACTTCGGTCAGAAAGATCCAGTCCGACAGCCGATCGAGGGCGTCGAAGCGAAAATCGCTCAGACCGAAGCCGCCGAAAGAGATCAGACCGAGCTTCTTCCCCTCGGCAACTCCCAGGAGACGGCGCACCTCGGCGGGCGTGCGGAGGGAGCGACGGGCCACCAGGGATAGCGGCTCGATCCGGCGGATCGCCGGAAAGTTACCGTAAAAGGGAAGCCGCAGCAGCCGGTCGGCGCACCGGTAGTCGGCGCGTACCGAGTCCAGAACATCCCCGTAGCCGGGAAACTTTTCCGCCAGCCCTTGGTAGATCCAGTCCCAGGTAAAATTCCCGATGGCGACCGAAGGCAGGCCGGCGGCCCGGGCGGCGGCAAAAGGGCACGGGGGAATATCGCTCGCCACCAGGGTCACCGCCTCCCGCTGCAGGGAGGCGGCTTCGGCGGCGACGATCCGCTCCCTCTCAGGCAGAAAGTCCCGATAGGCCTGCAGGGTCTCCCGCTCGCACATGATCAGGCTGTCGCGCTGCAGCACCCCCAGATCGAGGAGCAGGGGACGCACCGTTACCGATGGGTCGAGGAACCCTTGAAAAAACCAGGGATGGGCCGCCGACACCACCTCGACCGCCACCTCCGGGTGACGTCGGCGAAGGGTATTGATGATCTGGCAGGAGCGGCTGGCGTGGCCCAGCCCGTGGCTGCTGATGTAATAGCGGATTTTGGACATCGAAAAAAGTCCCGGTCTGAAAATACGAGGGATCGCCCCGAGCGGGTTTGCACTCTGCGCCTAGTGGTACTTTCCCGCCTCGGCAGGCCCCGGCTGAGCCCCTTCTTCGATGGGGCCGAACTGCCGTTCGTAGCGGGTCAGATTCTCCTGCAGGGCGCTCATCAGCCGTTTGAGGTGGCGCGGCGAGGTGATGATCCGGCTGCGCACCTTGGCCCTGGGCGCCTGGGGTTGAACGAAGATGAAATCGAGGACAAATTCGGCGTCGGTGTGGTTGACCACCACCAGGTTGGCGTAGATTCCCTGGGCCACCTCCTCATCGAGCTGAATTTCCAGTTTCATTTCCTGCGGCTTTTTCTGCTCCATCGCTTCCTCCTGGAAAGATCTGGCTGCTGCACGTATAATCCCAGAAACGACGTTTCTGCGTGCTAAGATGCGCACCTTCGCGTGAGACTGCTTATTTACCGTACCCTCTCCCGTGTAAATTATGGTGGTCCCTACCATGCCCATGCAATCGGAGCAATCTTCGGAAATTCTGCTCTCCAGGGCTTTTCGTTGGTGACAAAAGGAGGAGAACCCAATGGACAATTACGTTCTGGCCATCGACCAGGGAACCACCGGAACGACCACGCTGCTGATCGACCGGCATCTCGAGATCCGGACGAAGATAACGGTCGACTTCCCCCAGCACTACCCGAAGCCGGGGTGGGTCGAACACGACCCCGAAGAAATCTGGTTCTCGGTCTGCCAGGCCATCCGCAGGGTCCTCCAACAGGCCGGAATCGCTCCCCGGGCGGTGGTCGCCGTCGGCATCACCAACCAGCGCGAAACCACGCTGCTGTGGGAGCGGGCCTCGGGCAGGCCGGCGGGAAACGCCATCGTCTGGCAGGACCGCCGCAGCGCCGATATCTGCCGCGAGTTCAGGGAGCGGGGCCTGGAGCCGCTGGTCCGCAGCCGGACCGGTCTTCTGTTCGATCCCTATTTCGCCGGCACCAAGCTCACCTGGCGCCTGCGCCAGGATCCCGCCCTGCGGGTCAGGGCGGAAAAGGGCGAGCTCGCCTTCGGCACCGTCGATTCCTTTCTCGTCTGGCGTCTGACCGGCGGCAGCAGCCATGTGACCGACGTCTCCAACGCCTCGCGCACCCTGCTGATGGACCTGCGCACCTGCGACTGGGACGAAGATCAGCTGCGCCTCCTCGAAGTTCCCCGCGCCCTGTTGCCGCGGATTCGCCCCTCTTCCGAGGTATACGGCCATACCCGAGGGCTCGAGGTGCTGCCTGACGGCATCCCGGTGGCAGGAATGGCGGGGGACCAGCAGGCGGCGCTTTTCGGGCAGACCTGCTTTTCGCCGGGCGAGAGCAAATGCACCTACGGCACGGGGGCGTTTTTGCTGGAGAACACCGGCGGGGAGATCGTCGAGAGCGCCCACAAGCTGCTGACTACCGTCGCCTGGCGGATCGGCGACGAGACGACCTATGCTCTGGAGGGGAGCGCCTTTATCGCCGGCGCGGCGGTGCAGTGGCTGCGCGACGGCCTGGGGCTCTTCCAGTCCTCGGCCGATGTCGAGGCCCTGGCCGCCTCGGTTCCGGACAGCGACGGGGTGGTTTTCGTGCCGGCGCTGACCGGGCTCGGCGCTCCCCACTGGAAAAGCGAGGCGCGCGGGACCATCACCGGTATCACCCGGGGGACCACCGCGGCCCACCTGGCCCGCGCCACCCTGGAGGGGATCGCGCTGCAGATCTGCGACCTGGCCGGAGCGATGGACGAGGACCGCGGCGCGCCGCTGGCGGTCCTCAAGGTCGACGGCGGCGCGGCCCGGAACGATCTGCTGATGCAGCTGCAGGCCGACCTGCTCGGCCGGCCGGTGGTGCGGCCGCAAATGGTGGAAACCACCGCCCTCGGCGCTGCCATCCTGGCGGGGCTGGCGGTCGGCTTCTGGCAGAGCTCCCGCGAGGCCAAGGCCAACTGGCGCGAAGAGCGCCGCTTCCAGCCACGAATGTCGGCACAGCAGCGCAACGAGCTGACCGAACGATGGCGGGAAGCGGTGGGAAAAGCGTAAAGACAGGCCCAAGGTTCGAGGCCCGAAGTTCAAGGTGAAAAATCGAACCGAGAATGCCGCGGGAGGTTGAAGCCAGGGGCTTCGGATTTTGAGACTTCCCTTGTCCCTTGTCCCTTGTCCCTTGTCCCTTGGGCCTTGGGCCTCGAACCTCGACCTACAGATCGTTTAAAAGCCGGTAGATCTTCTGTTCCAACTCCCAGGCGGCGGCGGCCCGATCCTCGGCCCCTCTCTCCTCGAGCAGCAGACGGGCCCGGTCGAGCCGGTTATGGGCCTTGAGGAGCACCGGCGTGAGTTCGGCTTCGAGACGAATCCGCGGAATCTCCCCCACCTGTTCCTGCAATTCCGCCAAAAGCTGGACCGCCTGGGCCACCTGGTTCACTTCCTTGCCGTTTTCGGGATCGCTCGTCGCCTCTACATCCCGCGAGAACGACCTCACTGCGTCCGCCAGTTCCCGGTACCGATCCGAAACACTCATAATTCAAAGCCTCCCCTTGCCGGCGAGCTTTTCGAACAGCACCCGGCAAATGCGGCATCTTAGTCGATACGCAGGGTAAAGACAATGGAAATTCAGCCCGTCACACTCCGCCGGATGGAGCACCTGCTCCTTACAGTGTAGCCGACAAACGCGACCTCGCCCTGGCGCTTTACATTTTCTTCCCGGGCCGGTATAAAATGACAACGCTCAAAATTTGATGCTTTCGCAAGAAAGCGAATTTGGCGCCTTATCCTCCCGACGGTGAGCGATACCCGATGAAATTGTTTTTTGCCCTGCTCCAGCAGATGTCCGTTTTTCTGGTCATCGCCTATCTCTTCAGCAAGTCCCCGGCCTTTCGCCCCCTCACCGGAGAGACGCTGAGGCCCAAGCATAAGGTCCTTCTCTATTTCATCTTTTCGGCTTTTTCCATTCTGGGAACCTACTTCGGTCTTCCTATCAACGACGCCATTGCCAACACCCGCGCTATCGGTGCCGTTCTGGCGGGAATCATCGGCGGGCCGCTCCTGGGAACGGCGGTCGGTTTCACCGGCGGCCTCCACCGATATACCCTGGGAGGCTTTACGGCCTTCTCCTGCGGGGTTTCCACCACCGTGGAGGGTTTGTTCGGCGGTCTGGTGCATCTCTACCTGGTGAGGAAAGGGCGCTCGGAACAGGTCTTCAGCCCCGGCATCGCTTTTGCCACCGCGTTTTGCGCCGAAGCGCTCCAGATGATCATCATTCTGGTCTTATCCCGCCCCTTCGCCAATGCCATGGCCCTGGTCGATGTCATCGCCCTGCCGATGATGTTCGCCAACTCGGCGGGCGCGGCCCTTTTTGTCAGCATCATTCGCGACCAGAAGAACATGTACGACAAATTCGGCGCCATCTTCTCCGCCAGAGCCTTGAAGGTCGCCGAACGAACCCTTGGCCTGCTGAGCAAGGGGTTTGCTCCCGAGACGCCCGACGAGTTGGCTAAAATCATCCATCAGGAAACGGGCGTGGGAGCCGTGGCCATCACCGACCGGGAAAAGGTCCTCGCCTTTGTCGGAAACGGCTCGGACCACCACCGCCCCGGCAATCCGATCTCTTCGGAGCTCACCCGGCGGGCCATTCGGGAAAACAAGGTCATCTATGCGGACGGCGTCCGGGAGCGCTTCACCTGCGCTCTGAAAGACAAATGCGGGCTGGGCTCCGCCCTGGTGGTGCCCCTGCGCCTCGATAACGAGGTGGTCGGAACCATCAAGCTGTACGAGCCGAAACACAAGCTCTTTCTCAACCTCAACCGGACCCTGGGAGAGGGAATCGCCGGGCTCTTGTCCGAGCAGCTGCTGCGCTCCCGTTACGAGGAGCAGAAAAACCTGCTGATCAAATCGGAACTGAAGCTGATTCAGGCCCAGATCAACCCCCATTTTCTGTTCAACGCCATCAATACCATTGTGGCCGTGCTGCGCAAGGACACCGAGCGCGCCCGGGATCTGCTGCTGCATCTGTCGAATATTTTCCGCAAGAACCTCAAGCGCTCAGAGGATCTGGCCACCCTCGAAGAGGAGCTGGACCATGTGCGCTCCTACCTGAAGATCGAAAGGGCCAGATTCGAGGATCGCCTGGTGGTGGAGCGGGACATCGATCCGACCCTTCTCGGGTTAAAAATCCCGACCTTTACCCTGCAGCCGATCATCGAAAACGCCATCAAGCACGGCATCTCGGGGATCCTCGAACAGGGGGTGGTCAAGCTGGCGGCAAGGCGGGAGAACAACCGGGTAGTCATCACCATCGAGGATAACGCCGGGACCTATTGCAACGAGGGGGCGTGCGAAGGCCTGGGGATGAATCTGGTCGACAAACGGATCAAGAACCTGTGCGGGGAGCGCTTCGGCATTTCCGTCACCTGCACGCCACAGGAATGGACCCGGATCGCCATCGCCTTCCCGGCCGAGGGGTGCCAACCGTCATGATTCGAGCGTTGATCGTCGATGATGAGCTCCACGCCCGCGAAGAGCTGCAGATCATGCTGCAGGAAATCGGCGCCTTCGAGGTGATCGGCTCCTGCGCCAACGCCCTGGAGGCCCTCAAGGTCATTTATCGGGAGCGGCCCGAGGTGCTTTTTCTCGACATCCAGATGCCGGTCCTCAACGGTTTCGAACTGCTCAGCATGATCGATCCGGACCTCATGCCCCACGTGGTGTTCGTCACCGCCTACGACACCTATGCGTTGAAGGCCTTCGAGGAAAAAACCCTCGATTATCTGCTCAAGCCAGTCGAAAAAAAGCGGCTTGAAAAAACTATCGAGAAGGTGCTTCGCGCCCTTCAGGAAACGGCGCATCCGCTCTATGAGAGCCCTGGCATTCGGCGCATTCCCTGCGTTTTCGCCAACCGGATCAAGCTGATCGCTCCACAGGAGGTGGAGCTGGTGCGCTCCGAGCTGAGCGGCGTACATGTGGTCGGCCCCAAGGGGGAATTTTTCACCGACCTGACCCTCCGGGTTCTGGAAACACGCACCGATCTGGTGCGCTGCCACAAACAGTACCTGGTCAATCTCGATCAGATCGACGAGATCGTCCTGCTGGAGAACGGCCTCGGCGAAATCCACACCAAATCGGGACGGGTTGTACCCGTCAGCCGGCGCTATCTAAAAACCCTTCGAGACTCTCTCAAACTGTAGGAACCTCATCAAGGGGCATCGCTTCCTGAGCCGCCCATCCCCCGCTCCCCCGCTGCACACGACCGCTCCGGCGAAGATACGGCCGCTTGGCTCTTCGGCACTTCTCTTCCCCCTCCCTCCCGGCTATGCTGCAGACTCGTAAACTCAAACCCCGGGAGGTGTCTTATGGTACTGTTTTTTCTTTGTGTCGCCCTGTTGATTACGGGGTACTTTACCTACGGAGCGATTGTCGATCGCGTTTTCGGGGTCGATCCGACCCGCCCCACGCCGGCTCAGACGCTGCACGACGGGGTCGATTACGTGGAGATGTCGCCGACCAAGATCTTTCTCATCCAGCTTCTCAACATCGCCGGCCTCGGCCCTATTTTCGGCCCGATTCTCGGAGCCCTCTACGGCCCCTCGGCGCTGATCTGGATCGTTATCGGTTCGATCTTCGGCGGCGCCGTCCACGACTATTTCTCCGGCATGCTGTCGATCCGCCACGACGGCAAAAGCGTCCCCGACGTGGTCGGCGCCTATCTGGGCAACGGTTTCAAACAGTTCATGAGGGTTTTCGCCATCATCCTGCTGCTGCTGGTAGGTGTGGTTTTCGTCCTTGGACCTGCCAAGCTCCTGGCGCACCTGAGCCCCATCTCCGTCATGGCCTGGGTGGCGATCATCTTCGCCTATTACTTTCTGGCCACCATTCTGCCGATCAACCAGATCATCGGCCGCATTTATCCGATCTTCGGCGCGGTCCTTCTGTTCATGGCCGTCGGCCTGACCGGGGCCCTGATCTTCAAGGGCTATCACTTCTTCCCGCAGATGACCCTTGCCAACCTGCATCCCAAGCACCTGCCGCTCTGGCCACTGATGTTCATCACTATCGCCTGCGGCGCGGTTTCGGGATTTCATTCCACCCAGTCCCCGATGATGGCCCGCTGCATGTCCAATGAAAAATACGGACGACCCGTCTTTTACGGCGCCATGATCAGCGAAGGGATCATCGCCCTGATCTGGGCCACCCTCGGCATGTCCTTTTACCACGGCTCCACGGCCCTCAACGCGGCCCTGGCCAAGGGCGGTCCCGCTTTCGTCGTCAACCAGGTTTCCACCACGCTGCTCGGCCCGATCGGCGGCCTTCTGGCCATCATCGGCGTCGTCATTCTGCCGATCACCTCGGGGGACACCGCCTTTCGCAGCGCCCGGTTGATCATCGCCGATTTCGTCAACCTGCCGCAGAAGGCCGTGGTAAAGCGCCTCGCCCTGGCGGTGCCGCTGTTCGTCGTCGGCTTCCTGATCTCCCGCGGCAATTTCGGCGTGATCTGGCGCTATTTCGGCTGGGCCAACCAGACCCTGGCGACCGTGGTCCTGTGGGCCGCCGCCGCCTATCTCATCAAGAACGCCAAACTCCACTGGATCGCCACGGTACCCGCAACGTTTATGACGGCCGTGGTCACCACTTACCTGGCCTACGACAAAATCGGCTTCAGCCTGTCACTCTCGCTGGCCACCTACATCGGGGTAGCCGTGGCGGCGGGCAGCCTGGCGCTTTTCCTGATCAAATTCCGCAAAGGAGCCGGCGAGGGCACTCCCGAACCGGAATCCGCCTGATCATCGGAAACCAGCACCTATCAACGAAAAAGGGCCGCTGAGAAGCGGCCCTTTTTCGTTGAATCTATTGGAAGGAGATCGAAAACCAACCCGCCACAGAGACTGCTCAGCCCGTTCCTTCCGCCATGAACCTTTTCACCTTCGCCACATAGGCCGATGTTTCCCTGGGCAGATGGGCGGTGCCCCGGTCGACGTTCCCCGGCCCCCAGTTGTAGGCCGCCAGGGCCGCGTCGAGGTTGCCGTCATAGCGCTGCAGCATCTGCTTCAGGTAGCGGGTGCCGCCCATGATATTCTGCTCCGGATCAAAGGCGTCCCTCACCCCCACCTCCTTGGCCGTGCCGGGCATCAGCTGCATCAGTCCCTGGGCGCCGACGGGAGAGACGCTCTTGGGGTTGAAGTTGCTCTCGGCCTTGATGACCGCCCGGATCAAACGGGGAGCGACATCGAAACGCCGAGCGGCCCGCGCCACGATTGCATCCACCGGAGTCGCCTCCCGACTCTCCCCGGCGGCGGGCTGCAGAGAATACATCGGCGCTGTCGGCGGCTCAACAGGGCCGGAGTCGGATTTCTGACTCGCGCCGGAGAGATTCGACATCAGCGTCTTCAGCAGATTTTCCCCGGCGGGCAGATCGCCGGCGCTCTCATTATCGGCCAGCGAGACTGCCCCGCGCAGCAGTTCGAGTTGGAGCAGCTTGGCCAGGGTCGCCGGGGAAACGCCGGACGAGGTGGGGGATTGGCGCGCCTCCAGGGCCGAATCGAGAGAATCGGAGAAC
>Ga0102962_1000914_pt1 | contig 12397 bp, 15 predicted proteins | sample SalPonF2_C_D2_MG_FD_84519 | JGI IMG/M metagenome (GOLD analysis project Ga0102962, IMG submission 84519) | Salt pond soil microbial communities from South San Francisco under conditions of wetland restoration - Salt Pond MetaG SF2_C_D2_MG ...
CATGACTGTAATGAACTGAAGATGGTTATTACTGATCCAAGTCGGCTGGCCCACCAAGTCCAGGAAATCGATCTGCGTGATGCCCGAGGCTGGTTGCGTCCCGTCATTGACCGTGATTGTTCCCCGTGAAACACCGATCTGGACCCCCAGGTAGGGCTTTCCAAGCTGTGGAAAATAAGCCTGCGTCCATTCCGAGACCGAAGCGGCTAATTCCTCAAGTGTCCAATACATCCCCGTATGATTTGCACTCGCTACCACATTCGGGGATATGTTGAATACCTGCGCATAGCCCGGAAGCGCCTTGTTGAAGGTCTGCGTCAACGCATCTTGAAGGGTTTGTCCCTTACTCCACTGAAACGTGTAATTTCCAGGATTGTAGATGTTATGCGGGGTAGGCGCGAGATATAGTGTGATTTCCATATTCGTGCCAATCCAGTTCGCAAAGGACTGAAAGACCTGGCCGGTGAAAATCGTGCCGGCCTGGGCGGAATTCGCGAGTGGTAGACCGTCAAGAAACCCTGCCTTTACGGTCACTGTTTTACCCACCCCGCCATTCTGAGGTGTGGCGCCTAGATTATTCGCATCAAAAAGCTGGCTCAAATGCGGCCCTTGTATCGTGATCTTGGAGTGGCCGTAGCGGGCTACGCCCTGATAGACCATGACATCCATTTCGATGTTCTGGGCTTGGCGGTTCGGTGTGCCATCGGCATTGACCGAGGACCAGGTGGATACCCCGTCCACAAGGATGTCGTAATACCTCACGGCGTGACCTCAAACACCTGGCTATCGGCGCGGTAGATCACCTTGGAGGTCGTAAACAGGCCCGGGAACAGAGGGATGTCGTAATCCAGGGGGGAGCCGATGAGCGGGGTGAACTGCACCAGGGCGCCGTCCTGTGTGCTGAGCTTGATATACCACCGCTGGGCATACAGCGACCAGTACGCGGCCATCAGGTAGGGATTGCCGTCCAAATCGACCTGCTGCTTCCAGGGCGGTGTGATCGTGTTGGTGGGATTGAAGGCGAAGCTGGTCATAATCCACTCGACAAGCCGCCCGAAACCGTATTGATCAACCCCGCTGTGCCCCCCTGAAGCGCCGTGGCCGATACCCCGGTCGCCGCGGCCCCATCAGCCCAGGCACTGCCTGTGACCTGCGATCCGCCCGAAATGGCCTGAATCAGCCCGTTCTTCGCCGCCTCCGCCTGCTGCTTGGTGATCAGGGGCTTGAAAAAGTCCCAGCGCCAGCGCACCTGCTGCTGCTTGGTGTCCCCGCCCGTGATGTCAACGATCGAGGTCAGCAGGCAATCTGAGAATATATAGGCCGGGGTGGCGACCGAAAACGTCCCGCCGGCGGTGATGTGGGCATAGATGCTATCGCGGATCGCGGTAAAGAGCGCGAGCTTTGTCAGATAGCCCGCCGTATCCTTCACCGGCGCGATCATCTCGAGCGATACGTTCAGCGGTTCCTCGATATAGGCGTTCGCCGCCACGTGCTGGTTCGCGAACGGATAGACGGCCACTGAATTATTAAGCACCGTAGCGTTCGGTAGCGGGACGAAGCGGTAGGAGAAATCATCCAGGTTCGCCTGCCCGCTGGTCAAATACCCCTGCCCGAACCCGGCGAGTTCCCCGATCAGGGCAATAATGGGGATCGCACCGCCCGGGACAGAGGACACCGACCCGCCGGTGAGGATGATCGGCGAGACCTGGAAAGAGAGGTCATAAGTGGATCGAAAGCCCGAGGACATCATTCACCCCCTGCCGCATAGGCGGATGAAGCGACGTTGCCAGCCGTATTGCGATATTGCGTTTTCACCGTCCCCGGCGTTTCGCTACGCTTGCCCGAATCGTTCAGCATCCGAAGCTGCCAGTGAATATTCTCCAAAAGGCGCTGTTCGGGTGTGCGCCGATCGATCGTACCCTTGAATATCCACGGCGTTTTGCCCCGGATGCGATCGGCGAGCGCCGGATGGTCCTTGACCGAACCATCGTAGAGGCGCGAGGTCCCGAACTTGGTATGCGTGACCTCGTAGATGCCTCCGTTCCTGATTTCGTAATCCTGCCCTTTGTAGCGCCCGGTGACCACCTTGGCATGATTTGCCGGCGACGCATTGCCGCCCCCCATCTTGTGCGCCAGCCACATGGAAAAGGAGGCGATCTTGCCCATCGCCTTCACGAAGTCCTCCAAATCCTGGTGGAACTGCTTGCTGCCGAGGAACTTCGCAAGATCACCAATTCCTTTTTGTAGCGAGTGGATATTCTTAGGGGTCATGACAGAGTTCATGAACTTCACGACATCGCCGGCCACGGCATTGGAAAATCGCGTCAGTACAGGGGCGAGGTCTTTGAGCTTGCGCACAAAATCCGATTCGATCATTGCACCTGCTTTGTGAAGTTGCACAGCAAGCGCGGTAAATGCACCCGTCGCACTTGATCCCCAGCCCAAGGCATGGATATTTGAAGCTGACAGGGCTTGTGTGGCGCTTTTCCCGAAATGCTTATCCCGCATCAGGGTATTAAAGGATTGCTGGTCCATAATCCCCTGCGTATAGGGCTCGGAAAGCATCCACTTTTGCCACATCGGAACATTCATGTTGGCATAGCGATGGCGCAATGCGGACATATACTTCACGGCCAACTGGTTGACCGGCATATCCCCAACCGCATTAGCACTCATTCCCAGCAAAGCGCCTATCTGGGGCACTTTATCGACCGAAGTCTGCGCGGTACGCATGGATTGCAAGAATCCTGATGCGCTGGGTAGCTGATAGCGCATATAAGTTTCAAATGCGGATTGCTGACCGATCGAAATTCCTAGCCCGCGCGCGTTCACGCCGCGTCTTGCTACGTGACCGGCGAGATCGGGGATTCCAAAGGCGAGCCCCGCAATGCCCCCGAGCACCCCGACACCCGAAAGGATGCCGATGCCCTTGGCTAGCGATGCGATCCCGCGCCCGACCCCCTTGACGGTTTTCTCGAGGTGTCCCATCGTGTGTCCCGCGCGCTTGGTCTCATTCGTGAACCCGCGCTGAGCCTTCGCCGCCCCATCCAGGTGCTTTTTCAGTGCAGCCGCATTGCCGGCCATGCGATCCATGTCGCCGCCGGCCTTCTTGAAGCCACTGATAAATCCCAGACCCGTTTTTTTTAGCGCAGCGTCCAGGCGCTTCCACTGTTCGGGCTGCTTCTTCAGCTTGTCCGTATAGTCGTTGAATGCCTTCAGGAAATCCTTGAAAGCAGCGTCGTCTACATCGATTTTGAGAATCGGTTTATCAGCCACCGAATGCTCCTTTGTAACGCTGCCGGAATTCTAGCGCAGATTCAAATTGCCCCTCGCTCAGCTCGCCAAAGCCCTCTGCCGCTGCCCAGCGGAGTCCGCTTCCGAGGATGCCCCCTCTGTGGGTTTCTCCCCCGATGTCGGCTCCTCGGTCCACGCACGCAAAAAAGCGTTCAAATCCGAAGATTTCGATGAGGTAATTCGCCCGCCCAGAATCCCAGCGCCAGCTTGTGCCGCCTCCTCCTGGTTCCTGCGCTCGCTCAACGCATAAAGGCAGGTAAAAAAAACGACGCGGGACTCGACCTCTCGCCATTCGGCTTCATCGAGGGATTTTGCGACCGGCTCATGCTTCCAGCCCGAATCCGTCGGCACCAGGACCGTGGTGAGGCGCTTGAGCTCCGACAGGAGCGCGGAGGCGCCATGATCCCCTTCCATATGCCGCTCCCGCGCCAACTGCTCGCCCTCATCAACCAACGTAAGCGTTGCTATCTGCGGGCCTACATCCGCGGCATACGCCAGTCCGCGTCCGAACAGGGATGCGCGCGTAGAGGCCAGAATCTTGAAGTTCGCCCGAAAGACCTCCTCAGTGATCGGCGTGTGATAACAGAACCGATCATCGCCCAGGGGCAGAACCAGCCGCAGCTCCTCGTCTATCCTCATGCGCTAGTCCACAAATTGTTGTTCAGGTAGAACACGCCGCGCAGGTTCACCCGCACGATCGGGTCCTGACCGTCGAATACACCTGGAGTCACCTTCTGGATGATCGTCTCGGATATATCGATCGAATCAAAGGCCGTCGTATCCGGGTGAATCGATACATCCCCAAGCACCGCAGTCGTTTCGGCCTGCGTGAGCCAGGACTGGGACAACGATTGCGTACGCAACAGATCGACCGTGACGTTCATGAAGCAATACGGCTCGGGACTCGTAATCGCCCCCGTCGCCGTTTCGATCAGGAGCGCAAAATCCCCCTCCGGCTCGACCGAGACGAAGTTCTTGCCCATGTACTGCGATGAGACATTGAGCGAGGTGAAACCGGGGACGATCACAGAGGCCCGCAGGCGGTTCAGTGTGCCTTGGGTAACCAGCGGATGACTAGCCATCGTTTACTCCTATGCCGCCGCCGCAAACGCGACCGCATCCAGATTGAAGGTAATCTCCTCGAACCCCTCCGCGAACGTCGCCGTGCAGGTCAGGCCGTTGTACACGCCCGCCGCATAATCGTTCGGATTCGCCGCAATGTAGGTCGAGAAGGGGATGAAGCTGATCACCGCCGATTGCGCACACCCGAAGGTCACGGCATTGTTCGCAATCTGCTGCGCGACCGCGGCCAGCGTCTTGACCCCGGTCTCGTTGTAGAGCAGCGGCGGATTGTTGTTCGAGCCGTTGATGATCGCGGCCGCGAGCGACTGCTTGGCCTGAATCTGTATCCAGTCGATCCCAAACCACCCCGACGCCTGCTCCCCCGACCCCAGCATGCCCTTGAATAGACAGGTGCTCGTGAGGCCCCCTTCGGAGCCGGTAAGCGCGAGGTTGGAGTAGTTGGAGAGGATCGAGTTGATCGTCGTCGCATTGTTCGCCCGCGACCAGGGGGTCACGCCGTAAAGGAACCGGTACTGCATCGGGGCGAGCTTCGAGGAGGTGGAAGGATCGTTGCGCAACCACTGGTAGAACGGCGCCGCGCAGCCGAATTCCGTCGAAGGGGCCGTAGTGGAGGGGACGAACACGAAAGCCGCCTTGTTCGGGATATAAAGCCCACTGCCAGCCGAAGTGTCGGTGATGAAGAAATACGTCTTTGAATCGGGACTGGAATAGTCTGCGACCAATACATCCAGCGGGGAGACGAGCGATACAGTACCGGTCGCCGTCGTGCCCGAGTTCGGCGCACTGAAGGTCACGGTCGGCGTCGTCGTGTACCCGCTACCCGGATCGGTGATCGTGACCCCGGTCACCACACCGCCGGAAATGGTCGCCGTACCCGTGGCCGTCGTACCCGATGAAGGGGCACTGAAGGTGACCGTCGGGGCCGCGGTGTAACCGGTGCCGCCATCGGTGATCGTTACCGACCCGACCTCATCGACCACATCCCCCCAGCTTGCCGGGGTCAGATAGGCATAGAACACATCGGGGTTATTGGTGATCCAAGTCTGGAGCGCGGCCACGCCGGCATCGGCCGTCGTTTGGGCCCCCAACTCCACCACATACGCCCCGACCGTGCTGCCCTGGGCGAAAAAGGTCGTCGCCATCGCATCGAGTTCGGTTGAATTTCCAGCCCCGGAGAGGATCGCCTCGAGGTCCGCGAGCGTTCCGACGAACTGGTAATCGTTCGTCGTAAGCGTCGTCCCCCCCAACGATACAAAGGCCCCGGACTGCTGGAGCTGTGAGGCCACGGGGGCCGAGGTGACCGTCGTATTCAGCTTTACGATGGTCGGGGTGAGCGTGGTAGCCATGATGGGCCCCCTTAGAAGCTAGCGACCTGTGCCGACCCGGCAGTCGTTCCGGCGGTTTCCACGAACAGCCCGGTTACGAAGCGTGTCGGGGGAATCGTGATCGGACCGACCGCGTTGAGGTCAATCGTGTAGAGCAGCGTGCCGGAGGTGGACGTGCCGTCATAAACGGTCGCCGTCCAGGCGCTGCCCGCCGTGTTCACCGACAAACCCGTGATCACCCCGGGGCCGGTCTTGATCTGCGTGCCCGTATTCGTGGTGATCGCCGCAGACAGCGTTGCACCAAGCGGGATGTTCAAAGGATACTGAGGCATCGTTTTACCCTCACTCGTAGGAAACAGAAACTACCCCGCCCGTGCCGGGGTCCACAACAAGCCCTGAATAATAGGGCGCGATAATCTCCAAAACCTGAATCGTGCCACCACCGGGGAAATTGGCGATCAGGTTCGCCGCGCCAATCCCGCCCACTGTCGCACTGTCATAGACGGCACCGGTGCCGCCCGAAGGGGCCGTGTTGATGTAGACGCGAAAGACGACCCCACCGTTACCCCCGTATTGATCCGTTGCCGCACCGACCGCCTTGATTAGCGTCGGGGTCGTGATATTGAACGCAACCTGCGCTCCACCCGGGCCGGGACGAATCTTAGCCATTTATCACCCCCGAAGTCTGAATAGCCATCGTTGCACTCTCGATCATGCGCTCTGCAATCACCGCGGTCGTAGACTGATAATAACTGCAATCGAATTCTATTGTTTTCTTCATCGCGATTGCCGCGATTTCCGTCTGCGTCCTCTTGTCATCCTTCGGAACTACCGGGGTCATGAACCCCACTGCATCCGAACTTAAGCTGTATTGTAGCAAATAGGATAAATACTGTAGGCTCGTCTGGTTCGTGAACCCGTAGAGGGTCAGCACGACATGATCCTGCGCGAGCTGATCCGTGGATTCGTAGTAGAACCCGGGCTTGCCCGGTTCGGGGTCCGTGGTGGACCAGTTGTACTTCATGAAGCTCTGAATGGGCTTCGTTAAATCCGGCTCGATGTGAACGGATACATACGGCGGGACGATGTTCTCATCGACCAGGAACGAGGGGAATACCGGCGCATACTGCGTCAGCGCCAGCCAGACCGGCAGGCTGTTGTTGACGATCGGGTCGGTGGGAAGATCAGCCGCCGAGGCCACGATCTGGGATTTGAGCGGCGGATAGACCGCAAAGCCCGCGTAATGGAACAGGTTCGCCGCCTGATAGAACGGCCCCCGGCGCGAAAAGGCGACCTCGATCGCCTGCCCCCCCGGCGCGGGTATGCTCGCAATCCACATCGTCCCCGGCTGGATATCGTTGAATTCCGTCACCTGGCTTTCAGCGGTGAAGATCACGGAATTTACCCCGATGGTCTGATCCTGATCCTGGTGCCGCTCCACCCCCACGTGCAGGCTTCCCTTCGTGGTGATCGTATCCGTTCCCGCCACCCAGAACACATATCCGTCCAGCGGGAGCACCGTGCGGGTGTACTTGGTGAACGTAATCGCCTGGTCGCGGGAAAGGTTCTCGATCCCCGTCTTTAACGCGGTTTGAAGCCCCGTGTGATCAACCGCCTCGTTTGCGATGCTCATGGTTCTAACCAGGCCCGGAACGATGCAGAATATAAGCCCGTGTCGATAAACGCCGGGCGAGTCGTGGGCTTGCCCTCCTTATCCTTCGCAAACCCTTCCTTGAACCGCGCACTACGGCCCATACGCGCCGCCTTAATGACCTGCCCCGTGTGGGACTGCCATTCATCGGCTGATAGATAATCCTTGAACTGCTCCTCGATCCCGCCCAGCGCAAAGCCCTTACGGGCATTGGCGGGATTGCCCTGGAAGATCGACTGAAGGTAAGCGGTCATGGATTTCCCCACATCGGCCATCACCTCACCGCCATGGATGTCCATGAATACGCCCATCACATCGTATTCCTCCTCCAGTATCTCGGCCACTTCCCCGGTCGTGGTGACCCCCCGATGCTCGGCATCGGTATAGGCCACGTTCTGCACGCCAAGGACAAGTTTCATGATATTCCCACAATCGTCGGCCCGTAAGTCTGGGCATACGAAAGGTATTGCCTGCCCCATAGTGTACGCAACAAATCCTGCGCGTAAAGCGGTAGTTTGCGATACAGTTCGGGCACCACCAGCGTATTTGATGTGTTTTGATCCCCGGAGCCGAGCACCACCCCCGATTGGAAGCTCAGCAGATTGTTGATCTTACGGTAATTGACGAAAAAGGTCTGTGCGGTTGTGAGCGTAGTCGTGCCGGTGGCCGTGGTGCCGGAGGCGGGGGCGGAGAAGGTCACAGTCGGGGCTGCGGTGTAGCCCGCGCCCGTGGTCGTAATATCGACCGAAGTGACCGCATCGCCGGTCAATACAGCCGTGCCGGCCGCGGTCGTCCCGCCCGTGGGGGCGGCGGAAAAGGTGACGGTCGGTGCTGTCGTATAGCCCGAACCGCCATTGGTGATCGTCACGGAAAAGACCGCGCGGGCCACCTGGTCCGGGCAGGTCATGATCAACTGGTGAAGCGCCAGGTTATAGACCGCCATCACATAGGGGCCGGGAAGGGCCACATTGGGTGATCCCATTCTTGGCGCCCCCGGAAGCGCCACCTCCTGCGCATAGTTCAGCGCATAGGCCGGATACGGCGACCAGGGCGGCAAGTCTGCACTCGGCACACCCTGGTCGATCGCGTAGGTCAGAAAATCCGTAAGGTTCGGAACCTTCGGATCGGTGAAGGCCATATCACTTAAATCTTCGCATCAGGAGATGCGGATTCATCCACAGTGACACTCATAAGTTTCTTTTTCTTCCCTGCACGCGGATTTCCACGAACTTCGATTTCAGTATTCAATCCGCTAATCATTTCTTCCCCGTTGCCAGATTTTTTGCTCTTTGTTATTTCGCTTGACCCAGTGGCAATAGCAGCATTGGTCGCTTTTTCAACCGAACGGTTCTGTGCCTCATCGAGCTGCGCTTCATTCGCGTACTCGATCTGCGAGGATTCCACCGGCTTTGTGACCGAATAGAGAATCCCGCTGTCGAACTGGCGAATCGCCCCGTGGGCCTCCTTCGCCGGGCGCGCCCCGTACTTCTCGAGCTGCGAGATGATCGACTGGAGCGCCTCGGCGCTCAGCCGATTCTTGGGATCGAGGTCTGACTGGTAACCCGATCCGATTTCCGCCACCATCGATTTCTGTGCCTCGGGTATCCGATAGCAAAACCGAAGATTCTGGCGCGTACAATTCGCTACATACAGCATGTTATTTCACCCCTTTAAGGTTGCGAGCATAAAGGAAAAGGGCCCCCCGAAGGAGGCCCTGCCATTAGTAGGGCATCGAGACGATGGTGAGACCATCGGAACGCCAGTTCCAGCCCGAGCTGGAGCGCAGCTCCAGAATCTCGGTGATGGCCCCGTCCGGGGTCGGCGTTGCGATCTTCACCGGTGCCGCGACATCGTTATACATCACGTTCACCGCCGTGGTCTTGGGCTCCATCTCCCCGAACACGTTGGTGTTGATCCCGTCCATCGTCGGGACCTCCACCTCGGGGATCGTGATGATCACCGCATCGTTACCACCTGAAGCCGCGCCGATCAGCGTGTCATCGTAGTACCACTCGATCTGATCCCCCGCTTCGGCGGCCACCGTCTGCACCACCTGCGCGGTCGTTGCCGTACCGCCGCCGGGACGCTGGTAGTTGACCACCTGCACGATGTCCCCGTACTGGAATTGCAAGAATTCACGCTGCGGGGACAAGATCACGATCTTGTTGTTGATGTAGTTGCCCGACTGGTACATGCGGGTCTTCAGGGCCACGATTTCGTTCAGGATGAACAGCGCCATCTGACCGTTATCGTAGGTCTGGACCGTATCGTTACCGTAGCTGTCGGGCGGGAGCGTCACATTGGTCGCCCCCTGCGTGTTCATCAGACCCTCGTTGTTCGCGGCATCGTAGCCGTAAAGGAGCATCGAGCGCATCTGCTGGAAGATCGACTGGCGCATCGCCAGTTCCTGGGCCATCGGCAGACCCACGGCATACCGGCCAGCGGCCGCAATGTCGTGATGGTCATAAATGGCGCGGGAACGAAGCAGATACGTCTGCGTCTGAAGGTACTGCGCCTGGAGCGTGGCACTCGGCAGGAAGTTCGGCGCAAACTGCGATCCGATCGACTGCGTGCGGATGTCAAGCTGGTTGACGTACACCCACAGGTCCTCGCTGCCCATGCGCACGCGGGGCTTGCCCTCGTACAGCGTGGCGAACGCACCCGAAGCCTGCGCGTATTGGATAATCAGCTCAGGCTCGGAAAAGCTCGGATGAACTTTTGCCTGTGCGGGAAAGATGTTACTCATCGCTCATTCTCCTCAGAGCTGGACCAGTACGGTATCGCCCTGATTCCACGAGCACAGGCCCGTACCGGAATCATAGGTGACGTACTTCGAGTTGTCATTCACCGCAAGGATTTTCACCGGCAGTGCGCCAATTCCCGAAGAATAGGCAATGACCTGCTGATTGGTGAAGTCCCACGATACCTGCTGCGTGATCGACCCACCCTCCAGGGAGGCGACCAGCGTCGGGTCTGCCCGCAAGGGAATGCGGATATTGGAGCCGAAGCGGAAGAAGGCCATCGACTGGCCGGCGACCACGATCGGGGCCGTATTGCCCGGAACGATGATCGCGTTATTGACCTGCGTGTACACAGTAAAGCCCGTGATGTCCGCATTCGCCGCGGCGATAGTGAGAGTCGAACCCGCATAGTTCTGGCTTGCCGCCGTCGGGACCGATTCCGTAATCGCCATGCCGCCCCACACGGGCTGCGTGACGCTGGAGTCGATCTGACCGGACAGCAACCACATGCGGGCTACCGGATCGTCCCATACCGCACCCTGAATCCAGCCAGTGGTACGCTTGAGGAACGTATTCTGGCCGTTGAGGGTAAGGGACGGGTTAAAAGTGACGTTACCTGCCATTTCGATTAACTCCTCGCGTCAGCCTTACTGATTTTGACCCGGGCGCCGACACCCTTGAAGGGCGCCATCCACGCATCCGGATCACCGTGATACTCCGTGAACTGCAAAGGCCCACGCATGAACGTGTGCGGGCGAAGCACACCGGGACCGGTCACGGCCTCCGTCTTGCTCGCCTCCAGCGCATCGGCGTAGATCGCATCCTCGGTATGATCGAAGACCGAGCCCTTGAGCGCAGTCACGTCCTCCTCCTTGAACCGCTTGCTGAATTTCTTCAACTGGTTCGCGAGGCGCTTGCGATAGGCCAGGGGCTTTTCCCCGTGCAGGGGCTCGGCCACGTGCATACCGCAGGCGGCATAGACGCTATCGGCCCGGACACGGGCTTCTGCGATCGCATCCTTCTCCTCGAAGGAAAGCTCCGCAAAGCTGCGATTGAACCGCGCCTCCATCACGCCCATGCGCTTTTTCAGCTCCGCATTCTCGCGTGCAATAGAATCGGCTCGCTTGTCCGCCGCCAAGCGGTGCTTTTCGATCTTTTCGCCCAACGCTTTCTCTCCCGCGTCATGCTCGTCGCGCTCCGCATTGGATTCATCGTCACGATGACCCCGAAGGTCGGCGCGCTTCTGACCGTCGGTGTGTTCCTTGATGACCCCGTTCTCGAGCTCACCGTTCGGATCGGGCTTCTCGCCCATGTCCGTCGCGGATTCATCACCCGGGCTCGCATCGGCCTTCGCCTCGTCGCGATCCTCGATACGGTGCTCGTCGAGGTAGTCATCGAGTTCTTTCGAGCCCTCGCTCTTGTCCGTACCAACCCGCGGGGGCTCGCGGTCTCCGCCCTTGTTCTCAAGGGCATCGAGCCGATCGCACATGGAGTCGAACTTCTTGGACAGGGCATCCGCCCAGACCGGAATTTCTTCCGAATCCGCCCGCTCCTCCTCGTGCTCGTGCTCGGTCAATTTACCTGCTTCGCTCATGGATAGTTTCTCCAATCAGAATGCCAGAGGGCGCTTCGCCCTTGTCCCATACTCCCGCCTCGCAAATCGCCAGGTGGTCCAGTAGAACAGGCTCGCCCTCAAGCAGCAGCCGTTCACCGGAATCAAGCGTAACATATCTGGAATTTCCACGATTCGCGAATATTACCGCAGGCGATGTGCTCGTGTGCGTGCTCATCATCAGCTCCGCCGCATCATCGTCATACACCCGTCCGATACACCAGACCGAATCGCCCAGGATGAACGCAAACACTACCGCCCCGACGCTGCGCTCCCGATACTCGTCGGTATTGAGCTCCTTGCCCTCCGGATGATCGAAGATGATCGGAAGCCCCGCGCAACGCGCTAGGAAGTCATCGGTTAGGTAATATTCGGGCGGACGGTAGACAATCTCCTCCAGATCGGGCCGAAAGCTCACGCCGGTCCCCGTCACCCGAAGCGCGAACAGCCAGACGTTCCCGAATCGCTGGGGGCTTTCATACACGCCGGCCGCAATCGCCTGTGCGACCTCGGTCTCGGTCGGATGCTCGGCGAGCTCCTCGATCACCCGCCGGGTCTCGGGATGCGTGTCCTCGGGCAACTCCTCTGCCGGGAACCAGCCCCAGGCGACATGCTCTCCGTTCAACCGGAGCTCGCTGCGATGCACCGGCCGGTCCGCCAGGTAGGTCGTGAACACCACGCCCCGCAGATA
>Ga0102962_1000915_pt1 | contig 12390 bp, 10 predicted proteins | sample SalPonF2_C_D2_MG_FD_84519 | JGI IMG/M metagenome (GOLD analysis project Ga0102962, IMG submission 84519) | Salt pond soil microbial communities from South San Francisco under conditions of wetland restoration - Salt Pond MetaG SF2_C_D2_MG ...
ACATTTATCCTGGTAAGTAGCATTTGGCACCTGGGGTTCCCCGACAACATTCCCCTTACTGTCGACGTCGACCTGCACTTTTACAATGATGCGACTGGTCACCTCGCAATTGGTTACAACGGGCCTTGGCCAAGAACCAACTGCCCGTCTGTTTCCCAATCCGTATGATATCCCGTTACCCAGTCCGCCACCGGTGCCATAATTGTCCACACCCGGGGTTCCTTCGGGGCTGCCCTGGTTGCCCTTTCCGCTGGTGATACCCTCGGAACCTTCGGTAGTTCCAACACCTTTGTTGCCAAACGCATTCTTCCCCATTTTCTGGAGTTTGTCTGCCTGTTCTTTTTTACGTTGTTCTTCAAGGCGTTGTTTTCTCAATTCCTCCTGGCGTATGCGTTCCTGCTGAGCCTTCTGCCGTTCAAGTTCCTGCTTACGGATCTCTTCAGCGGTAGGCTTCTTTTCTTTTACAGGCGATTCTTCATAATCCTGTACCTGCTTATCAGCTGTTTCTACCGGGGCAGGCTTAGTTTGCTGTGGGGTAACATCGGGTACCGGCTTCTTAACCGGCGTGGTTTCCGGCACTGTTTCGGTTTCACCACCTTGTTCCTGGTCGCCGGCAGGCTCCACATTGCCCAGCCCGGTCTGTTCTGTACCGAAGTTCACCAGGATGCCTTCTTCTTCGGGAGGTGGATCGGGATAACTGAACCCGAAGAAGATCAGGAGGAGGGCAATGAGTACGTGGAATATCGTAGTCCCTATAAGTCCGTTTCTGTTTAGGTTCATGTTACAAAGGTCTTGTGCCAAGGATAACCTTGTACTTGTTTCGTTTGGCGATCTCAAGAAAATCGAATACCTCGTTCATATTGAGGTTCTCGTCAGCATTCAGCCTGACGGTAGGCGTTTTGATTCCGGATTCCTGTTTGGCCGCGAGCTTTTCTTTTAGTTGGCTTTTCAGTGAGGACTCCAGCTGGGAAGCGGCTATTTCATTGCCGTCGATGAAAAATTGTCCCTGCCGCGAAATCGTTACATTAATGTCCGGGGTAGCCACAGTCTGGTTATTGCTATGGGGAAGTTCAACATTATTGACACCAGGTACGATGAGCGTGGAGGTGATCATGAAAAATATCAGCAACAGGAAGACTATGTCGGTCATTCCCGACATGGAAAAATTCATATTTACCTTATTGCGTGATTTTATGGCCATGCTATTTCTCTTTCAAAATTACCTTGTAATGGTGTTTGGCTGCCGTATTCATGATCTCGACCGACTTTTTAACACTTGCATTCCTGTCGGCTACAAGAGTCATGGCCGGGTCTGACTGTCCTTCCAGTTTGGCCGTCAAGAGATTACCGAGATTGTCGAAGGCCACGGTTTTTCCGTCGAGACGTATCTGCCCGTTCGCATTAAGTTGTACGACAGGGATGTGCGAAGGCGTACTAACAGTTTGTCCCTTTTGGGGAAACATGAGCTTAAGAGCATTTGGGGCGATCAGCGTTGAGGTAAGCATGAAAAAGATAAGCAGGAGAAAGACAATGTCTGTCATTCCTGACATACTGAAATTAACACTCACCTTATTTTTTGATCTGAGACTCATCGTTCTATTTTACCGGTTCGTTCAAGAGGTCCATAAACTCTGTGGTGCTGGCTTCGAGGTTGTTGACGACCTTTTCAACTTTAGCTACCAGGATATTATAGGCGAAAAAGGCGATGATCCCGACGATTAGTCCGGCCACCGTAGTGATGAGGGCTGTATAAATACCTGTCGAAAGCTGGTCTACATTAATATTGTTTCCGGAGTTTGACATCTCCATGAAGGCCTGCACCATTCCAATAACAGTACCCAGGAAGCCGATCATAGGCGCTCCGCCGGAAACTGTGGCCAGGGTAGGCAGACCTTTTTCGAGCTTGTATATTTCGAGTCGGCCAACATTTTCAATAGCGGCGGTTACGTCGTTAAGAGGACGTCCGACCCGGCTGATACCTTTTTCAATCATCCTGGCCACCGGGTTACTGGTTGACTGGCACAGCGAATTTGCCGCATCGATTTTCCCATCCATGATGTAGTCGCGAATACGGTTCATGAAGTTCATGTCCACATGCTGAGCTTTTTTGATCGCGAAATAGCGTTCAAAGAAAATGTAAACGGCTACTATTGAAAGGATCAGGATAGGAATCATTACCCATCCGCCTTTCATGACCAGGGAGATAAAGGGTTCTTCTTTAGTCCCTGTAGAGGTCATCTCAGTTGTTTCCGTGGTAACCACCTGTAAGATTGTCAGTACATCCATGTTTATTGATTATTTTGAGCGAAGATATAAAAAAAACGAGATATACCCTGTTGTAGTATATCCCGTTTATTAAAATCTTACGAACAGCTTTCTGCCCGGTTTTTAGAGATGAAGAAGCAGCCGTATCTGGAGGTAGTACACCAGGGCCCCGGCAAGATATCCCAGTATTGCCAGAAGCGATATTTTACGGAGGTACCAGATAAAATCGATTTTCTCGAGTCCCATGGCTGCCACGCCGGCGGCAGAACCAATGATAAGGATACTTCCACCCGTACCGGCCGTGTAGGCCAGGAATTCCCAAAAGATACCATCCTGTACGAAATTATGCGCCCAGGCCACCGCGTTTGGATCAATGAGAGAAATCGCTTCGAGGGTTTCCTTTGTCTCAACAGGGTACATACCCATAGCTCCGGCTACCAGTGGTACATTGTCGACAACCGATGAGAGAAAGCCGATAGCTATGTCGATAAGGTAGACGTTGTCGAGATGCGTGTCAAGGAACTTGGCGAGGATATTCAGGTGTCCGGCCGACTGCAGGGCAGCCACGGCACTTAGTATACCCAGAAAGAAGAATACCGTGGGCATTTCCACGCGCTTGAGTATGGCCGAGACTTTCAGCTTAGCTTTAATCTCGTGTTGTTTATTCCTGTGCATGATTTCGGTAACCAGCCAGATGATCGACAGCGAAAGAAGCATGCCCATATAGGGTGGCAGATGCGTCAGTGTCTTGAATACCGGAACAAACAGTAACCCCGACACCCCGAGGATAAGCATAAGCCTGCTTTCGAAATCAGTGGTCAGACTTCCGTCATTGTCATCAACTTTGGGGCGGGTAACTTCTCCTTTTTGAGTGAAGGAAAGGAATATCAGGGGAACAGCCATGGTGAAAAGACTGGGTATAATAACCCGCGTAACAATTGCCCCGGTGGTCACCTGACCGCCTATCCACAACATGATAGTAGTGACATCACCAATGGGAGACCAGGCCCCCCCGGCATTGGCAGCAAGAACCACCATGCTGGCAAAAAACCACCGGGTGTTCTTGTCTGATATGAGTTTTCGTAACAAGGCAACCATCACAATCGTCGTTGTCAGGTTATCGAGCATAGCCGACATGAAAAACGTGAGGAAGCTGAGTATCCAGAGTAATTTGACCTTGTTGGTTGTTTTTATCCTGTCGGTAATTATCTTGAAACCGTCGTGCTGATCGATGATCTCAACAATGGTCATGGCTCCGAGAAGGAAGAACAGTATCTCGGAAATATCGCCCAGGTGCCGCACGATCTCGTGTTCAACAATAAATTCCCTCATTTCTTCAAGCCAGTGATGGTGTTCAGCGGCAGGAAGTTCAGGTAGTCCGGAAATAAAATCTTTGGCAGCTGCACCCGAGAGGTGTTCTGAACTCATTACAAATTCACGGAAGGCAGGACTGAAACCCTGGGTGAGGATGTCGAAAGCACCCAGGATATAGGCAAGCCAGCATAGTGTCCCTATAGCAAGGGCAGAAACGGCTTTATCAACTTTCAGGGGATGTTCAAGGGCAATAGCGACATATCCCAGAACAAAGATAACGATCATTGCGATAAACATAATAGAGCATTTAATGAGTAGAAACTAAGATCGCAAAGATAGAAATGTTATTGTATTAAGACCTGACAAATGTTATGAATTGGGCGAAAAAGACGGGATAATTAACACAAAATTAAGGTAGGGTTTCGTTTCTGCTTTCAATTGACTCTTTCATCTCCTTTTCTTGTTTCTTTTTCTTATCGGAGGTAAATAATTCAACGATAGCATCCCTGTAACGGCGGAGAAGTCCTCCCAGGGAGTTAAAATCTTCCCTGAAAAACACACCCACCCCCTGCGTGTATGGCGAGGTCTGAAACAGGAGATTATCATTGGCCCGGTTGAAGGCTTTTAAGTGAACCTTTCCGTTTTCGGTAATCTTGACATCAATGTCGAAGTCACCAACGATATTGTTAGTATTGGTAGTGGAGGTAGTCTGGGTAGTCTGGTTTCCCCCAACATCGACGTTACCGTTGATGGTAACTCTGTCGTTCAGGATCTGAGTGCTGAGAGCAACTTCGTATTCGTCGCTGCTTATCTCCGACCCCGGCCTGTAATTGAAACCTATATCAAGGTCTTTGCTGATTTGTGAAAGCCAGTGGTTCAACTGGTTGTTTAATAGTTCGGAGGCGGCCACACCCGCACTGGCAAACGTTGTGGTGGCGGCTCCCGTTCCTGCAAAACCACCGTACGACTGCTGGTTTGAATAGAAACTGTTTACTACCAGCAGGGAAAGAAACTGTTTCATCAATTCTTCTTCGGTCGATGTACTGTTCTTGACAATCCTCCGGGTTTCCTGGTCTGCTGTTGGAAGGACAATATCGGGTTTGATGGTTGGATTCATCAGCTTGCCCGTCATTTGGATGACACATTCAACAGGAATACGCTTGCTCGAAGTACCTTCAAACAGTGTGGGATCGAGCGGTGATACTGGTGTCCTCAGCGCATAAACGGCCTCTACATCAATATTTGCGTCTTCAGGATCCCCGTTCCAGGTGATCCGGCCGCCGGGCTCAACCTCAAATTTCTTGTTGATCACATTCTGAAGTGTGAAAAGGTAATCCCCGCTCTCAATAGAGATATCACCAAAGATCTCAAATTTACCGAGCGTGTTGATATTAATTTTCAGATTGCCATTGCCTCTTCCTCTCAGGATATCCCCGACTTTTGGGTCGAAGATCAGCTGAACTTCCGCATCATTGGTAACATCAAGGTTAAAATTCAGGGAAAGGCCCTTGAGGTTCACCTCATACCGGTTTTGTTCTTTTTCTTTTTCCCTGCTTTCGTTTCCGCTTGTATTAACGAACTTGATAAAGTCATTTTCGTTGACTTCCTCCGATCCATAAAGGGGAATGAAGAAAACGCTGTTTTTCTCCGACCGGGCATTGATATCCATCTGGAGATTGTCTGGTGGCCCGGATATTTTAATGAAACCACTGGCGAATATCCTTCCGTAAAACATCTGGTTGTCTCTTTCCGTGGTGTTCAGGAAATTGAAATTAGTTGTCTGAAGATTAATATTCAGGTTTATGTCTTTGAAATATTTGGTATCGACACTTCCCTCGGCCAATGTTTTATTCCCGCGTTCATCGTATACTTCAAAATTCTTTATTACCACGTTATTATGGCTGATATCTACATCGTTGGTGAAGTAATACCGGGTCTGCAAATAGTTTACGACAAACGACGTTTTAAAAAGGTTTACTTTCCCGTTTAGGTCGGGCTGAGAGGTTGTGCCTGTAAGTTTCAGGTTCCCCGAGCCAAGGCCTTTCAGGTCCGATATCAGGAAATCGGTATAAGGTGAGAAGGTGCTCAGACGGATTTTATCGAAGGTGATACCGAAGTCCAGCTTTTTCGTTTCCGGGTAAAAATCACCTTCAGTACGCAGTATTTCGGCCGTTCCTTTTTTTGATTCCGCCAGCATGTGGATCCGTTTATCTTCGTTGTTCCAGAACGCCTTTATTTCTCCGTCACCAAAATCTTCGCCATTAACAAACAAGCTTTTAATATCGAGGTCGGCCAGGAAGAGTGGATTATTCAACGGATTCTTCAGGCTGGCATTACCGGTCATACGCCCGTTGAATTCAAGTCTTGCCCTGCGGGTGAATATATTCAGTGTTGCCAGGTCCAGGTCGTTGAACATGAATTTCAGGGTTTCATCAGGATCGGTGGAAATACCTCCGCTCACCAGGAACAGCTGGTTTTGGTTACTGATGGTAAAAGAATCAACTTTGACCGAACTGGTGTCAATAACGATCTTACTTTTGGAAATATGCCAGGTGGTATCGTTAAAGATGATACTGGAGGGCTGCATGTGAATGTTGAGCCTGGGATTTTGACTCACTTTATTTTCGGAAAGGTCAGCCAACATATTCAGTTTCCCTTCGTATTTCGGTTTTTCAAAACTGTTCCAGTCGAGATTAAGGGTCACTGTATCATTAAACACGGCAGCATTAAGCGAAAGATTGTCGAGTGAAAGGTTGTTCTTTAAAATCAGTGAACGGCTCCGGGTAAGAAGCTCCGTCTTGTTAAAGTCGCTCGAGGTAATAATCTGTAGTCCGTTCCAGCGGTTTCCATAGAAACCGAACATGGGACAGTTGCCAATGAGGTCAATCTCCAGTTCGGCAGGATTATATTTTCCGGCGAAATAAGAACTGTCGGCAAGCTCATAGTCGGGAAGAAAGAAATTTACGACTGAGCTGATTTTTTTCAGGTTCAGGTTAAAACTGAAATTATTTTTATCGGTGCTGTCGGGCACCCATAAATTATCCTGGGCAAGGGTTGGAAGGTAATGAAAGGCCATGTTTTTGAATGACCCTCCGAGTGTACTAAACTGATAATGTCCCTTCAACTCACCATCCAAGATATCCGATTTGACAGAAATCCGGTTCGTGTCGGCACTGTTCTTCGACAAAAGACTCAGGTCGTAAATCTGGATTTGTTTGTCTGACTTCTGGAAAAATGAATTCACAAGTTTGATCTCCCCGTTAATATCATCAATATCCCTGCCTGTGAAATTCGTTTTAAGCAGGAAAGAGGCGAAGTAGTCCGGATCCGATTTATCGATATTCAGATAGTATGGCCGGACACTCGAGACATTGGCTGTAAAATTGAATTTTGGCTCCGTAAGACCGAAATCAACCTTTCCCAAAAATTCCATTTTCAGGTTTGGATCGTCGATGTTTACGGTACCGTCAAACTTTTTATTACTCAGCAATCCCGACAGGTTGATACGTTTATAGGTATAATTGTAAAAGCCCAGGCTATCGATTTTTCCGCTAATATTGGCCGAAAGAGTGTCCTGCGATGTATACCCGTCAACATTCAGGGCCATGCTGATGTTGCCAATAAGTTTGTCGTTACTGGTAAGTTTCCCGATATTGAAAGACCGGCTCTTTACTCTACCCTTGAATTTAAGACCGTTTAGTGCATCCGGTTTAATGAGAAGGTCTGATGAAAGCTGGCCAAGTCTCGAATTGAACGTACCATAGGCCACAAAATCATCGATATAACCGGTGAATTTTCCGGAGTAACTGATCATCCCCAACCGGTCGAAATGTTGAGGCACATGGATTTTTCGGTTACCGGGAAGTTTCAGCATCTTAATATCGTGGATATTGGTTGTCAGCTGCCTTATGTTAAAATGCATGAATGTCTGTCTGAAATCGGGCAGGCCGATCATATTGAAACTACCTTCAAGCGAGGTATGATCGTTATACGAAAGCAGAATATTTTTTCCGGTCATATCGCTGATACGCCCGGTGACAAGTCCTGACACTTTAACGGTTTGATCATACCCCATGAATGCCGGTGCGAAATACCCTATGTCGATGAAGTTTACCGATGACGATCTGAAATTGAACGATGTTTTTACTTTATTGACGAAATCGGAAAAGTCGTCATAGCTTTGGAAGTTAAACCTGATTTGGTTGGCACTGAGGCTCGAAAGAGGGGTTTCAAGGAATACGTTACTAAAGAACATGTGCCTCTTGCTAAGACTCATACGTGCGTTCATGTTACCGAGTTGGAACCCGGAGCGTTCGGTAAAGGACAGGTTTTTGATATCATACGAAATGGTGTCGCCCTGGATGCCAAAATCGGCCAGTCTGACCTGGAGGTTATGCAGGTTCATATCCTGGAAGTTAATACCCGCATCCGAATCCGGTTCAATTCCTTTCCTCGTATATTGAAAATGTGAATTAATCAGTTCAATACGATCGAAGGTGGTTTTCCAGTCACTTTTTTTCTCCTTGCCCGGATTCTTGATCCTGTCGATAATGAATTTCAGGTTTATCACACCGGCAGAATCGGTAATGAGGTGAATATAAGCATTATCCATTGCCAGCCGTCCTATCGATAGTTCCTGTTTGGACCTGTTCAGCCGGCGAATCCTTGCTTTAACCTTTTCGGCATACAGGAGCGTGTCGCCGTTGAGATCCTGAAGGTAAAGATGACGAAGCTGTATCCGGTTCAGAAAAGTGACCGACACTTTATCAACCCTAATCTCTGTCTGAAGTTCCTTCGACAATTCTTCAGCCACATACCGGGTAAGATAGGTTTGTACTTTTTCGTTCTGAAGGAATAACAGTGCCGTTGCTGGTATCGATAACAAAACCAGGACAATGATCAGCGATATTTTCAGAAACTTTTTTATGGTCGTACGTGTTTTGAAATCAGAACGTAAAAAAACAAAAAATAGTTTAAACGGGGATGCTTCAACGCAACATTATAGCTGCTTTAACGGTTGGTTTAATGCGTGTATTACCTTTTGCGGCAACGATCGTGTGACATTATATCGCAATTTATGCATTTATGCGCCTTAATCGGTTGGTAAACAATGTAAAAATAGAAGAGGAAGCATAAATCGGTCGCGGATAAGGCATCTTTCTTAAAACTGATTATTTTTGTACAAGAATTGAACCAAACTATGGCTACAATATTAGGAATAGAATCCTCCTGCGACGACACCGCCGCTGCTGTCCTTCGGGATGGTCATCTGCTTTCGAGTATGATAGCAAACCAGGAGGTTCACCGGAAATACGGAGGAGTGGTTCCCGAGCTTGCCTCAAGGGCACATCAGCAAAATATTATCCCTGTGGTTGATATAGCCTTAAAACAAGCCGGTGTTACCAGTAATGACATTGATGCAGTTGCGTTTACGAGAGGACCGGGACTTCTTGGCTCCCTGCTGGTAGGGACGTCTTTTGCCAAGGGCTTTGCTCTTTCAAGACATATCCCCCTTATTGAAATACATCATTTACAGGCACATATCCTCGTGCATTTTATCAAGAACGAAGAAGGGGAAGACCGTTATCCACAATTTCCTTTCCTGTGCCTCTTGGTTTCAGGAGGACATACTCAACTGGTCCTGGTGCGTGATCATCTCGACATGGAAATCATCGGTAAAACGATTGATGATGCTGCAGGTGAGGCCTTCGATAAAAGTGCCAAACTGATGGACCTTCCCTATCCCGGCGGACCTGTCATCGACAAACTCGCCCGTGAAGGCAATCCCGACCGGTTCACCTTCAGTAAGCCCCGTATTGCCGGACTCGATTACAGCTTTAGCGGATTGAAAACATCCTTCCTGTATTTCCTTCGCGACGAACTGAAAAGGGATGAGGATTTCATCGTGAAAAATAAAGCCGATTTGGCAGCGTCCCTGCAAAGGACGATAATTGAAATCCTGATGGATAAGCTTGTAAAAGCTTCAAAGAAAACTGGTGTTAGTGAAATTGCACTTGCCGGTGGTGTATCGGCCAATTCAGGCTTGCGTGATGCCATTAATGCGGAAGGTAAAAAACGTAAGTGGAACGTGTATATACCAAAATTCAGCTATACGACAGACAACGCGGCTATGATTGCTATCACCGGTTATTATAAATACCTCAAAGGAGAATTTACCGATCAGACGACAGTACCCCGCGCCCGGATGGGCTTTTAAAACTCGTGTTGTAATTTCTCAAGCCCTTCGTTGAGGGCGTTGTCAAATATTTCTTCCAGCCTGGGATTTACATTACGGCAACCCGATACCACCTGCTGGGCCCATTCAAGATAACTCAGCTTGCGTTCGGTACTCCAGTCAAGCGGATAATTTACGATATCACGCATATTACAGATCTTATCGGCAATCTTTATCTTTTTTGCACTCGTTGAAAGCGAAGATGCTCCTTTTACCTGCAATTCTTTACGAATGGCGTAGGGAAGTTCCTTGTCATCTGTCACCTCGATTACCAGATCGGCTATTTCCGTGTTAAATTCTCCCGAAATTTCTTCATACGAGGCATCGGTATCTTCGATCACATCATGAAGTATAGCCGCGATAAGAATATTTTCGTCGTTTTCATCACAATCAATAAGCATCTGTGCCACTTTGAGAGGATGATTTATATAAGGAACCTGGTTAAATCCCTTTCTGCGCTGATATTTATGTTTTTCGGCGGCGTAAACCGCTGCTTTGATGACCAGGTTATAACTCATGAATACTATTTTTGCGGCAAAATTATAATAATGATTGTTACTCTGAAACAAAATTCTTATTTATTCATCATTTAAAATCTCACATTCAACAATTTATCAGCATAAATATTTTGTCAGAACTAAAAATGTGTTTATTTTAGACTAAATAATAATTGCCGGGATTGCTGGAAAACATACATATACAGGGTACTCGTAGAACACCATCCGTACTTTTAGACAAGGATGGTGTTATTAAAATTGAAGGTCGTTCCATTCCTGAAGACGCCAGCATATTCTTTGTCGATATAATGGAATGGATTGAAAAATACCTCAGTTTTCCTAAAGAAAAAACGGTGGTGGACATCAATCTCGAGTATCTCAACAGCGGTACCTCCAAATACGTTCTCCAGATCCTGAAACGCCTCAAAGCCCTTACCGAAAACCATAGTCATGACCTTACCATAAATTGGTATTATGAAGAAGGTGATGACGATATCCTTGAACGCGGTGAATATTATGCATCGATACTGGATCTGAACATTAACTATTTTGAAGTCGAATAACCCATCTTCTAGTTTGAACTGATAAACGTAAGCAATTCGACCCAATCTTCCGGACTTTTCATGTTTAAATTATTCTTACTGATGAAATTACTAACATCAGACCTGCCGCTGAAAAGTTCCTTAGCTTCACGTTTATTGAGCTTGATCTTCTGTGGTTCCTGGTCGCCGGGTTTGTAAATATACCATATCTTGTTTGTTTTGAATTCATCGTAACGGCGGTTTGTATTAATGGCTTTCTGGTAATCAGCCTTTACATAGACCTTTTCATATTTCAGCAGCAGGGATATATCCTTGTCGTATAGGACCTGGTAATAATGGCCTAACGGGTTTTCGGGAGTACGCACTACCTTAAACTTTCGGAGTTCGGTACCATCATTATTGGTAAGAATGAAATAATCGAGGAGACTCTTATCCAGTAAGATATCCTTTCCGTCATTTGTCTGGAAGATCAGGTTGTTGTTGTAGGCATCCAGTTTAAGCTTCAGGTTATTATAAAACTTACCTGAGAGGAGATATATGCCGCCATTCTCCCAGTCTTTATTCATAAACGGCGTACCCTCAACACCTTCGTATCGGTTGTCGAAGGCATGGTTGTAAGAGGTTCCAAGAGCAAGACCGGCGATATCATCCTGGATCGATAATACACTGGCAGGCCTGTTGTCGTCCTGGCTAAAAACGGGTGCTGTGAGCAAAAGAGCTGAAAGAACAAGAAAAAAATTACGTTTCATTGTGTAGAATTTTTGGTGTGATTTTGCTGCCGGACTTAAAAATATGTTGAGATGATCAGTATATTTTGGATAATCCGGATCGGTCTGTTTGTTTTTGAGTCTTACTTTGGCAAATTAATATAAAAGTTTTTAAAATCAGGATCATGGGCTATGTTTTAATGCCTTTAACGAAAAAAATTATATGGCTATTGTATTCGGGACGCAATGGCTCTTAATCTCACTGGATTTTCCCATTCAAAAATACTAGAGTTATTTTTCATGCGTTTGAAATATAAGGTGGCCGGAAAGCTTTCGAACCCCTCCTCAAAGCATGGTTACCTTTTTAACCTGTAGCCACAGATGATGTCAATTATCGGCTACAGGTTTTTTTAGTCCTTACCCGTTATCCTGAAAAAATCAAAAATGGCCCGGTTAACCAGGTCGTTCGAGTGCAGGACAGGAAGGTTCGGCATGCCCGGCATACAGTTAAAACACGATGCGATCATGTAGTAGTGGCTATCTGCCCGGATTACATCCGGATCGGAATAATCGGCAAAAATGACAGGGTTCCTGTAGGTACCATCCCCATTGTCTGCTACCCATTGTGCCACAAGATGAAGCCCTGTGAAGAACATTAAAAAGGTAAACGGGAAGCATTTTTTCATCATGCCCGATTAGTATGCTCGCTGACTTTTTCGACAGTCCCTTCCCGGTGTTTATTGATGAACGACTTTCATATACTTCACACTGTTTTCTGTTTCAAGCCTGATGATATACATACCGGATGACAATCCCGATGCATCCCAGGT
>Ga0102962_1000916_pt1 | contig 12381 bp, 10 predicted proteins | sample SalPonF2_C_D2_MG_FD_84519 | JGI IMG/M metagenome (GOLD analysis project Ga0102962, IMG submission 84519) | Salt pond soil microbial communities from South San Francisco under conditions of wetland restoration - Salt Pond MetaG SF2_C_D2_MG ...
AATGATTTCTGTGCTCCGCGTATTCTGACCTGTAACTGGCATGAGTGCAAAATAATAAATTTTTAGAATATTCCTTTGTAATAGTAAATTTGATTAATTTTGTCCGTCAAAAACGGGGGGAGATGAGGTACTTAATCGTAATTGGCATTCTCAGTATTTTAGGCTGCAACAGCCTGTTTTCACAATCGGCCGAAAACACTAACCGTGTCGGGGGCGACTTGCTTAGCCGACTTGAAAATTCGGCCGGAACGTCCGCTTCGGTAAACGTCATACTGGATCCCGGGATCGAAGACAACTATTTCAAAGATCTCCTCTATAATCAAAAACATTCCGGGATTAAGGGTTACCGGATCCGTATTTTTACAGGGTCGGGAACGAATGCCTACGAAGAAGCCAAAAAAACCCTTGCACGCTTTTTGAGCCTGTTTGAAGATGTGGATGCCGATATCGAGTACGTTGCTCCCGATTACAAGGTTTACGTGGGTAACTGCCGCACAAAGTCCGAAGTCTTGAAATTGCTCATTGACAGGATCGAACCAGAATTTCCATACGCCTTTCCTGTTCCACATGATATTAGGATCGACAAAGAATAAAACGAGAGAATAGTCTGATGAGTGATGAGATAAAACACAAATGCGGGATTGCCCTTGTGAGGCTGCTCAAACCTCTTGAGTATTACCAATTGAAATATGGCAGCTGGCAGTATGGGCTCCAGAAGTTATATATACTGATGGAGAAACAGCGGAACAGGGGACAGGATGGAGCCGGGATTGTCAGTATGAAGTTCGACATGCCTCCGGGGTATAAATACTTCAGCAGGGAGCGGTCCACCAATGCGTCTGCCATCAATATCGTCTTCGAAAAAATATATAAGCGTTTCCAAAAGATCGAGAAGAAGAACGCTGCGCTCTTAAACGATATCCACTGGTCAAAGCTGAACCTTCCCTTTGTTGCCGAAACGTACCTGGGGCACCTGAGGTACGGCACCTTCGGTAAAAACAGTCTCGATAACGTTCATCCCGTTATGCGGCAGAACAACTGGAAATCGAGAAACCTGGTTCTGGCCGGCAATTTTAACCTCACTAACGTGGACGAATTGTTTGACCTGCTCATTGAACTCGGACAATCACCAAAAGACTATTCCGACACGGTTACCATGCTTGAGAAAGTGGGTCATTTCCTCGACCAGGAGAACCAGCGGCTGTTCGACAAATTCAAAACTCAAGGGTATACCAATGTTGATATCTCCAACCTTATTGCAAAGAGTGTCGATATCCCCAGGGTATTGCGCGATGCCAGTAAACGATGGGACGGCGGGTATGTGATAGCCGGGATGATCGGACATGGCGATTCCTTCGTGTATCGCGATCCGTGGGGCATCCGTCCGGCATATTATTATCACGACGAGGAAATCGCCGTGGTTACATCCGAACGGCCTGTGATACAGACAGCCCTGAACGTTACCTACGATAAAATTGAAGAAGTACCTCCGGGCCATGCCGTCATCATTAAGAAGAGCGGGGAATTCAGTGTTGAACAGGTTCTTGAGCCACATGAACGAAAATCATGTTCTTTTGAGCGAATCTACTTCTCAAGGGGTACCGACAAAGACATCTATAATGAACGAAAAAAGCTGGGTGAACTGATTGTCTCCGATGTCCTGGAGAGCGTTGATAACGATCTCGAAAATACGGTTTTCTCGTTTATCCCCAACACCGCCGAATCAGCCTTTTACGGCATGATCAAGGAGGTTGAAAATGTCATGATCCGTGAGAAAAAAGACCTCTTACGGCAAAAACGTAACGAGCTGTCGGAAGAAGAACTGTTTGAAATTATCGGCCGGCGTCCACGTATCGAAAAAGTGGCTATTAAAGACCTTAAGCTGAGAACCTTCATCTCACAGGATAAGGGCAGAAATGACCTGGTTGGCCATGTCTACGATATCACCTACGGAACAATCCGCAGGGGCGTAGATAACCTTATCATTATTGATGATTCAATTGTACGCGGAACGACTTTGAAACAAAGTATCCTCCGGATACTCGACCGCCTCGGTCCGAAAAAGATCGTGGTCGTCTCTTCTTCACCCCAGATACGTTACCCCGACTGTTATGGCATCGATATGGCCCGACTGGGCGATTTTATCGCCTTCAAAGCTGCCATTGCTTTGCTGAAGGAAAAGGGCAGGGATAATATCATTAACGAGGTATACCGGAAATGCCGGGAACAGAAAGATCTTCCCAAAGAAGAATTCGTCAACTACGTTAAGGATATCTATCAACCGTTTACCGATAAAGAAATTTCAGCGAAAATTGCCGAACTGTTAAAATCACCTGAAATTAAAGCCGATGTTGAAGTCGTATATCAAAGTATTGACAACCTTCATAAGGCATGTCCCAACGATCTGGGCGACTGGTATTTCACGGGCGATTATCCTACACCTGGCGGCAATAAGGTTGTTTCTACCTCATTCGTCAATTTCATCGAAGGAATCAACAGGCGGGCCTATTGATTCTCATCAAGTTTTTCGTTGGGCGTGTAGCTTTTAATATGCCGTTCTACTTTCTGTTTGTACAGGTCATTGATGGTGATCATGATCGCCGTCTCTTCAACATTGCCGAAATACGGATTAATGACGGTCCCAAAGGTTCTTAGCGAAGGTGAAAGGTTCATATAGGCATTGATGAGCGGCGGAATGTTCTCGCCGAAAGCCCGCACATTCTGCGACAGGACTTTGTAGTCGTCCATGTAATTGTCGTTGACGAAAATCTTTTCCATCTCGCTCCTGTTGATATTCGTTTCGAGCGGAACGATGGGTGAAACCAGGTTTTCCTTGTCGGGAAAATGCTTTTCAAGGAAATAGAGAATCAGGTTCCTTGCCCGCTGGTTGTAATTTTTATACATCGTCACTTTTCCGAAAAAATATTTTTTTTCAGGGTAGTCGATAACCAGGGTTCCCAGGCCATCCCATAAATTATCGAGCGCATACAGTCCTTTGCTCATCCTGTTGGTACTCTGGTACGCGGGCTGTACGAATGAGCGTCCGAGCTCAATAGTATATGGAAGGATTTCATCCCTGAATTTTGTCGAAAAATTGAATAACTTAGCCGTAGCCAGCCTGATCTTACCATCTTCACAGCAGTTCGTGCCATCGCAGATATGGAAACGATACCCGCCAAGAATCTCCTGCTCTGAAGGATCCCATACAATAAGCTGCTTATACGACACTTCCCCGGTATCGTAATCGTCGATATCGATCGACTTCCCCGTTCCGCCACCGGCAGCACGAAATGTCAACTCACGCAAGCGCCCGATCTCGCGCATGAGATTTGGCGAATCCTGATGATTGATTATAAATAGCTGGTTACCGGCGTTATTGGTCCGCCTGATAAACTTATCTCCGGTTAATTCTTGTAACAATTTCTCCTTTGGTACCGGAGGAATGATGTTTTCCATAATAGTCAATTTTGAGCAGACAAATTTAATGATTTAATGATGTTTCCAATACCCCATGCCTAATTATACCTCGTCGGGGTTAAATGGGGCTGCCTTTCCGTCGGCCAGGGTGTAGACATACTCCTGGATTTTTTTTGCCCATTCGCCGGCTTTCCTTGATTTGTTAAATGTTTGCCACTTAACAGGATAACCAATTGTGATAACAATATGTTCGTTACGGTGACGGTAAGTTTCATGGGGTAACAGCATCATCTCGAGGTTGGATTTAATACCGAGAAACTTGCGCAGATTGGCCGCGAAATAAAAAACGTTCGAGCATCGCCCGCTTACATGCACTGGTATAACATCCCTCCTGGAACTTACCGACTTGGTGATGAAGTTCTTTTTCCATTCCGGATCACGTATCACGCCCCTTTTCCTCCTGGAAACAAGCCCGGCAGGGAAAGTCAGTATCTGGTTATCGGAATTGAATATCCGGTCAATCTCCCTGACAGCTTCTGATGACTGCTGCCCATGCTTGTTGATGGGGACGAAGATATCGTCCATCAAACTGATGTTCCTCAGGATGTCGTTGACAAGAACCTTGAGATTATGGTATTTTTTCTGAAGCAGGGTCACCAGGATCATGCCATCGAATCCGCCAAGCGGGTGATTCGAGGCAAAAACATACCGGCCACCCGACGGCAGACGTTCTTCCCCTCTCACTTCAACCGTGATGTTGAATTCCTGTATGGATGCTTCTGCAAAATCCAACCCCCGCTTATTGCCGTGTTTCTTAAGAATATAGTTCACAAAGTCCAGGTGGACCAGTTTCTCAATAAGCCAATAAGCTATGCCGGGAATAAAGCGCGCAAGCCGCGGATTTTTATCCCTGAAAACCTGCCGGATATCAATAGGTTGTACGGTCGACTCACCAGAATTCTCTTGCATGTTACTCCATGGTTGTTGGCATGCCCAAAAATACAAAAAATGACGGAATCTCATAGTTTATTCCCTCAATTCCAACATCTCTGTCATTGGGGCAAAATGGAAAAAGTTATTAACAATGTGTAAAAAAATGGGATAAAGTGGTAGAAAGTGGGGGAAATTTGTCTTACTTTTACATCTTATAGTAACTGTATACTCATGATAACTTTTATCGGAGACTATAACGGCAAAGTTGATGCGAAAGGCAGGGTTTCTCTTCCGTCGGCATTTAAGCGGCAGATGAAAGAGGATTTCCAGGATGGTTTTGTCCTGAAGCGGGATGTATTCGACAAGTGCCTTATTCTCTACCCGATGAAAGAATGGGAAAGACAGAATCAGTTGATCAGGGCCAGAACCAATCCTTTTAACCGGGAACACAGCCGTTTTCTGAGGATGTTCTTCAGTGGCACGGCAGAGGTGAATCCCGATGCGAACAATCGCATTCTCATACCGAAGAGGTTGACCGAATTTGCGGAGATTGAAGACGAGGTAGTATTGGCGGGGCAGTATGGTAAGATTGAGATTTGGTCGCAGAAGAACTACGAGCAGGTTAGCAAAGCTGATGATGAATTTGCCACTATTGCTGAGAAGATACTTGGTGGGTCCTTTGAACAAACCAATGAGGAATGACCTATCACAAACCGGTACTGTTAGAAGAAAGTGTAAACGGACTTAATATTAAACCAGAGGGCATTTACGTTGATCTGACCTTTGGTGGTGGGGGGCATTCCCGCCTGATTCTTGAAAAACTTGGAAAAAAGGGAAGGTTATATGCCTTTGATCAGGATATTGATGCGAAAGCAAATGCCCCTGTCGATCCACGTTTCACATTTATTCACGCAAATTCCCGGTTCTTAAGGAATTTTCTCAGGTTTTATGATATTGATTTTGTCGACGGCATCCTGGCCGATCTCGGCATTTCTTCACACCAGATTGATGAGAGGGAGCGGGGCTTCACGTTTATGCAGGATACCGGACTTGACATGAGAATGAACCGGGGCGCGGGGTTGACCGCAGCCGATGTTTTGAACACCTGGGACGCCGACGCACTTAACCGGATATTCAGGGAATACGGGGAGATCAAAGGGTATCGTAATCTTACGGGCATGATTATCCGGAGCAGGAGCGAAAATAAGTTCTCTGACACGGAACAGTTTATCAGGGCGATTTCATCGTTTGTGCCTGAATACCAGAGAAACAAGATCCTGGCTAAAATTTTCCAGGCACTGCGGATAGAGGTGAACGATGAGATGTCGGCCCTCAGGGAAATGCTCCAACAATCGTCCGGGGCACTCCGGGCAGAGGGGCGGTTGGTTGTTCTGACCTACCATTCGGTTGAAGACCGGATTGTAAAGACATACCTGAAAACGGGGAATCATGAAGGAAACGTTGAAAAAGACTTCTACGGAAACATTCATCGGCCCTTCAGGATGATAAACCGTAACGTTATCGTGCCTTCGGAAGCCGAAATAAAGGTTAACCCGAGGGCAAGAAGTGCTAAACTCAGAATTGTGGAGAAATCATGAAGACGGGAGAAGAGGAACATATTGAATTTATCGACGAGAAGGAATCCGGGAAGGACAAGGATTCATCATCGTCGGGTAGTGGCATTCTCAGAGGAATGATTGACGGTACCCTGCTGACGCGTAAATCTGTTTTACGGCAGATGCCGTTTATTTTCTTCCTTGTTTTTCTCAGCCTGGTATACATCAGCAACCGTTACCATGCCGATATGCTGAAAAGGAGGATCAGTTTCCTCCGGTCAGAAACCGGTGAACTGAGATCCAAAGCCATTTTTGTTTCCTCCGAACTTATGAAGCTCAGCAGGCAGACCGAGGTGGCCGATGAGGTTAGCCGGAAAGGCCTTGACCTGAAAGAATCGCAGGAACCGCCAAAAAAAATTGAGATTAAAAAGAAGTAACTGAAGGTGTCGGTAAAGAAAGACATATTATGGAGAGTAGGTGTCGTTTACCTTTTAATGGCACTCACCGGTCTGTCGATCGTCGGACGGATAGTATGGCTTCAGTTTGGTGAGCGCGACAAGTGGTCGGTCGATTCCGATACGGCTCCTATCAGGCAGGTCAACATTGAAGCCAACCGCGGCGACATCTATAGTTCCGATGGTAAGCTGCTTGCGGTTTCCGTGCCTTATTACGACATACGCCTCGATCTTACAGTCGACAGCCTCACCGATAACGTCTTTTACGATCATGTTGATCAGCTTTCCAGGGCTCTTTCAACCACGTTTGGTGACAAATCGTGGGTGGACTACAAACGTAACCTCATCAGGGCCAGGCAGGCAAAACTCCAGTACTACCTCGTGAAGCGGGACATCACCTACGACCAGATGATCAAAGCCAGGGAGTTCCCCATCTTCAACCGTGGAAGGTATAAAGGCGGTGTGCGTTTTATCGAAAAGAGTGAACGTGTCAAACCTAACGGCTATCTGGCCTCGCGTACAATCGGTTCGACCACCGAGAGTGAACGCGGCAATATTGTTGGTCTTGAAGGGGCCTACGACGAGGCCCTTAGAGGTAAAGAAGGATTGCGCCTGTTCAAACGGCTGAAAGGGAATATCTATGTTCCCCTCTACGATAAGAATGAAGTTGACCCTGAAGACGGGATGGATGTGGTCACAACCATAGACCTCAACATCCAGGATGTTGCCGAGAAAGCCCTGTATAAGCAGCTGCAAAAACATAATGCGCATCATGGCACGGCTATCCTGATGGAAGTGAAAACCGGCGATATCAAGGCCATCGCCAACCTGCAGCGCCGGTCGAACGGCGGCTACTGGGAATCGGTGAATTTTGGTGTCGGTGAAAGTACCGTTCCGGGTTCCACCTTTAAAGCTGCCAGCCTGATGGTAGCCCTTGACGACGGCCTTATAAGTATCGATGATTCCATCAATATTAATAATGGGGTTACCCATTATTATGGTGTGAAGGTGGAGGACAGTGAGAGAAATGAACCGAAGACCATAACGGTAAAAAAAGCGTTCGAAATTTCTTCAAACGTTGGGATAACAAGGGTCATATACGATCACTATAAAGGCAGGGAGGACCAGTTTATCAAGGGATTGTACGATCTGGGACTTAACCGGAAGCTTGGTATTGAAATTATGGGTGAAGGAGAGCCGTTTATCAAATCACCCTCGCATTCCGACTGGTCGGGAGTGTCATTGCCAATGATTGCCATGGGTTACGAGCTTACCCTCACACCTCTGCAGATACTTACCTTTTATAATGCCATTGCTAATAACGGCAAAGAGGTGAAGCCCCGTTTCGTTAAAGAAATCCGTTATCGCGGAAACAGGGTGGAACGGTTTGATCCGGAAGTGCTGAACCCGTCGATATGTACCCGGAAAACCCTCGGGGACATGCATACCATGCTGAACGGTGTAGTAGAAAACGGGACGGCCCGCAGCCTTAGTAAAACGAACTTCAGGATCGCAGGAAAAACCGGTACGGCACAGATACCCGATAAGAAGACGGGTTACAAGGTGAAGTCAAGGATATCTTACCAGGCTTCTTTTGTTGGCTATTTCCCGGCCGATGATCCAAAATACAGCTGTATTGTGGTTATCAATTCACCCTCGAACGACATTTATTATGGCAGCCTGGTTGCCGGTCCTGTTTTTCTCGAGGTTGCCAATAAGGTCTATGCCACACAGCTCGATATACACGATCCGGTAAATGCCCCCGGCAGACCTGTGGTAGCCGAGGCTCCTTATTCTAAAAGCGGTTCATACCATGAACTGTCTGAAACGCTCTCTTCACTGGGCGTAAAAATCGAGGATGAGAATAATGGCGATAAATGGGTCTCTACCGTGTCGGACGGTGAGTCGGTCAGGATCCTGCCTCGCGAAGTACAGAAAAACCTGGTGCCCAATGTTAAAGATATGGGGCTGAAAGATGCCGTTTACCTTCTCGAAAAATCGGGTCTTAAGGTCCGGGTAAACGGGCGGGGAACGGTGCGCGGTCAGTCATTGACGCCCGGATCGGTTATCCGCCGGGGACAGACTATAAACCTTGAAATGAGTTTGAGCGACAGCTGATGAGGAACATCGACGACATAGTAAAAGGATGCCATGTTACCGGTATTAAGGGTGAAAAAAAGACCCTGACAGGGAGAGTTCTCTTTGATTCGCGTGAAGCAGGCAGGGGAGACTTGTTTGTGGCAGTACCGGGAACGAAAGCCGACGGCCACGACTTCATCCCCTCAGTTGTCAGCCGGGGCGTATCGCATGTTGTATGCGAGGTATTCCCGGAAGTGCTCAGCGATGAAGTATGTTACATACAGGTTGAAGATTCAAGAAGGGCCCTGGCCCTGATAGCTTCCAATTACTACGACAATCCGTCGTCGGCCGTGAAGCTTGTAGGGGTAACCGGCACCAACGGGAAAACAACGGTTGCCACTCTTCTTTATGATATTGCCAGGGGTCTCGGGTACAAAGCCGGCTTACTCTCGACGGTGAACGTCCGCTTCGACGGGAAAACGCGTGCTGCCACCCATACCACGCCGGACCCCTTACAGCTGCAGTCGGTGATGCGGGAGATGGCCGATTCGGGATGCGAATTTGTCTTCATGGAGGTGTCTTCACATGCCATTCACCAGAGACGTATAGAGGGGCTCCTTTTCAGGGGCGGTATTTTTACCAACCTGACCCACGATCATCTCGACTATCATAAGACCTTCAGGGATTATCTCGAAGCTAAAAAAATGTTTTTTGACCACCTGCCTGCCAGTGCCTTTGCCTTGGTAAATACAGATGACCGTAACGGCAGGGTCATGGTCCAGAACACCAGGGCTTCCGTGCACAGTTATGCCATGAAAAGCATGGCCGACTACCGCGGGAAAATCCTGGAGAGTCATTTTGAAGGGAACCTTCTCCAGGTAAATAATTCCGAATTCTGGACGCGCCTCCCGGGGTTGTTCAACGCCTATAATGTACTGGCTGTTTATGGCACCGGTGTACTGCTCGGCTTCGATGAGCAGGAACTCATGGAACAGATCAGCTTATGTATGCCCGTTGACGGGCGGTTTGAGATCATCAGGAAAGAAGGTGGTCCGACGGCCGTTGTCGATTATGCCCACACGCCTGATGCACTCGAAAATGTACTGTCTACCATACTGGGGATCAGGAAGAAAGACCAACAGGTCATCACCATTGTGGGCGCCGGGGGCAACCGCGACCGCACCAAGAGGCCTGAGATGGCCCGGATAGCGGCTGAATTAAGCGACAAGGTGGTCCTTACATCCGACAATCCCAGGGATGAAGATCCGGCCGGCATCATCAGGGAAATGAAAGACGGTCTTACACCTGAGCTCGGGAAGAAGGTAATTACTATCAACGATCGTGATGAAGCCATACGGGCAACCTGTGCCTTCGCCGGTAAGAATGATATTATCCTGGTGGCAGGAAAAGGACATGAGACCTACCAGGAAATAAAAGGAGTCAGACATCATTTTGATGACAGGGAAAAGTTACGTAACTATTTAAATGTATAGCTGATGCTTTACTATTTATTTGAATATCTTGATAAGCTCGACTTTCCGGGTGCAGGCGTGTTCCAATACATCTCCTTCCGGTCAGCTATTGCCGTAATTACCTCCCTGTCTATTTCCATGCTTTTTGGTAAAAGTATTATTCGTGTTCTACAGCGCAGGCAGATCGGGGAAACGGTCAGGGACCTGGGCCTGCACGGACAGATGGAAAAGTCGGGAACACCAACCATGGGCGGTCTTATCATCCTGGCTTCTATCCTTATCCCGACCCTGCTGTTCGGCGATCTTACCAATGTATATATCCAGCTGATGCTTCTTACCACCTTATGGCTCGGGTTAATAGGATTCCTTGATGATTATATTAAGGTGTATAAGAAGAATAAGCAGGGACTTGCCGGTAAGTTCAAGGTTATGGGCCAGATAGGTCTCGGGCTGATGGTCGGCATCGTGCTCTATTTCAGCCATGACGTAACCATAAGGGAAAAACAACGCATCTCTGTGATGCAGGCCGTTGAAACAAAAGCACCAGTGGTTGTCGAAAACGGGAAATATTACAAGGTTGAAGACACAAAATCGACACTGACGACGATCCCCTTCCTCAAAAATAATGAATTTGACTATGCATGGCTGGTGTGGTTCATGAAAGATAAGGCTTCAAAGTATGCCTGGATCGTTTTCGTACTGGCGGTAATTTTTATTGTGACCGCGGTATCTAACGGGGCGAATATGACCGACGGGCTGGACGGGCTTGCGACGGGTCTGGCAGCCATAATAGGGACTATTCTGGGGGTACTGGCCTATGTGTCGGGGAACACCATTATCGCCGACTACCTGAACATCATGTATATCCCGCATATCGGTGAACTTGTGATTTATGCGAGTGCCTTTATCGGGGCTACCGTGGGCTTCCTCTGGTATAACTCCTACCCGGCACAGGTCTTTATGGGCGATACAGGTAGCCTTTCCATTGGTGGGATCATCGCCGTTTTTGCCATCATCATCCGGAAAGAACTGCTTATACCTATCCTATGCGGGATATTCCTTGTGGAGAGCCTCTCGGTAATGATGCAGGTCAGCTGGTTCAAATATACAAGGAAAAAATACGGGGAAGGAAGACGAATATTCAGGATGTCACCCCTGCATCATCATTACCAGATGAAGGGTTATCCCGAACCGAAAATTGTAACACGGTTCTGGATCATCGGGATCTTACTCGCCGTCATAACTATTGTAACACTTAAGATCAGGTAAAAAATATAAAAGGGTTGGATATGGAACAGGTACAGAGAATAGTAATATTAGGAGCCGGTGAGAGCGGAACTGGTTCGGCCATTCTGGCACAGAAACAGGGCTTTGACGTGTTTGTTTCCGACCATGGCAGGATCAAGCCCCGGCACAAGGAAATGCTTGAAGCCTACGATATTCCCTATGAGGAGAACAGGCATACCGAGAAACTCATCCTGAATACCGACACAATTATCAAGAGTCCGGGTATTCCCGAAAGTTCCGCCATCATTCAGTTAATACACAAAAAAGGTATCCGGATCATTTCCGAAATAGAATTTGCCGGTCGTTATACCGATGCCAAGAAAATATGTGTCACGGGAAGTAACGGGAAAACGACCACGACCTCGCTGATCCATCACATGTTGCGAAAAGCCGGGATGAATGCCGGAATAGCCGGAAACATTGGCCGAAGCTTTGCTTTCCAGGTGGCAACCGAGGATTACGATTATTACGTTCTCGAGATCAGTAGTTTTCAGCTCGACGGGATGTACAAATTTAAAGCCGACATTGCCATCCTGCTGAACATCACCCCTGATCACCTCGACAGGTACGATTACAATCTTCAAAATTATGTTGATTCGAAATTCAGGATTACACAGAATCTTACTGAGGATGAATACTTTGTGTTCTGTTCCGATGATGAAATCACCATCAAGGAACTTGAGCGTATCGTTTCGAAAGCCCGCCAGTTGCCTTATGCGTATCATAAAAAAGACGATGATGTTGCCTGGGTCGATGAACAGGATTTTATGCGGATTGAATTCGACGATGTTGATTTCTCGATGTCGGTAAACGAGCTTTCGCTGCGCGGACGGCACAATACCTACAACAGTATGGCTGCCGGTATTGCCGGTAATGTTCTGAAGATACGCAAAGAAGTCATCCGTGAAGCCCTGATGGATTTCCAAAGTGTGGAACACAGGCTTGAACCGGTTTTGAAAGTCCACGGTATTGAATTTATCAACGACTCGAAAGCTACCAATGTGAACTCGACCTGGTATGCTCTTGAGAGCATGCATACGCCTGTGATATGGATTGCCGGTGGCACCGACAAGGGTAATGATTACGAGTCGCTGATCCCGCTGGTCAGGGAACGGGTGAAAGCCCTGATTTGCCTGGGCAAAGACAATTCAAAGTTGCTAAAGGCCTTCGATGGAGTGGTGG
>Ga0102962_1000917_pt1 | contig 12380 bp, 8 predicted proteins | sample SalPonF2_C_D2_MG_FD_84519 | JGI IMG/M metagenome (GOLD analysis project Ga0102962, IMG submission 84519) | Salt pond soil microbial communities from South San Francisco under conditions of wetland restoration - Salt Pond MetaG SF2_C_D2_MG ...
AAGCACATATACCAGACCGAACAATAAGAGATCCAAAAATTGTTTCATTATCAGAATACTATGCAAAACCGTTCTTTTGCCCAATATCTTCATTTTCGCGACTTCAAAATCCTCACATATGGCTAATATGCTGCGGTTCCGAAGTCGCTCAAGCTTTGATCTTGAACAAAATCTCTGGTTTTGCAAAGCCTTCTATCATTTCTCATTTTTTCCAACCAAACGATTCAACCATTTGGTTGAATACAGATCAAAAAAAAATCGTTCCATTAATTTCAAATTAAAATTGGTCAACCATATGGTTCAACCAATTAGTTGATAATATAAGATATTTTTTTAAATGAGTGCAAATAATAATATAATAATCTGATTATCAATGATTTACGAACTTTCTTACAATCTTCCTGCCTGTTGGAAAACAAAATAATTTATCATAAAGATGAATCCGTTTCATTTCTTCACCACAAACTAAAAATAATATCTATTGACAAGTTGCACGTTTTATTGTACAATTTATAAGTTAATATTTCTAACCATATATTGTACTATGAAACGGATTCAATTGAATGAAGATATTTTACCCTTATCGGAATTCAGGGCAAATGCATCGGCAATGATCGATAAGGTTAAAAAGGAGCATCGGCCAATGGTAATTACCCAACACGGTAAAAGTTCTGTCGTTTTACTTGGTGTATCTGATTATGAAAATCTGATTGAAACGATCGAGCTATACCGGGAAATTGATCAGGCCAGACAAGAAATGGAAAAAGGTAAAGAAATTGCTCATGAAGATGTGATCAGTTATCTGAAAGACCGTTTAAAACAGATCAAATGAAAGTTGTATGGTCCCCCCACTGCAAGAAATAAAATTGAAGAAATTCTTGATTACATTTCAAAGGATAATTTAGATGCAGAAGCACAATTAATTAATGAATTCGAAAAAAGAGTCAATAACTTAAAAAATATCCCAAATCTGGTCAGATAGTTCCAATTTTAGATAATGAACATATTAGAGAATTAATTATTAGGCACCATTATCGAATTATTTACCAAATCAATAAAGATCGAATTGAAATTTTGACTATTCGTCATGTACGTCAAGATTTTAATCAATCCGATTTAGATATATAATCTCAATTCTCAATTCAACCTTCTATTTCAACAACCGCTTCAATTCCGTAAGCAGCAACAACGATTCGATCGGCGTCATCCGGTTGGGATCGCAGGCTTCGAGCTTATTTTTCACGGTGTCTAAATTTGGATCAATTTCTGTCGAGAATAATGACATCTGGGGCAATTGCTGTTGTTTTTCCACTTGTTTTACGGCCTGACGTGCCGCTTCCTGTTTTTTGGCCGCTCCGTTTTCCAGCGTTCCGTTTTTATTGGTGATATCCAGACTGTGGCTTTCCAGATTGTTCAGGATCTCTTTGGCACGATCAATGACGATAGAAGGCAATCCGGCCATATTCGCCACCTGAATTCCATAACTGTGATCCGCTCCGCCTTCAATCAGTTTTCTGAGAAAAATAACCTTTCCGTCATGTTCCTTAACCTGAACATTGAAATTAACGACCCGTTCATACATAGTCGCCAACTCATTCAACTCATGATAATGCGTAGCAAACAACGTTTTGGCAGCAACCGACGGTTGATTATGCAGATATTCCACCAACGACCACGCGATACTGAGTCCGTCGAATGTACTCGTTCCACGCCCCACTTCATCAAGTAATATCAATGATTTAGGTGTGGCATTGTTCAGGATATTGGCCGCTTCGTTCATCTCCACAAGGAACGTACTCTCACCGGCCGCCAGATTGTCAGAAGCGCCAACCCGGGTGAAAATCTTGTCGATCATACCGACTGTCGCGGACTCAGCCGGTACAAAACTCCCAACCTGAGCCAGCAAAACGATCAAACCGGTCTGACGCAGGATGATACTTTTCCCCGCCATGTTCGGTCCGGTAATGATCATGATCTGCTTCTGCTCATTATCCAGCTCAATGTCATTGGGGATGAAAGGCTCTCCCATCGGCAACGAACGTTCCACTACCGGATGCCGTCCATGTTTTATATCGATCTGATCCCCATCGTTCACAGACGGTTTGGTATAATTGTAACGATAGGCCACTTCCGCCAGACTTTGCAGACAATCCAGTTCGCCAATAGCTTGCGAGATTTGCTGCACTTCATCGGCAAATTCAGAGACATAAACCTGTAATTCTTTGAAGAGCTCATATTCCAGTGTCCCGATGCGTTCTTCCGCCGATAGAATTTTTTCTTCGATTTCTTTGAGCTCCGGAGTGATATACCGCTCGGCATTGACTAACGTCTGTTTCCGGATAAAAGTCTCGGGCACTTTATCCTTGTGGGCGTTGGTCACTTCGATGTAATATCCAAACACTTTATTATATCCCAATTTGAGAGAAGGAATACCCGTACTCGCGGAAAGATCTTTCTGAATTTGGGCGATATATTGTTTCCCGTTATGGGCGATATCCCGCAACTCATCCAAATCTTTCGAATAACCGTCTCGGATAAAACCACCATCGCGCAATCCGGCAGGCGGATCGTCGATCAATGCGGACTGAATTCGGTTCTGCACTTCCAACAATGATTTCAATCGGTCTCGAATACCGACTAACAACGGCTCTTCCACTTCATTAATCAGTACTTTGATATTGGGAATCTGAGCCAGGGAAAGACGCAGTTGCACCATATCACGAGCATTGGTGCGACCCACGCAGATCCGGGAAATCAGTCGCTCCATATCGCCAATCTGTTTCAATTCATCAATAATCTGCATACGTAAATCGGTATTGACATGCAGGGCTTCCACGGCATTCAAACGCTGTTTCACCTGTGTCAAATTTCGAAGTGGTCGCATGACCCATTTTCGTAAAAGGCGCCCCCCCATTGCGGTACACGTTTCGTCCAAAATAGAAATCAATGTGCCATCGGTACTGCCTTTTTGCAAGCTGGATGTGAGTTCCAGGTTTCGTTTGGTGGATGAATCGAGCATCATATACCCGGCATTATCAAAAGCATACAATCGACGCAGATGTCGAAGCGATGATTTTTGCGTTTCCTGGAAATAATGAAGCATCGCTCCTGCGGCATAATGGGCAACCGTCAGATCTTCGACGCCAAATCCTTTGAGGGAATGTGTTTTGAAATGATCAGTCAGCAGATTATAACCATAATCCCCTTCATAAACCCAGTCGTCGATAAATGTTACGACATAAGATTTCAAATCATCTGGCAGATTGTTTTTGTATTTTTTCTGAACCAGTAATTCTGAGGGTTGAATGCTTTGTAATAATTCCGACAATCCCGTACTCTCAACTTGTGTGAGTGCGAATTCTCCCGTTGAAATATCGGAAAACGAAACTCCGGCCGTACTACCCCGCCAATGAATAGAACAAAGATAATTATTCCGTTTATGATCGAGCAGTTTGTCGGACATGGTCACGCCCGGAGTCATGATCTCGGTCACTTCCCGCTCAACGATCTTCTTTTGCGCCTTGGCTTCGGCCGGGTCCTGAGTCTGTTCACAAACAGCCACGCGATGACCGCGGCGTATGAGTTTTGGAAGATAAGTATCAAGCGCATGATACGGAAATCCGGCCAACGGGGTTTGATCTCCACCGTTATTTCGCTTTGTCAGCGTGATACCCAGTTCTTTGCTCACCAAAATGGCATCGTCGGAAAACGTCTCATAGAAATCCCCTACCCGGAACAATAATATCGTACCCGGATATTTATTCTTAGTCTCATGATACTGCCGCATTAACGGCGTCTGTTTTCCCTTTTTCTTGGCCATGCGTGATTTTGACAGTTTGGAAATGATTTAAAAAAAATCGTGATGTAATATATTCAGATTGATTAAAATAATAGAATTGCCAAGCAAATTAAATGGAAGAATGATTTTAGAATGTAGAATTTAGAATTAAGAATTCAGAAATGAAGACGGATGACTGACCACAGACGACAGAATCTTGTAATTTGCTAATAATAAAATATTACTATTCAATTTTCAGAATTTTGATTGATTTTGTGAGTACAATTTCGGTCACCATTTGCAAACTGGCGACATATTTTATCGGACTTATGGCAAAGTCACGGAAGGAGATCGCCGCGGACATCCGGCCTCGCGATAAGTCAATGATTGAAATGCTTTTATTTTTATCTAAACCTCAAGTTATTTTATTAGCCAATAGTATTACAGCATTTATTATTTTATCAAAACATCCCAATTAATATATAGATATGTTTAATCGATAACTTACATATTATTGTTGATTAATATTTTAAAAAGAGATCATGTTATTTGATAATTCAGTAAAACCTAAAAACAAAAAGAATAATAAAAAATGTAATGCATATAATAGCAGAAAAAAATATATAACAATTAGAGATAATGAATATTTTAAAGATCAGAAAATATTTTGTGAAGATTTATTTAAAAATTATGGAAATCTAGCTGATATTAATTTTAAGGAAAAATTTCCTGATAATTTACAACAACTTTTTTTGGGAAATGTATTTGGGTAATGTTCTAATTAATTATTTACATGATAATAAGCATAGTGAAAATAAAAAATTAGTTAACTCAGCAAATAATGGACCAGATTTCGAAATTTATCCTAATCAAATAATGAATATAAGTAAAAAACTATGGATAGAAGCTGTATGTCCGAGAATCGGAGAATATGATTATCTCAACATCAATCGTAATAAAATTCCTAAGGTTACAATTTCAAATGAAATTTTATTGAGATACACACAAGCCCTTTCTAGTAAAATTAACGGCACAAAAAGTACAAACGGTTATTCTGATTATTTGAAACAAGAAATTGTGAGTGATGATGATTATTATGTTATTGCATTAAATGCAGCATTAATTGATAATAAACCAATTGGCAGTGATTATTTTCATAGGATTTTCGAAGCCTTATTGCCTATAAAAAACCAAATTATAAGCTACAATATATATTCAAATAAAGTTAAAGAGATTAAAAACGGTTCATGTGAATATATCCCAAAACATAGGTTTAATTCATTTGAAAAAATATCAACTAATTATTTCAATGATAAAAAATACAAAGGGATTAGTGGATTATTACTGTCATATTCAACGTGTGGATACTACAAATATAATTTGGGTTCTGATTTTGTTTTTATACATAATCCACTAGCAGCTAATAAATTACCTAAAAGTTGGCTCAAAAAAGGAATAGAAATTAATTTTTCAAAGTCTTAATGAAGTATTATTTGTAAAATGGCAACTAAAATCAGAAATCTCTAACACGATAATTTACTATCACTTAAACACGACAAAATTCTTTAATCCTTCGCGGTTGATTAAAAATCTGCGAAAATCCGCGTCGTCTGTGTCATCCGCGTTCTATGTTTTTCGAAATTGTAATAAATTAGATTTGGCGTAGTTATCATCAAAATACATAATTTTCACAAACACATATGAAGCTCGATCTCTCTTTTTACCGACGCGATGATGTCCTGCAAATCGGTAAAGATTTACTTGGAAAATATCTTTTCACCAAAATAAACGGTGAAATTACCGGTGGTATGATTGTGGAGACGGAATCGTATATGGGAGCAGTCGATAAAGCAGCTCATTCATACGGAAACCGGCGAACTGAGCGGACTGAAGTAATGTATCAACCCGGCGGTGTTTCATATGTGTTTTTATGTTACGGGATCCATTCTCTGTTTAATGTAATTACCAATGAAAAAGACATCCCCGAAGCAGTATTGATCCGTGCTGTTAAACCCACCCACGGAATCGATACCATTCTGAGACGACGAAATAAAACCAAACTACAACGAAATGTCGCCGGCGGACCGGGTATGCTTTCTCAGGCTTTGGGGATCGACCGAAATCATGATGGATTGAATTTAACAGGCGATACGGTCTGGATCGAAGATCTCGATGTCAAAATATCCGAAAATGATATTTTAAGGAGTCCGCGGGTAGGTGTCGATTACGCTCAAGAAGATGCCGATAACCCGTGGCGTTACCGCATTAAAGGCAGTGAATGGACAAGTCCGGCAAAATAAGTTTCTGCCTTCTGCCTTCTGCCTTCTGCCTTCTGCCTTCTGCCTTCTGCCTTCTGCCCTTAAAACTAAATTCCATAGCCTGTTGATCAAATTACTATTCAACATTTCCGTATAATTACAAAATTCCTTTCGTATCCTGTTGGTTTATCTTATACATTAAGAAGAAAATCCTTTATATTTAAAACAAAACAACTTGAGGAAAAAAGTCAGGGAGATTATTCCATGCTCAAATCACGATATTTAGTCATTACAGGGTTAATCGTTTTAGCCGCTGTCGCTCGATTATTACCACACTTACCGAATTTTACACCTATTATAGCCATCGCACTTTTTGGTGGTGCCTATTTTGCAGATAAACGTCTGGCTTTCGCTGTTCCTTTCGCTGCAATGTTTGCCAGTGACCTCCTATTAGGTTTTCACAGCACAATGATTTTCGTTTATATTGGTTTTGCATTAGCCGTTGGTTTAGGTATGCTCATCCGTAATCAAATAAGTATTCTCACCGTAGGCGGTGCCGCTCTTGCAGGCGCTATCATATTCTTCCTGATCACCAACTTCGGCGTATGGCTAACCGGAATGATGTATCCTATGACATTTCAGGGTTTAATTGCAAGTTATGCGGCAGGTATTCCCTTTTTCCGTTACAGCATACTTGGGGATTTGATCTATTCCGGTGTACTCTTTGGCGCTTTTGAATATGCCAAATATAAACTACCAGCTTTGCAAAAAGTGAGAGTGTAATAAACGAACCATGAAGGATGCAGAGTAAGTCGGTAAGTGGTACGAGTCAAAATTATTGGCAGATAATGTTGTTGTGTTCCCCCTTTAGTTAGGGGTGAAAAAGTGAGTTCCCGGATCCCAGATAAAGTAAACCGTGTAACCAGCGCGAATCTGCGATTCAGACAGTAAAGGGTGTAGCAAAGACAAAAAAATCAGAATTTGGATTTTCAGGATTAATGGATTTTAGTATTAAAACCCAATTTAATCATCCTTGAATCCAATAAATCCTAATTCAGTCAATTTAGAACGCGGATGATATAGATTGGGCGGATGATCGCATATTTTTATAGAATAACCAACGACCAATCATTCTGTTCTGTAACTCTCAGTAATGAACTATCCCCTATTCTGTCATTCCGACCTTAGCGGAGGAATCTAACAACGGCCAGATGCTTGATATAATTATTAAGCGAATTGAAGATTATCAACCATAATAGATTTCTCAGGATGACAGCCCGATAACCTTGTTATAGGACAAGGATCTATCGGTCTGACAGTTTTGGACCATCTGGATTAACCCCGTTTTTTCCGTTTTCCGTCCTCTGTATTCCCTCCCCATATTTTTTAAAATCCTTCCAACCGCTTATCTTCTTAATATTACGCAATAACGGAATAAACTTACCTTATCATCATTGAATGAAACGAGCAGTTGTCATTGGAGCTACTTCCGGCATCGGCAAGGCGCTGGTTTATAAATTACATAAACAGGGATATATCGTTGGGGCAACAGGTCGCAGATTTGCACTTCTTGAATCTCTTGAAAACGATATTGCATCCAATATATTCATACAACAACAGGATGTTCGAAACACCGCCGATGCAATAAAACAACTTGTAAATTTAATTGAACGAATGGGTGGCCTCGACCTGATCATCATTAATGCGGGAATTGGGAATAACAATAAAGATTATCTCTGGGAAATTGAACGAAATACCATTGATGTCAATATCCGCGGCTTTGTGGCTATGACCAATACGGCATTTAATTATTTTAGGGAGAATAATGGCGGAAAGGGACATATCGTTGGTATCTCTTCGGTTGCAGCTCATTTCAGTTTCGGAAAAGCCACCGCTTATAATTCATCCAAAGCCTTTGTCTCTCATTATCTAAAAGGCTTACGATTCAAAGCACATCAATTGAACAATAATATTACGGTAACCGATATCAAACCGGGTTTTGTAGCTACTCCGTTAACTCGAAATAACAAAGCGATGTTTTGGGTGATATCATCTGAACGGGCTGCGGAGTTGATTTACCGTGTCATCGACCGAAGGAAAGATTCCGCCTATATTCCTTCGAGATGGAGTATTATTGCCCGCCTTTTTCCCCTTGTTCCGGATTTTATTAAACGGAATATTTGACTGTTTGATTTTTTATAACGTTACAATTGCTATCTAAAAAATATCCTAAATGATTTTTAAGATAATGTGAGTTCGAAATAATCATAAACATAAATGTTGGATTTATCAAGTTTCCTATCAACATTTAGTAGATCTCTCACCCAAAAAGCGGGTTCGAGATGACGCCTTTGTGTGATATTTTTAAACCTAACCAACAGTTTATTACCCATTCGCGTCATTTCGACCAGAGGGAGAAATCTTCTTAGTGAATTAGGTATTTAAATATGCTGTTTTAAATAAATTTATCTCGAACTCACGTTAACCCGGATTATTCACCAAGAAATTTTGTCGTGTCCCGAAAGGTACTGTGTTAAAAATGTGCATGAAACGTACATGGGTACGTCGATCAAGCATTTTTAAATTCAACGCAGAGCACGGCCAATTTTCGCAGTTTTTTTTAGCGTCTTCAAAATCGAGGATCAGTTTATTTTTTATAAGTTACTTTATTTACAATATGATATGTATTACTTCATATTAGTTACGTGAATAATTCGGGTTAAGATAAAGAAGACCTTGCAGACCGCAAAAGCGTTCCTAACTACAAGGTCTATATAAACTTCGCTTATTTAGTTGATGAAATCAGAAAATATAGCTGATGGTGAAATTCCCATAAATTGTCGGTTTGTAAGACCCGGGAATGATATAACCATCGCCCCGACCACCATCTTTGGCCTGAGCCAGACTTGTAATATTGGGTCCCACGAATAGAAAGGTGTAATACGTGCTGCCTAACAGGTTATCTCCCCCGGCATACAGATTCAAATTAAAATGATTGCCGAGTTTGGTTTTGTATCCCAGCTTCATACTCAATAAATCATAGGATTTCACAAAAGTGGAATTATCAAAAGTGACCGGAGCTTTACCGACATATTGATAGGTCCCATCAAGATATATACCTGCTTGTGTTTGTAAATCAAGTCCCGCATTTATCGTGTTTTTAGGAACACGGGCCACGTAGTTGCCGGAATAATTAGCCGTCTGAGAATTATTGTTGTTATCACTTTTAAAATCAGCATACTTAAAATCGGAGTACGCGTAGGAAATCCAGGGACGTAAGGAGGTGAAGAATTGATTATCATTTGGATTCACCATCTGATAACTCAGAGAAGCTTCGAGTCCTTTATTTCTCTGTTTACCGGCATTTGTCGTGAATGTAACCGAATTTACGGTCTGACTGACCAGTTTATTTGTGTTTTCCAGATCGAACAGCGACAACCGATAAGCTAACCGGTTATGGGCAAAAGATCCCTTCGTTCCGATCTCGTACTGAACACCATGCTCCGGTTCCAGATTCATGTTCACCGTTCCATCTGATGCGGTGGCGCTGCTTAGCATTGGTGGCGTGTATCCGGAACTGACATTCGCATAAACCGAAAAGTTGTGATTGATGACTTTGGAAACCGATATGCGCGGATCGAAAACGGCATTGAAAGATTTTACTTTTAGACTGGCGGAATTACTGACCTGACCGTTATCCAGCAAATTTTTGACTCCGAAATCATTCTTATTCAGACTTACGCCTATAGTAGCCGTTATTTTCGATGGCAAAGAAAATTCCCATTGTGTAAAAGCCGAATAATTCATTGCAAAATTTTCCTGGGTATGGGGAAATTGCGGATGAGGCGGCGCCGGTACAATAAATACTCCGTTGTTGGCAATATTGGACCGTTGATATAACACACCAAGTGTTCCATTCACTCCAATACTATTGATATGTCCGGTGTATCCAAACGATGTACGTCCTCCAAAATTGAATTGTGTGAGGTCCGTAAATCCGTGTGCAAAAGGCTGTCCCGATGTAAATCCAGTTGTAAAAAGGGTCGTTTTATTGGTAAAATTCCCATTGAATTGATAATTATCGGTAACGCCCATCACATAGGTTCTCATCAAAACATGAGAATTATTATTTACATAATCCTGATTAGCAATCGGACGACGGGCGTAGAAATCGGAAGCATCAATTTCACCTGCGAGTTCTTCGTAGGAGTGCCCATAAGAGAAAAATCCTGATAATATCTGATTGGAGCTCACTCTGAAATTGCCATTTATCCGTATAAAATCTTTTTTTGATTTACTGTGCGGACGAAACGAATTATAGTTTTGATGTCCGTAATTAACCGTTATATCCGAATTATTACCGGCACTCTGCAATATCATTGATGTTCTGAAAAGTCCGTAATTTCCACCTGTCATTTTTTCCTGAACGCTGGTTTGATTGGGTGTTGGCCGGGTGGTATTCATCAACACCGTTCCACCAATATAACTGCCATACAAACTTGAAGACGGTCCTTTTATCACTTTAACATTTCCAAGCGATGAATAATCGATGCCGTCCATGATGGTTATTCCCGATGCATCGGTTATGGGAATATCATTGAGATAGACTTCATAGCCTTGTCCGTTAAAATTTGGATTATTCCCACTGGTACTCGGATAATAACCACGTATGGTGATGTGAGCTCCGCCAAACGGCGTACGCGATTGCATAAAAACGCCAGGAATCGTATTGATCGTATTCGACAGTCTCAGTCCACTGAAACGCTTTAAATCATGCGAACTTAAGATACCAACCGATTGAGCCTGTTCAAGTTGATTACTACCCGTTACTTCAATACCGGGAAGTTTAAATTGCTTCGGACTCAACTGGATATTTAACGATTTTTGTGGATTTGTAACTTTAACTTCTTCGGCTTGATATCCGATACAGGTGATGACCAATGCGGTTATCTGGCCTTTTGATGATATTTCGAATTTGCCATAATTATTAGTTGAGGCGTGAATATCGGTTCCTTTTACGGTGATCGTCGCTTCTGCAATTGGTTTATGTGTTTCCTGATCAATCACGGTTCCCGTTACCGTCGTCTGCGCAAATGCAATCACCGGTGAGATGATAACACATACGAGTAACATAAATAATATACGTTTTAACATTATTTTCCTTTAAATCATTGAAATTATTAAATAATATTTATCCTGGATTTATTCTGATTACCTATAAAATTGTACCTACGATTATCTTAATGGATAATAATCAGGGTATAATGCTCCATTGAATCCATAAAATTCAATGGAGGAATAAATCGAGACCGACCTGTTTCTTCGGATGGTCAGTTTAAATCGATATATAATTTCATGAGATCTTGGGAGGCGGGACCGGAATCCGAACGAAAGGACTATCCGGCAATAAGTTTGATCGATTTTTCTTTAGATGTCTTCCGGAGAATATAGAATTATACACGGGGATTTTCGTAAAAAAAAGCGGTGAGAAAAAACCTTTGACCATCACATCCACAACCTTCGAATGGTCCATTTCTGTATTTTTCGGCGTTTGTAACTGAGCTTGAACCGTTTCAGCCAAATGATGGAAATTCATTTCATCATGAGGATCATAGATCGCGGTAAAATGTACCGAATCACCAACCTTCTTTTGGGAGACAATATCATACATCTTTCCCTTATACCGGAATTCATGTGTGTTTATCCTGATAAATTCATGATCCGGATTTTTGCATTCCGAGATGGGAATAATTAATTCCGTATAATCGTTAACATCATGATGCTCAATACTTTCATACATTTCATGAGTGATATGCCATCGCAACAGACTATATACGCCAATATAGCCAAGGCTGTTCATGAGAATAGTACTCAATAATATGAGAGCTGTTGTTTTACGCAACGATGACTAGTCCTTTTCTAATTTTACAGGAAATAATACCGGACTATTGATATCATTGCTGTTAAACAATGTAAAAACACCTCTTAACGGGATCGCAATTAACGATTATTTTAAAACTTATCCAAAAGAATTGGAGAATCATTTTAAAGAAGGCTATGCAAAACCGTTCTTAAAGACTTTTCATAACGCCTGCAAGGACGATAATATCTCGTTTTATTTAACGTTTGATTGTGAAATTGACGTAATACATTTTGTGAGTTAAACGGGTTTATCTATTTTGAGTAGGACGACTCATGAAAACCTTGCCTGAATTAGATGTAACCCATCGCTTTATTGCTATTTGCTAATTGATCATTGTTTTAACGTTTCAAGAGCTCGTTTCAGACTCGATTCAAGCATCTCGGGAGGAAGGTGTCCGCGGGTGTAGAAATAATAGGAATCA